>OIWU01003710.1_pt1 | contig 11523 bp, 8 predicted proteins | sample 1587711 | NCBI WGS metagenome assembly OIWU01 (sample SAMEA3888909, study PRJEB22519) | human gut metagenome | biome: human gut; feature: human-associated habitat; material: faeces | place: Denmark | collected 2010 | reverse complement strand
CATCTCTGGACGAAGAATCCAGCATGCGGATACCGGTCAGATTCTTATCATTGTCATATTCAAGCTGCAGCAGGTGCATGCGCTCCCAATAGGCAAGGGCACGCTTGACATCCTTCTCCGTGTGCTCGAACTTGTCCGCGATGGAAGAAATGGAAAAAGACGCCTGCGGCGCATTCATAAGGCGCAGCAAATACAGGTAAATCTTGACGAATTCCCCGTTGGCGTCAGACATATATTCATCGATAAACGTGTTGGAAACACTGGTTGCAGAGACTGGACTGTCACTGTGTAGCTTAATATTGGCCATTGAAACCGACTCCTCTTTCTCAAACGTAACAAGCGAAATGTACGGCAGCCGCCGACATTCCCTGATGCATTATAGCACAGGAAAACTGGAATGAGAAGTATCTTTTCCGGAACACATCCGGCACAGACAATCGACCGCGGAAATGTGGATAATGTGGATAAAGAAAACGAATCCGGTGGAAACCGGATTATGGAAACGAAAGGTTTGGCGCAAAAGACGGCAAAGGCGGCAAAAGCGCAGGAAACGTGCATAAGGATTATGTAAACAAAAAAATCCACATTCAAAAGTTGAAGTTTTCCCCAATTGAATGTGGATAAAGTGGATAACTTATTTGCCGAGAAGATGTTCGCCAACATTTACAATGTCTCCGGCGCCCATAGTTATCAACAAGTCTCCGTTTACACAATTTTTTAATAAAAATTTTTCGATCTCCTCAAATGACGGAAAATAATAGCATTCCGTGCCGCGTTCCCTGAGCTTGGAGAGGATATCGCGGGAGGAGACGCCGTAGGTATTTTTCTCTCTGGCGGCGTAGATGTCGGCAAGGACAACCACATCAGCGAGGGAGAGCACATCGGCAAAATCCTCTAAAAATGCCTTGGTGCGCGAGTAGGTGTGCGGCTGGAAGCAGAGAACCAGCCGTTTGTGCGGATAGTTCTTGGCAGCGGTCAACGTCGCGCGGATCTCCGTCGGGTGATGCGCATAGTCGTCGATGATGGTGACGCCGTCCACACAGCCCTTGTACTGGAAACGCCGGTCGGCACCGCCGAAGTCGGATAATCCCTTTGCGACCGCATCGGTGGAAAGACCAAGATCATCTGCCAGCGCAATGGCAGCCAGTGCGTTGGATACGTTGTGCATGCCCGGAACGTGAAGCGTGACTTTCATCAGAGGCTCCTGGCCTTTCATGGCGGTGAAGCTTGCACAGGCTTTCTCATCGAATGTGATGTCTGCCGGATGGAACATGCAGCTGTCGCCAAGACCGAAGGTGATTACCTGCGGCTTTAATCCGGCGGTAATCTCGGTATAATCCGGAATATCGCCGTTTATAATGATCGCGCCGTCCTCCCGGGTGTTGGATGCAAATTGGTGGAATGAATGGCGGATGTCCTGAATATCTTTAAAGAAGTCGAGATGTTCTGCTTCGATATTCAGAATGATGCTGTATTTCGGATAAAAATGCAGGAAGCTGTTTGTGTATTCGCACGCTTCCGACAGGAAGAAATCGGACTTGCCTACCCGCAGGTTGCCGTCGAGCGCTTTTAAAATACCGCCGACTGTGATGGTCGGGTCGCACTTGGCTGCAAGAAGGATCTGGCTGATCATGGAAGTCGTGGTCGTCTTGCCGTGGGTGCCTGCTACCGCGATGGAGTTGCGGTAATTGTCCATGATCTGTCCGAGCAACTCTGCGCGCGGCATCATCGGAATTCCTTTTTCGCGCGCACAGGCGAATTCCGGATTGTCCTCGTGGATGGCGGCGGTGTAGACGACAAGATCAATATCATCCGTGATGTTTGCGGCGGTCTGACCGTAGTAAACCTTGATACCAAGATGCTCTAAGTGTCTGGTCAGATCGGATTCCTTTGCGTCGGATCCGGATACCGTAAAATGCTCTTCGGAGAGAATCTCGGCAAGCCCGCTCATGCTGATGCCACCGATCCCGATAAAATGGATATGTATGGGTTCTTTAAAATTGATTTTATACATTATAATTCTACCTGCCTGTTTTTCTTTCTATGATAAAGTTCATTATAACCTTATCTTACTGATTTGCAAATTCTTTTGGGATAAAATATTTTCGACAGAAAGTGAAAGAAGAGTGTAGAAAGAAAAAAGATTTGGCGAAAATGTCAAAAAATAGAAAAAAATGCTGGTAAATTTGTGAAAAATGATGTACATGGGTGGACGATTATGTTATAATTATAAGTGCAAAGAGAAATAGACTGACTAGAAAGACGAGAGGTGATTGACGTGATTCGAAAAGAAATGATAGCCATGCTATTAGCTGGAGGCCAGGGCAGCCGCCTGGGAGTGCTTACAGCGAAGGTTGCCAAACCTGCAGTTGCGTTCGGAGGAAAGTACCGCATTATCGATTTCCCTCTGAGTAACTGCATCAATTCCGGAATTGATACGGTCGGAGTTCTGACCCAGTATCAGCCATTGCGTCTGAATACCCATATCGGAATCGGTATTCCGTGGGATCTGGACCGTAACAGCGGGGGAGTGACGGTGTTACCGCCTTATGAGAAGAGCGATAACAGCGAGTGGTATTCCGGAACGGCAAACGCAATATTCCAGAACATGAATTATATGGAGCAGTATCATCCGGAGTATGTGCTGATCTTATCCGGGGATCATATTTATAAGATGGATTATGAGGTTATGCTTGATTTCCATAAGGAGAATCATGCGGATGTGACGATTGCCACGATGCCGGTGCCGATTGAGGAGGCAAGCCGTTTTGGTATCGTGATCGCAGATGAGAACAAGAAGATCATGGATTTTGAAGAGAAGCCGGAAAAGCCGCGCAGCAATCTGGCGTCCATGGGTATCTATATTTTCAGCTGGGATACCTTAAAAGAAGCGCTCTATGCCATGAAGGATCAGAGCGGATGTGATTTTGGTAAGCATATCATCCCGTATTGCCACGAGAATGGAAAACGTCTCTTTGCATATGAATACAACGGCTACTGGAAGGATGTCGGTACACTCGGCTCTTACTGGGAAGCAAATATGGAGCTCATCGACCTGATTCCGGAGTTCAATCTGTACGAGGAATACTGGAAGATCTACACGAAGAGTGATATTATCGAGCCACAGTATCTCTCCGCGGATTCCGTTGTGGAGAAGAGCATCATCGGTGAAGGAACCGAGGTATACGGCGAGGTACATAGTTCCGTGATCGGACCGGGCGTCACGATCGGCAGGGGGGCAGTGATCCGGGATTCCATTGTAATGAAAGGAACAACGATTGGCGAGAATGCCATCATCGATAAATCAATTATAGCAGAGAACTGCCAGGTGGGAGCGAACACCGAGCTTGGCATTGGAGAAGAGGCACCGAATAAGCTCAATGCGAGCATCTATTCCTTTGGTCTGGTGACGGTCGGAGAAGACAGTGTGATACCGGACGGTGTTAAGATAGGAAAGAACACGGCAATTTCCGGTACGACGGACAAGGAAGATTACCCGAACGGAATTCTTGAGAGCGGTGAAGTAATCATTAAGGCAGGTGACTCGGTATGAAGGCAATAGGAATTATTTTAGCTGGTGGTAATAACAGCCGTATGCAGGAATTATCCAACAAGAGGGCGATTGCGGCAATGCCGATCGGCGGAAGCTATCGAAGCATTGATTTCGCACTCAGCAACATGAGCAACTCCCATGTGCAGACTGTTGCGGTTCTGACACAGTACAGTGCGAGATCGTTAAACGAGCATCTGAGCTCCTCCAAGTGGTGGGATTTCGGGCGCAAACAGGGCGGATTGTTTGTATTCAATCCTACAGTAACCGTGGATAACAGCTGGTGGTACCGCGGAACAGCGGATGCCATGTATCAGAACATCAATTTCTTGAAGAAGCGCCACGAGCCATATGTCATTATCACGAGCGGTGACTGCATTTACAAGCTGGATTATAATAAGGTACTTGATTACCACATTGAGAAGAAGGCAGACATTACGGTGGTATGCAAGGATATGGCGCCGGGAGAGGATGTCAGCAGATACGGCGTGGTCCGGATGAATGAAGATTCCAAGATTGTAGAGTTCGAGGAAAAACCGATGGTATCCAAGTCGAACACGGTATCGACCGGAATCTATATCGTGCGCAGAAGACAGCTCATTGAGATGCTAGAGCGCAGCGCAGCGGAAGAACGCTGGGATTTTGTGACGGATATTCTGATCCGCTATAAGAATATGAAACAGATCTATGGTTATAAGATGAAGGAATACTGGAGCAATATTGCGACCGTAGAATCCTACTATCAGACGAACATGGATTTCTTAAAACCGGAGGTGCGGAAATACTTTTTCCATGATGAGCCGAAGATTTACTCCAAAGTGGATGATCTCCCGCCTGCAAAATACAATATCGGTTCCGATGTGCGCAACAGCTTAATCGCCAGCGGATGCATCGTCAACAGCAAGGTGGAGAATTCGATCCTGTTCAAGAAGGTATTTGTCGGGAAGAATTGTGTGATTAAGAATTCCATCATTCTGAATGATGTTTATATCGGCGACAATACACATATTGAGAACTGCATTGTCGAGAGCCGTGATACACTCAAGGCGAACACCTATTACTGCGGCGACAACGGTATTAGGATTGTATCCGAGAACAACGAAAGGTATGTACTGTAGAGAAGGGACTAAAGGGGGACAGAATCTATGCAGATTACGGACGTGAGAATCAGAAAAGTCGAGAAGGAAGGCAAGATGAAAGCGGTGGTGTCCATCACCATCGATGAAGAGTTCGTGGTACACGACATCAAGGTGATCGAGGGAGACAAGGGATTGTTCATTGCAATGCCGAGCAGAAAGGCCGCGGACGGGGAATACCGCGACATCGCTCATCCGATCAATTCGGACACAAGAGAGCGGATACAGACTCTGATCCTTCAGAAATACCAGGAGACAATGGCTGCTGAGGAATAATACCGGGAGAAAGCCGGATGGCAGCTTACCCAGGAAAATAAATGCGCACAGGTTTTACGGGAAGGTAAAGCCTGTGCGCATTCGTTTATACGCGCAGGGATCAGGCAGTGGTGCAGAAAACTCTTGTAAAATCCGCAAACTAAGGTAAAATGAAACGTGAACTGTGACAAGATCAAACAAAAGACAGCAGGAATCGTCAATTACAATAGATGGCAGGAGGAGTATGATGAGTCAGTTAAAAGCAGTGATACTTGCAGCGGGAAAAGGGACACGAATGAAGTCGGATCTGCCGAAGGTGGTTCATACCATAGAGGGAAAATGTCTGGTAGATTATGCGATTGAGGCGGCAGAGGGAGCCGGCGCCGGTGAGATCTGCCTTGTGGTCGGCTACAAATACGAGATCGTGCGGGAGAGCATTTCGCACAAGGACGTAAAGTTTGTATTACAGGAGCAGCAGCTGGGGACCGGTCATGCGGTGCGGTGTGCAAAGGACTTTCTCGGGGAGGAAGGACAGACACTGATTCTGTTTGGAGATACCCCTCTTATCACGGCAGAGACCTTAAAGAAATTAAGGGAGCATCACATTGCGAGTGGAAATACAGTGACAGTGCTCTCAGCGATGGTCGAGGATCCGACCGGATACGGCAGAATTATCCGCGACGCAGACGGCAATTTTGTGAAGAGCGTGGAGCACAAGGATGCGACGGAAGCGGAACTGGCATCCCACGAGATCAACTCAGGTATGTATATTTTTGATACGAAGGAGCTGCGTGAGGCGCTGGATCTGATTTTGCCGAATAATGCGCAGGGTGAATACTATCTGCCGGATACGCTCACAATTATTAAGGAAAAGGGACTGAAGGTGGATGCGTATGCGCTGGATGACCCGGAGGATATCACAGGGGTCAACGATCAGGAGCAGCTTGCGGCTGCAGCAGTCGTGATCCGGCGGAGAATTGCAGGCAACAAAGCAAAGAATAGGAGATAGCGATGTTCTTGATCGTAGGTCTGGGGAATCCGGGCAGGCAGTATGAGCATACACGCCATAATGCGGGATTTGATGTCATGGATGCCCTTGCGGAAAAATATAATATCAGTATCAGCGAAAGTGGACACAAGGCGCTTTTTGGCAAAGGGATGATCGGCGGACAGAAGGTGATTCTGGCAAAACCGCAGACATTTATGAACTTAAGCGGCGAGAGCATCCGCGAGGCGGTGGATTATTACAAGATCGCCCCGGAGGATATTATTGTCATTTACGATGACATCAGCCTGGCACCGGGGAACATCCGTATCCGCAAAAAAGGGAGCGCCGGCGGGCATAATGGAATCAAGAATATTATTGCAATGACCGGGACGGAGAACTTTAAGCGGATTAAGGTGGGCGTCGGCGAAAAACCGGCGGGATGGGATCTGGCGGATCATGTGCTCGGACGCATGAGTGAGGAAGACCGCGCGGCATTTGAGGAAGCGGTGAAGGAATCCGTGAAGGCTGCGGAGATGATCCTGGAGGATGAGATTGATCAGGCAATGAATGATTTTAATGGGAAAAAGCGGGAGAGTCAGTCATGAAGACATTCACACAGCCCATGCAGGGGCTGAAAGAATTTGAAGACCTGGAAGCGGCACTGCCGAAGCTATCCGGCGTCATTCAGATTTCCGGCTGTATCGATGCAGCTAAACCACATATGATGTACAGCATTGGCAATGGTTCTGGAAACAGAATCATTGTTACGTTTCAGGAACAAAAAGCGAAGGAACTGGCGGAGGAATACCGCTTTTTTGATCCGAACGTTGCCTATTATCCGGCAAAGGATATTCTGTTTTACCAGTCGGATATCCGGGGAAATGTGCTGACAGCGGAGCGTATCAATGCCCTCAAGATGATGGCGGAAAAGCGCTCGTGCACAATTGTAACGACGTTTGACGGACTGATGAATCCGATGCCGTCGCCAGATCAGTTTATCAGTGCGGTGCGGAAAGTGGCGGTCGGGGACGTGATCGATCTGGAGCAGTTTACAAGGCACCTGGCGGAACTGGGCTACGAGAAGAATTATCAGGTGCAGACAAGCGGTGAATTCTCCGTGCGCGGCGGAATCATTGACATTTTCCCGCTGACGGAGGAGAATCCGTTCCGGATTGAACTGTGGGATGATGAGGTCGATTCAATCCGCTCATTCGATGCGGAAAGCCAGCGGTCGATCGAGAATCTGGATGAGGTCCACATCTATCCGGCGTGCGAACTGGTGCTGACCAAAGAGGAGCGCGACGCCGGTATTGCGCGCATTCTGGCAGAAGCAAAGCAGGTTTCGGAAAAGCTCCGCGGGGAGATGAAGACCGAGGAGGCGTACCGCGTCAAGTCTGCGGCGGACCAGGTGGCGGAGGAAGCCGGGGAGCTGGGCCTCTCTGCCGGGCTGGACGCCTACCTGTCCTATTTTTGCGAGGAACGCGTCTCTTTGCTCGATTATTTTGGAAAACAGGATACGCTGGTGTTTCTGGATGAGACACCGCGGAGCATTGAGAGAGGAATGGCGACGGAGACCGAATTTTCGGAGAGCATGAAGCAGCGCCTGGAAAAAGGGTATCTACTGCCGGGACAGATGCGGGAACTTTTTACCTGCAAGGAGATTCTTGGAAAACTTGCGGGGCGCAGATGCATCTCGCTGGTGGCACTCGACCTTAAGAATCCGCATCTGGAGATCGGGACACATCTGAATATCCAGTCTAAGACGGTCAATCCGTACAACAACAGCTTTGAACTTCTGGTAAAGGATCTGGAGCGCTACAAAAAGAACGGATATCAGGTGATCCTGCTGTCTGGATCGAGAACGCGTGCGAAGCGTCTGGCGGATGATCTGATGGCGGAGGGGCTGAACGCTTTTTATTCGGAAGACTACGATCACGAGGTAAAGCCCGGCGAGATCATGACGGGTTACGGCAAGATAAAAAAAGGATATGAGTATCCGATGCTGAAGTTTGTTGTGATCTCCGAGAGCGATATTTTCGGCGGCGAGAAGAAGAAAAAGAAGCGCAAGCGCATCTATGAGGGAGAGAAGATTGCAAGCTTTACGGATCTGAACATCGGTGACTACGTGGTGCATGAGAGCCATGGACTGGGCATCTACCGCGGCATTGAGAAGATCGAGGTGGATAGGACCGAGAAGGATTACATCAAGATCGAGTATGCAGGCGGGGGCAATCTCTACATTCTGGCGACGCAGCTGGAGCAGATCCAGAAATATGCGGGTGCGGGGGCGAAAAAGCCGAAGTTAAACAAGCTTGGCGGACAGGAGTGGAACAAGACCAAGTCGAGAGTCAGGGGAGCGGTCAAGGAGATCGCCGAAGACCTCGTGAAGCTTTACGCAGTGCGCCAGAATGAACAGGGATTTGCGTTCGGGCCGGACACTGTGTGGCAGAAAGAGTTCGAGGAGATGTTCCCGTTTGAGGAGACGGAAGACCAGGATCTTGCCATTGCGGCGACCAAGGCCGACATGGAGAGCACGAAGATTATGGATCGTCTGATCTGCGGCGACGTCGGATACGGAAAGACGGAAATTGCGATCCGTGCGGCGTTTAAGGCGGTGCAGGACGGCAAGCAGGTGGCATTTCTGGTGCCGACGACGATCCTCGCCCAGCAGCATTACAACAACTTTGTGCAGCGGATGAAAGATTTTCCGGTCAACATTGATCTGCTCTGCCGGTTCAGAAGCAGCGCGGAGCAGAAAAAGACGATCGAGAAGCTGAAAAAGGGGCAGGTGGACATCATCATCGGCACGCACCGGCTGCTGTCCAAAGACGTGGTCTACAAAGATCTGGGACTGTTAATTATCGACGAGGAGCAGCGCTTCGGCGTGGCGCACAAGGAGAAAATCAAGCAGCTGAAGACCAACATCGATGTTCTCACACTGACCGCGACGCCGATTCCGCGGACGCTGCACATGAGTCTCATTGGCATCCGGGATATGAGCGTGCTGGAAGAGCCGCCGATGGACCGTGTGCCCATCCAGACATATGTGATGGAGTACAATGAGGAGCTGGTGCGGGAGGCAATCTCAAGGGAACTGGCGCGCGGCGGGCAGGCGTATTTTGTATACAACAGAGTGCGCGAGATCGCTGATGTTGCGACGAAGATTGCGGAACTTGTACCGGAGGCGAACGTGGCGTATGCGCACGGGCAGATGAAGGAGACCGAACTGGAAAATATCATGTACCGGTTTATCAACGGCGAGATCGACGTGCTCGTTTCCACGACGATCATTGAGACGGGACTGGATATTTCAAACGTGAATACGATGATTATTCAGGATGCGGACAATATGGGACTTTCCCAGCTGTATCAGCTCCGCGGGCGTGTGGGCAGATCGAACCGCACAGCGTATGCCTTTTTGATGTATAAGCGGGATAAGATGTTGAAGGAGGTCGCAGAGAAGCGGCTTGCCGCAATCAAAGAGTACACGGAGCTTGGAAGCGGCTTTAAGATTGCCATGCGCGATCTTGAGATCCGCGGAGCGGGCAGCCTGCTCGGCGAGCGGCAGCACGGCCATATGGAAGCGGTCGGCTATGATCTGTACTGCAAGATGCTAAACGAAGCGGTCAAGGAAGCGAAGGGCATCGCGGTGGAGGAAAGCTTTGACACGTCGATTGATATTGTGATCGACGCTTATATCCCGATGGGTTATATTCCGAACGAACTGCAGAAACTGGACATCTACAAACGCATCGCAGATATTGAGACGCAGGAGGAGACGGAGGAGATGACGGAGGAACTGATCGACCGTTTCGGAGATCCGCCGAAGTCCGTGGAAAATCTGCTTTACATTGCAAAAATCAAATCAATGGCGCACCGGCTTTATTTTACGGAAGTGGCGCAGAAGGGTGAGAGTGTCCGTTTTACTCTCTATGAGAAAGCACGGATTGATGTGGCGAAGATTCCGGAACTGGTGGCTGCATACGGTCAGAAGGTGACGTTTACCGCTGATCCGAAAAACCCGTATTTCACATATCACCTGAAAAAGAATTCGAGGGACAAGAATGTGGACATCAAATCGGTGGTGGAGCAGTTCCTTAGCGATGCCGGAGGACTTCTGACGGAGCGGGAAGCACCAAAGGAAGGGTAAAAAGGTGTAGAAAGCCAATTTTCGGGCACCGGTGGACCGGCTCTCCGGCGTCGGAAAAGCTTGAAAAAAGTATGAAAAATATTGCGACCCAGAGAAAATTGCACTATAATAGAGCAAGACTGCCATGGCAAGCTGTCATGGCATATACCAGGAGGAACCTATGAGAGCAAAGAGATGGAGCGCACTGCTTCTTAGCGGTGTTATGGCAGCATCCATGTTAACAGGATGTGGAATGAATAAAAATGAGACAGTGGCAACTTTTGATGAGACGGAAGTGCCGCTTGGAGTAGCAAATTTTGCAGCGAGATTTCTGCAGGCAACATACGATGATTTCTATGTGGCATATTTTGGCGAGGACGTATGGTCATCCGATCTGTACAACAACGGCACGACGATGCAGGACAATATCAAGGACAGCGTGATGCAGTCACTGTTCGATATGTATACACTGGAAGCGCACATGGCAGAGTACGATGTGGAGCTGACAGATGATGACAAGGCGGAGATCGCAGACATAGCGGCTGCGTTTATTGCAGACAACAGCAAGGACGCACTGGATGCACTCGGTGCGGACGAGGAGATCGTGGAGCGTTATCTGACGCTGGCGACGATCCAGAGCCGGATGCATACGGCGATCATCGCGGATGCCGATACCAATGTGACGGATGAGGAAGCCAACACAAGCTCCTACAGCTATGTCAAGGTGTCCAAGCAGTCCCATAAGGATGAGGATGGCAATACCGTGGAGTACACCGACACTGAGCTCACACTGCTCGGCAAGACCGTCGGCATGTTTGACACGGACGCGAAGGCAGGTACGCTGGAAGATGCTGCAGAGCAGTATGACTATACGGTGAGCAGCGGAACTTTTACTGCCGACGACAGCACACTCGATGAGGCGGTTCTTACGGCACTGCAGGGACTGGACGAAGGGGAGGTGTCCGATGTCATCGACACAGATACCGATTACTATGTAGTTCGTCTGGATGAGAAGACGGATGCGGATGCAACCGAGACGACCAGACAGAACATTATCAGCCAGCGCCAGAGCGATCTGTACGATGAGACGCTCAAAGGCTGGGAAGATGAGCACGACTGGACCGTGAAGGATTCCGTGTGGGCGAAGGTAACGTTTGATAACCTGTTCACCACAACGGTGGAGGATACGGAGACTGAGACCGTCACGGAGAGTGCGACGGAATAGAAGAAAAGCTGCGGTAATGACAGATATTGCGGCAGGAGACAGCGAAGATTGGCTGTACCGGTGATCCTCGTTAAAGAGCGTAACTCCGGTGTTCCAGCGAAAACAGGCGGGAGGATTCTGATCACAAAATACGGAATTTCTAACTCTGCCACTTTTGCCAGATGTGATGATCCGTGTCTTTCCAAGTTTTGAACACTCCGGAGGCGTGTCCGCAAGCCGCAGACAATTTAAGGACTTTTG
>OIWU01003698.1_pt1 | contig 11557 bp, 8 predicted proteins | sample 1587711 | NCBI WGS metagenome assembly OIWU01 (sample SAMEA3888909, study PRJEB22519) | human gut metagenome | biome: human gut; feature: human-associated habitat; material: faeces | place: Denmark | collected 2010 | reverse complement strand
GGTCATCACGATCCTCTTCGCCCTCATGTTCTTCCTCACCCGCTAAGTAACCTAAGCGATCTTCTTCCCGGGCGCACCATCTGGTGCGCCCGGTTTTTTTGCGCGCAGTACAAGAAAAAAGCGCGTTAAAAAACCGTGAAGTTGCCTCTTGACTTTTTCGGCCGGATTCGCTATGATACAATTTCACCAGAAAACAGGAGGCGTTGGGCATGGGCAATCAGCCGTATATCGTCGGCGTCGGCGCGGCAAATCTGGATCTCAACGGCGCGTCGTGCGCGCCGATCCATCTGCGGGACTCCAATCCCGGGCATATCAGCCTTTCCGCGGGCGGCGTGACGCGCAATGTGTGCGAGAATCTCGCACGGCTGGGCGCGGACGTGAAGCTGCTGTCGTGCGTGGGCGATGATGTGTTCGGCTCGTATATCTGCCGGTCCTGCGTGGAGGCGGGGATCGATATCCGCCATCTCCACGAGGCCAGAGGCGCGCACTCGTCCATCTACCTCTCGATCCTGGATGCGGACGGCGATATGCTGGTCGGCATGTCCGACATGCGCATCGTCCAGCAGGATCTGCCGGCAGATTACCTGCCGTCGCAGAAGCAGCTGATCCAGGGCGCGAAGGTCGTCACCTGCGACCCCTGCATGGGGGAAACGGCGCTGCTGCAGCTGCTGGACCTGTGCAAGCCGTCGCAGGTCGTGTGCGTCGACCCGGTCTCCTGCGCGTATGCGCGCGTCGTCGCGCCGCTCATCGGCCGGTTCCACACGGCCAAGCCCAACCGCATGGAGCTGGAGATCCTGGCCGGGATGGAGATCCGTTCCGACGCCGATCTGCAGCGTGCGGGCGAAGTAGTCCTAGGCAAGGGCCTGAAGCGGCTGTTCGTCAGCCTCGGCGCGGAGGGCTGTTTGTACATGGACGACACCGGCACGGTCCTGCGCCGCAAATTAAGACCGGCAAAAATGGTCAACGCCTCCGGCGCAGGCGATTCGTTTGCCGCCGCCATGCTGTACGCCACACTCCATGGCTTCGACGTTAAAAAGACGCTGGATTACGCTATGGCCGCGGGCATCGCCGCCGTCTCGCACGAGCGGACGATCAACCCGAACATGAGCATTCCCCTGCTCGAAGAAATTCTGCTGGCGCACCGCATCTGATCTTGTACACCCATCTGAAAGGAGTTATTCATATGAATCTGAAGGATTATCTGTCTGTTACCCCTGAAATTCAGGAGGCCATCGACGCGGGCAAGCCTGTCGTCGCACTGGAATCCACCATTCTGAGCCACGGTATGCCGTATCCGCAGAACGTGGAGTTTGCGCACAAGGTCGAAGAGATCGTCCGTGCAGAGGGCGCTGTTCCCGCAACGACCGCGATCATGGGCGGCAAGCTGAAGGTTGGCCTGAACGCCGAAGAACTGCTCGTCATGTGCAAGGCTGAGGGCGTCGGCAAGGTCAGCCGCCGTGACGTGGCTGTGTATCTGGCAACCGGCATGACCGGCGCGACCACCGTTGCAACCACCATGCTCATCGCCGCCATGGCAGGCATCCGATTCTTCGCCACCGGCGGTATTGGCGGTGTGCATCGCGGCGCAGAAAAGACGATGGACATCTCCGCCGACCTGCAGGAACTGGCCAACACCCCCGTCTGTGTCGTCTGCGCGGGTGCAAAGAGCATTCTGGATCTCGGCCTGACGCTGGAATATCTCGAGACGCAGGGCGTTCCCGTTCTGGGTCTGCGCACGGATGAGCTGCCCGCGTTCTACTGCCGCACCTCCGGCTTCAAGCTCGACTACAACTGCAAGGACGAAGAGACGGTTGCGAAGATCATGAAGGCCAAGTGGGACATCGGCCTCAAGGGCGGTGCTGTCGTTGGCAATCCGATTCCCGAGCAGTATGCGATGGATCCGAACTACATGAACGGCATCATCGACAAGGCTGTTGCGCAGGCAAATGCCGAGCACATCCATGGCAAGGCTATCACGCCGTATCTGCTGGCACACATCAAGGACATGACCGAGGGCAAGTCCTTCGCCGCCAATCTGGAACTGGCCTACAACAACGCACACGCAGCGAGCAAGATCGCCGTTGCCTATTCCAAACTGTAATCTTCACATTTCTCAACGGGCGCGCCAATCGGCGTGCCCGTTTTTTGTGATGCAGGCCGCTGCGCCTCAGTTGTACCGCTCCCGGTACTCGTGCGGGCTGCTGCCGGCGTATTTCCGGAAGATGCGGGAAAAATGGCTGGGAGAAGAAAAGCCGAGGTAGGAGCCGATGGCAGTGAGAGATTTGTCCGAATAACGGAGGAGACGCTTGGCCTCTTCCGTTTTTTCTTTCAGAATGAAATCTGTCAGCGTTTCTCCGGTACTTTCTCTGAATTTTTTGGACAGGTACGGGCGGCTGACATACAGCGCACGGGCAATCTGCTCGGTTTTGATTGCGTCGGAGAGATGGTGCTGAACGTAATTTGCCACATCCGCTGTGAGTCTGGACGAAACAGCGCCTCGGTGCAGCCGCTCCACCCGTTCCGCATAGTCCAGCAGCATCCGGTATTGCAGATTTGCAATGCGCTCCGGAGAAGCGGTCAGTTCGCACTGCTGGATATAGGAGTCGCTGAGTGTAAACGCATCCTCCACCTGCATTCCGCCTTGGATTGCCGCGCGTGAGACAAGCGTGACAGTGACGATAAACAGATTTTTACGCTGCCGGAGCGGCTCACCGGCCACAACGCCGCTGCGGACGGCTGGCGCCCTGTCCAGCCACTGCCGGAGTGCTGCCGTGTCGCCCTTGCGTACCATGCGCAGCAGCCGCTGCTCCAGATCATAGGTGTTGTGTTCCAGCTGCGGCGGATCGAGTTTGTTCTGCGCTTGCTGCCGTACCTGCCGGGAAATCAGAGCGGTCTGCTCCTGTTCATAAATGCGCAGATCCTTCAGTTCCAGTCTTTCGTGATTGAACACATAGTTTATCGTACACAGCATTTGCAGCACGCTTTCCACCGGCATGCGAACAATGCTCCGCATGCCGGAGAGCATGGACTCGGCCTCATCACCGGACAGATCCAGCCGGAAGGCCAGTTCCCGCAGGTCCTGTTCGCGTTCCATCACCTGCCGCGTAGGGCCGACGACAAGCTTTACCGTTCCAGTATTCAGAACGCCGTAGTAGTGAAATTGCGGCGTGATATAATATCCCACATGGTCTGTGATGGCAAAGACCTCCGCCCGGCAGAGCGTCAGAGGATCTTTCGGCAGATCGACCATGGAGGTATAAAAGGTCTGGATGCCGTTCTCGTAGACCCGGACCGGGATTCCGGACAGATTGCCGATGGCGGTGCATAAATATTGCAGATCTACACGTTCCATGTTCAGTCCTCCAATCTGAATACAACTATATCAATTTGATTACAAAAATGCAAGCTTTGCATATTTGGACATGCTATACTGGTCGCATAAGCAATGTTACGAGAAACATGGGAGGAACCGGAGATGGCAAGACTGAAACTTGTAGAGCGCAAAGCGTTTGAGAGCAGGATTCATTCAGAGTATGTAAAACCGGCGGAGAAGTGGTTGGGGTATCTGATTGGCCCGGCGGGTGCGCTGCTGCTCAATGCTGTGCTGGCGACGTACCTGAACGTCTATTATACAGATGTACTGAAGCTGACCGGACTCTGGGGCGGCGCATTTCTGGTCGTATTTCCCATCGTGTCCAAGATTATCGACGCGGTCACGAACGTAGTCATGGGCTATCTTATTGACCGCACGCATACAAAAGAGGGCAAGGCCCGTCCGTGGCTGCTGCTGTCCGCGCCGCTGCTGACCATTACGGGCATCCTGCTCTTTACCGTGCCCAAGGGCTCGCAGACCCTGCAGGCGGTCTGGGTCATGGTCAGCTATAACCTGTTTTATTCCTTCGCATATACCATTTTTAATATGAGCCACAATTTGATGGTGCCTCTGTCTACGCGCGACACGACCCAGCGCGGCAGCCTGTCCGTTTTCAATCAGATCGCCACCATCATGATGAGCGGCATCCTGGTTGCGTTGGTGTTCCCAATGGTCATCATGCCCAAAATCGGCGTGGAACAGAGGAAGTGGATTGCGCTGATGAGCGTGCTGTCCATTCTGGCTCTGCCGCTGACGCTGCTGGAATACTATTTCACCAAGGAGCGCGTCACGCTCGAGGCACAGAACAGCGAAGAGCCGTCTGTTCCCTTTGCGAAGCAGCTGAAGGCAATTTTTACGGACAAGTATATGCTCATCATTTATGCCTACTTCCTGATCTTTACCTTTGGTGCAAGCATTAAGAATCTGAGCCTTGTCTATTTTTGTAACTATGTGCTTGGCACCTACAATGACGGCATTACCCAGACCATGCTCTCCGTCATCGGCGGCATTCCCATGGGAATCGGCGTTTTTGCCGTCTGGCCGCTGGCTAAAAAATTTGGCAAGCGGAATGTCACGCTGGCAGGCTTCGTGCTCTATGCCCTCGGCAGCGCCGTCTGCTGGATGTTCCCCACGAATATGACAATTATGCTGGCGGGGCAGTTTGTCAAAAATATCGGCGGCCTGCCGTGCTCGTATGTGTTCATGGCGCTGTTTGCCGACGTGCTGGATCATGTAGAATGGAAAAGCGGCTTCCGGTGCGATGGGCTGGCCATGAGTGTGTATAATATCATTGCCGTTGCGATGGTTGGCATTTGCACCGGCGTGTTCAACGGTCTGCTTGCCAAAACAGGCTATACTGCGCCGGAGATCATAAATGGCGTAACAACTGCGGCAGAGCAGAGCGCTGCCGTAAAGCACGCGATTACCTTTGGATTTGTAGGGCTTGAAACCATCACCGGCGTTGTGCTCGCGGTACTGCTGGCCTTCCTGAATGTGGAGAAGTACATCGGCAAAGAACAGGCGGAGATCAAGGCCCGCCGGGAGGCAGAGTGATGCGGGCAATTCGGCTGAAAACAGAGCACCTGACCGCGCCCATGGGCGTGGACTTCACGGCCCCGCAGCTGTTCTGGAACTGCGAGGGCGGCGTCAGGCAGACTGCGTGGCAGATTCTAGCTGCAGATGACGGCGGAAATCTCCTTTGGGACAGCGGAAAGACAGAAGGTGCTGCCATGCGCGCAAAATGGGGCGGAAGCCCCGTCCTAGCTAAAACGAGCGTCGTCTGGCGTGTCCGGCTTTGGGACGAGAACGGCGTTTGCGGCGAGTGGTCGGAGTCCAGCTTTGAAACCGGCATCGATACATGGTGCGCCCGCTGGATCACAGGCGATTATCGCGTAAATAGAAAAAAACGGTATCCGGTGGACTGTTTCCGAACAATATTTGAGAGTTCCAATGTGAAAAAGGCCCGCCTATATATCACGGCTTGCGGGCTGTACGAAGCGAAGCTGAACGGACAGCGGGCAGGGGACGTTATCCTTGCGCCCGGCATTACCGATTACCGCAGGCGCGTACAGTATCAGACCTACGACATTACACCGCTTCTGCGAAGCGGCGAAAATGTCCTGACCGTCCAGCTGGCTGACGGCTGGTATCGCGGCAGCACCGGCGCATGGGGCCTGCGCAATCAGTACGGAACAGAAACGAAGCTGTTGGCGCAGCTGGAGATCACACATACGGACGGCCATGTACAGACGGTCTGCACCGATGAAAGCTGGGAGTGGTCAAATGATGGCCCTATCCGCTTTGCGGACAACAAGGATGGGGAAGTAGTGGATGCCGGCTGTGCACCCAGCTACAACGGAAAGGCAAAGGCGACGGCGCATCCGGTCACCCCCTCAGCGTCTGACAATGTTGCGGTCAGGGAGCATGAGCGTCTGCACGCACAGCTTCTTCGTACGCCGGCGGGGAAAACCGTGTTGGACTTCGGACAGAACATCGCGGGCTATGCTGCCTTTACGCTGACGGCGCGGGCGGGACAGACCGTAACGCTTCGTTTCGGCGAAATGCTGGACGAAAACGGAGAATTCACGCAGAAGAATATTCAGCTTTCCAGAAACAAGTTTACCACGCCCCTGCAGCAGGTCGTCTATACCTGCAAGGATGGCGCAAACGCATATAAAACCACGTTTGCGATTTTCGGCTTCCGCTATGTGCTGGTAGAGACGAAGATTCCATTCAAGGCAGAGAATTTTACCGCCATTGCGGTCTATTCCGATATGGAACGCACGGGCTGGTTTGAAAGTTCCAATCCGCTGCTGGACAAATTTGTGGAAAACACGGTCTGGAGTGCAAAAAACAACCATGCCGATCTGCCCACTGATTGTCCTACAAGAGAGCGTCACGGCTGGTCCGGCGACGCGCAGATCTTCTGTCCTACGGCCTGCTTCCTGTTTGATTACGAGCCCATGGCTGAGAAATTTCTGAACGACATGTATGACTGGCAGCGCAAGAGCGGCTGCCTTCCACAGATCGCACCGTCCGGCGGTACGGATTTCTATATGTACACCATGAACGGCAGCGTCGGCTGGGCCGATGCAGGTGTGATCATGCCGTATGTTCTCTGGAAGCAGTACGGAGACAAGCAGATTCTGGCCAGACGGTATTCCGGCATGAAGCGCTATGCGCAGTTTATGATGCGCCGCTGCGGGCGCTGGGGCGGCCCCTATGCAAAGCCGGTGCATATCCCGGCAAAGGACAAGAAATATCTGGTCAACCGGGGCCAGAGTTATGGCGAATGGGCCGAGCCGCAGGATATTTACACCATGCGCTTCATGGACTTTGCCGGCCCGCATCCGGAGGTATCCACAGCCTATACGGCCTATGTGATGGCCTTGATGGCGCAGATCGCGGAGATTCTGGGCGATACGGAGGACATTTCACGCTTTGCAGAATACCGCGACGGCTGCCGGACGGCATATCAGGCCATGATAAAAACCGAGCAGTTCACGCTGGATACCGACCGGCAGGCCCGGCTTGTGCGGCCGCTGGCGCTACATCTTCTGGATGAAGCACAGACGGCGTATGCAAAAAAGAGATTGCTTCAAGCATTGAAAAACTACGGCTGGCGGCTGGGAACCGGCTTTTTGTCTACGCCGCTGATTCTGGACGTGCTGGCAGAAACCGACTTGGAAGCGGCATACCGGCTGCTGGAAAACGAGCAGATGCCGGGCTGGCTGTTCATGCCCAAAAGCGGAGCTACGACCATTTGGGAATCCTGGGAAGGAGACCGGGCAGCGGGAAGCAGCGTAGCGTCTCTGGATCACTATTCCAAAGGCGCGGTCTGCCGCTGGCTTTTTGATACCATGTGCGGTATCCGGGTGAGCGGGGAGAATTGCTTTTCCATTGCGCCGCGTCCCGGCGGACACTTTACCCGTGCAAAGGCCGCTTACAACAGCGTGTACGGCCGGGTGGAAAGCGGCTGGGAGAAGACGGAGAACGGATGGAACTATACCGTGACGATCCCTGTAAACTGCACTGCCGTATTGACGCTGCCCGGGAAAGAGCCGGTGCCGCTGACTGCTGGAACCTACACATTTTGAGGTAGATCAATGGACATAGAACGCATTCTGAAGGAAATGACGCTGGAGGACAAGATCGCACTGTGCTCCGGCGCAAGCTTCTGGGAAACCAAGCGATTTGAACGATACGGCATCCCCGCGCTTTTCATGTGTGACGGCCCCCACGGTCTGCGAAAGCAGGAGGATGCGGCGGATATGCTGGGCGTGAATAACTCCCGTCCCGCGACCTGTTTTCCGGCGGAGGTCACGACTGCCGGCAGCTGGGATCCTGCGCTGTTGGAACAGATCGGCGCGGCCATCGGCGAAGAGGCACGGGAGCAGGACGTCGGACTCGTCCTCGGGCCGGGAGCCAATCTCAAACGTAATCCGCTCTGCGGGCGGAATTTTGAGTATTTCAGTGAGGACCCGTATCTGGCAGGTAAACTGGCAGCAGGCTTTATCCGGGGGCTGGAAGCGCAGGGTGTCGGCACGAGTCTCAAGCATTTTGCCGCCAATTCACAAGAACTGGACCGTTTTACCTCTGACAGCATTCTGGACGGGCGCACGCTGCGGGAACTATACCTGACAGCTTTTGAGATTGCCGTCAGAGAGGGAAGTCCCGCTGCGGTCATGTGCGCCTACCCCAAGCTGAACGGTGTTCACTGCTCCGACAGCAAAGAACTGCTGACGGATATACTGCGTACTGAATGGGGCTTTGATGGTATGGTCGTTACGGACTGGGGGGCGATGAATGACCGGATTGCGGGCTTCCGCGCAGGCTGCGATCTGAATATGCCCGGCGGCAGCGCCTATATGGAAAAGGAAGTCCTCGCGGCAGTCAGGGATGGAAGTCTGCCGGAGTGCTGCGTGGACGATTCTGCACGGCGCGTGCTGCAGCTTGTATTCCGCGCGGCCGAAACGCAGAGAACCCCCGCATCCTGCAACTATGAAGCCCATCATGCCCTCGCAAAACGGGCGGCGGCAGAAGGCGCGGTGCTCCTGAAAAACGAGAACGGCATCCTGCCGCTGGAGTCAGATACAAAAATCGCGGTTATCGGCGCAATGGCGGAAAATCTGCGCTATCAGGGGGCAGGTTCCAGCCATATCAACCCACTGCGGCTTTCGCAGCCGCTGGAGTTCCTGCCCGGCGCGATATATGCACCCGGCTGCGATGCGCAGGGCGATACAACGGAGGCTCTGCTGGCGGAAGCGAAACGGGCGGCAGAAAAAGCAGAGATTGCCGTCATTTTTGCGGGCCTTCCCGGACGGTATGAATCCGAGGGCTTTGACCGGGAGGACATGAAACTGCCGGATGGGCATCTGCGGATGATAGAAGCCGTGGCCTGCACGAACCCCAATACGGTGGTCGTGCTTCTGTGCGGCGGTGTGGTGGAATGCCCGTGGGAGGAGCGCGTAAAGGCTATCCTCTACATGGGTCTGCCCGGTCAGGCAGGCGGAGAAGCAGTCGCCGATCTGCTCTATGGCTGCGCCAATCCCAGCGGAAAACTGGCCGAAAGCTGGCCGTACAGGTATGAAGATGTACCGTCTTCTGAACTATACGGAAAAACCGCGGACGCACTGTATCAGGAAGGGCTTTACGTCGGCTACCGGTACTATGACAAGGCGGGCGTTCCTGTCCGCTGGCCGTTCGGCTATGGATTAAGCTACACAAAATTCACATATTCCAATCTGACACTCTCCGGTGATACAGTTTTCGTTACCGTCAAAAATACCGGAAGCATTGCTGGTGCGGAGGTCGTACAGCTTTATGTCGAAGCGCCGCAAAACAGCCTGCACCGTCCCGTGCGGGAACTAAAAGGCTTTCAAAAGCTGTTCCTGCAGCCAAACGAGAGCCGCGAGGCTGTTTTCCGTCTGACCGACCGCAGCTTTGCTGTCTGGCAGGACGGTTGGAAGATTCCAGTTGGACAATATACTGTCAGCATCGGCGGCCTGACCGCACCCGTTATAAAGCACGGCGAAACGCTTCCTGTTCCGGCATGGCAGCGCGGCAGCTGGTATCAAAGCTGCACCGGTAAGCCAAACAAAAAGGACTGGGAAGCAATGCTGGGCCGGGAGTATATACCGCCGGTTCTGAAAAAAGGCGCTTTTACCATGGACAATACGGTCATGGAAATGAAGGGTTACAGCCTTATTATGAAGATCATGTATAAAGCGGTCGAAGCGACCATCGCAAAAGGCTTCGGCGGCAAAAAAGATTACAAGAACCCGGAATTCCGCATGATGATGAACGCTTCGGCCGGTGCGCCGCTTCGCAGCATGCAGATCTCCGGCGGCATAAAGGGCGGCGTGCTGCCCGGCATGCTGGAACTTGCCAACGGTCATATCCTCCGGGGACTTTGGAGAATGCTCCGCGGCTGAACGCGGCTATTAAAAAATGGCAGGCCCGCCTCGCGTGGGCCTGCTGTTTTTGCTGTATAAAGAAAACCACCTTCCTCTATGTCTGGAACAACCCCCAGCCGGTACGAAAGGTTCCTACCGGAAAATGCGCGGCATTGAGGTATCAAGAGGTGCTTCAGACGAATGGCCAAATTCCATAGGTGCTGTTAAGTACTGATTTCGCCGTCAAAGAGAAACACCTGTGCCAGATGCGGCTGTGCGCCGCTCTTTGGATCCCGTTCCATACGGATCACATCACGCATATATGCGCGCCATCGTGCACTGACAGGCGCGTCCATCTGCACGGCAAGCGCCGTTTTCAGATCGTCACATTCGTAATAGCCGAAAAGCGTATCGCCCGTCTGCCAGATTGAATAGTTCCGGATACCGGCGCGGCGGAACATCTCCAGCATCTCCGGCCAGATCTCGTCATGCCGCCTGCAATATTCCGCTATTTTTCCGGGAAGAACAGCGGCTTTCCACGCGTATCGCTCTATTTTTTCTCCTTTTCGCCGCTATGGGCAGAATATTTTTCCGGTTGACCACAAGCATGCGCCGCATGTCGGTGCTTCGCCGAGAAAACAGTCACAGAGATTTGTTTCCCGATCTTCGCAGCCCCAGCAATCCATGCAGAATGGAAAGTAAAACGTCCGCACGCGGTGACGGAAGGCGGCATATGCCCTTTTTGATCCGTCTAAAATTTTTACCACTCCTCACATTTCAGACTTGACATTTAATAGTTAGTCTTTCCTAACATCTTGTGACCCGCGTCCCCCCCATGTGTTCCACACCTGTCTGTGGCATTTTATGTGGTCAAAAGCAGAGCCTCGCCGGAGCTGCTCCGGTGAGGGCTTTGTAGTGTTCTTGATGACCATACCCTCCACCCGATAAAATAACAGAAAACCCACGACGGGACCGCCTCACGGCGTGGAATGCTATAATCAAAGAGTAATGGCTGTGCGGAACTTTGCTGTTGACATTTCAACATCCATGTGGTATAGTCCGAAAGTTGAGATTTCAACAAAAGCATTCGTGAGAGAGGAGCGCAGCCATGCAGGAGCGATTTGAGACGTTTACGGTTTTGATCAACCGGATCAGCCGCGACATACGGAGGATAAAAAATCAGGAGATGGCCGCCTATCATCTGCGAAGTGCCCATGTGTCCTGTCTGTACTACATATATTCTCTGGATGGCGTGACTGCGGCGGAGCTGTGCGAGCACTGCGAGGAGGACAAGGCGACCATTTCCCGTGCGTTGGAGCATCTTGAAAGTAACGGATTTATCGTCCGGAATTCTGAACGGGCCAAACGGTACAGAAGCCCTTTGCGCTTGACTGAAAAAGGTCAGGAGGCCGGCAAACGGATCGCGGAGAAAATCAGCGCCGTCCTTGATACGGTCAGCCGTACCCTTACGGAGGACGAACGAGCGACATTTTACCGCAGCCTTTCTGCCATCAGCATAAGTCTTGAGGCCATCGCTCAAAATAGCGAAGAATAGGAGATTGACGAAATTGAAAACAAGGATTATTGTTGATTCCACTGCGGACTTAGTTCCTGAGATCAAAGCACGGGTATCTACGGTACCCCTCACCGTTCATTTCGGGCAGGAGGAATACATTGATGGCGTGACCATCGACAACAAAACATTTTATGAAAAGCTCATCGAAAGCGATGTGCTGCCCACCACCAGTCAGGCAACGCCGGACGCCTTTATAAAGGAATTTGAAAAGGC
>OIWU01003697.1_pt1 | contig 11557 bp, 10 predicted proteins | sample 1587711 | NCBI WGS metagenome assembly OIWU01 (sample SAMEA3888909, study PRJEB22519) | human gut metagenome | biome: human gut; feature: human-associated habitat; material: faeces | place: Denmark | collected 2010 | reverse complement strand
TCCTCAGTTCAGGATTGTTCGCGTCAACCGGAGGTTTTGCCTCATACAGCTTGCCGTGCGGGTCATCGCAGCGGGCAAAGATATAGTCCATTGAAACGTCAAAATAGTCCGCATACTTGCGCAGAAGCTCAACTGACGGCGTTGCCTGACCGTTTTCATAGCGGTTGATGCTGGACTGCGTAGAGCCGATCAGGTCGGCAAATTTTGATTGGGATAAGCCAATACCTTCCCGCAATGCGCGAAGACGCATACCCAGTTGCTTCATGTCATTCAACCTCCAATTTGGGTTAAGCATAGTATAATCAAAATCCGAGCAGATGTCAACCCGGATTTTGATACTTTTGCGTAAACGATAACCTCAAAATTACCTATCGATAATCTTTATGTAGCAGTATCCACCTGAATATCAGGAAATAGGGCTGCCAAGTTTTGCCTCAGGGTCGAGTGTTTAGGTATCTCTCGGATACCATAGCCCATAATACTTCCCATTGCACTATGCCGCAATTTCCTGTAAATGTAGTCATTATACATGTCTGTCGCAAAGGCGTAATTGTCCGGTGCAATGAAGGATCGTCGCAGGTAACCGTACATAGCTCCAACAGCATAATCCGCAAGTTGAATACCTGCGCTCTGGTTGCTGCTCTCAGTTAAAATGCTGTGATATACATTTCCGTAGTTTCGGATGAAGTCACCATTTACAGTAAATTCATGGCAAACAGCTTTGATCTGTTTTATAGTTTCCGTATTTAACTCATCCATAATGAATACAGCGAACTCATTGCGTGGACGCAAGTCCATCTGTACGCGCTGAAAAGCTTCCTGTAAATGAAATTTGTATACATGCCGTTCTTCCAAAAGGCAATATTGTTCATAGACGTTGGTGATGGTAAATATGTATTGAAGGGAATCTTTCTGCGACGCACACTCGAAAACTTTCCTGTAATATCCTTTTAGACGGTCTTCAGTTATAGCAGCAATTGCAGGAGTGCGGGGGCGGTTGCGCAGTTTTTCCCAAAGGTCACTCCATTTTATTTCTTCGCCAACCGGTATTTCATACATACCATTAAGTGTCTGCATTTCCTTTTGGAACTCCATGTAGTCATCCATGGAGATTATCACGTTAGAGCGCACGTAGAAAGGATGCCGCTTGCGGAAGTCGGGCGTTGTTTGGGCTTTGTATGCACCGGCTTCATCTGTAAATATCAAGTAATGCATAAAGAGCCTTTCATTCGTTACCTATGTAAAAGGTCAATTCTTTTTTGCGTATTCAACCAACTCAAACAAATATGCACTATGTACCACAATTGCAAGCTTGCCGCCAGTATTGTCTTGACGAGTTCCGTGAATTATTCCATAGCATACTGGATTCTCTGCATTTTCAAAGCTAACTACGGGCCCTCCACTAAACCCTTGCGTGGAGGGTTTGTCCAACATAAAGCAGTTGAAACTGTTGCCAGTAACATCAAAATGTGATACCCATAAACTTGATGCAGGCTTGCTATCACAGGTAAAAGGCGAAAACTCTAAATCTGTATAGATATCCGGCATCCCATACATGGTCAGAGATAATTCGCGCTCAGGCACAGCGTTAAAGTCGTGTTCAAAGAATGATAGGTCTAAGACATAAGGAGACAAATCAATTTTTTCACCACATTGGATTTCCAAAATCGCCATGTCGGCTATAGGGTGATATAGCCACATGACCATAGAATTTAATTGATTGATTTTGAAAGCAAACGGCAGACCTGTTGTCAAGTTTCTCAACCAAATATCTGTTGTGATTGTTGTATCTCGTGCAACATGTGTTGCAGTTACAAGATATATCTTATTCTCCTCCGTTTTTACAAAAAATCCCGTTCCAGCGTATACATTTCCGTTCTTCGCAGTACGAATTGCTACAATGTGCTTAAACATTTCGTGCTTTTTCATATTATCCCTTCTTTCTTTATATGGGGGTGTTATAGTGCTTTGCAGGCGGCCAACAAGTCCTCCACACGAGCTACAATGCGTTTCTGCTCAGCCAAGGGAGGTAGCGGAAAGACAAATCTTTTTAGCTTTTCAGCGTTTATATTTGACTGTCCGATAGCATCTGTCTTGACAGCCAAACAATACTTTTTGAAAAAGTGGCTCTGCATAACATAATTCAAATAATCGCTGTCAATCATGATCGGTGTAACTCGAATTAAGTAACCTGCATAGATCGCAGGAATTTCCGCCTTGTAGATTGCTGTTTTCCCAACAAGTTCCTTGCTGTTTGTACGATTAAACAAGAGATCGTTATATTCCAAGTGGCAACGTTCAATGTCATAGTCATTGGATGTGTATACCAAATTAGAATAGTCAATTTTGCCGCCCTGAAGATTTCCCATTCTTAGTACAGCCACCTTGCCAGACGGCGCTGATTTTTCGGAAGTTCCATACTGAATATTTGTACAAGTATCTGCAATAGTAGTCCAAGTCCATGTGTCTGGAATATCGAAAAGCTGATCTTCTTCTGAAATAACAGGAATTATCTTTTCTTTTTTGATCTTACCTTCTGCAATGAGTTTAGCTTTTTCTGCCCGGATGCGATCCAATAGTTCGATTGCAGGCTCATCTGAAGGATCACGTTCCGTCAGTTTCCCCTGTACTGCTTGCTGCAAAATGGATTTACGGAGTTTATCCGGAAATTCAGCATTCAGTGCAGAAATCCGTTTTTCTACCCCGTCATATTCACTCACGAGCGGCAATAGCTCCTCAATTTTGGCAACAATACGTTCCTGCTCTGCAAGGGGGGGGACAGGAAACAAAAGATTGAAAAACAGTTCTTTGTTCAAATGAGGAATTGCTGCGCCTGTTTTGCGATTTCTAAACAACTGCTTCTTCAATAGCAGAAAATACAAAACATATGGAACATAAACGGCTTCAGGGATATACAACACTTTGAATGTACTTCCCATGTATCCATCCTCAGATGCAAAGAACACCTCTCCAGAATTCTCACCATCAACCAAAATGAGCATGGTTCCTTTTTTAACAAACTTTCCGCTATCTATATTGGTGCCTTCAATTTTCCCTCGGAGGTACTTTGCTTCTAAATAAGGGTACTTCACTCCGCTCATTTTCACGCCATCGAGAAGTTGGCAAAGTTGGACAAGTCTTAACCACTCCCATGTATCAGGAGTGTCATAGGGCAGTTCTGTCTCTTCTATTTCAGGCAATTTTCTATCTTTTTTAATTATTCCGGCATGACAGGCTGTAACTTTTTCGGCACGAATCCGCTTCAGTAACTCAGAAGCCGGTTCATCAGATGGATTTTGAGGCACCAATTTTCCTTGAACAGCAAGCTGGAGTATGGAGTTTTTCAAGTCCTGTGCGGTCATGATTCTTTTACCTCCAGCATTGCGGAAATCTCCGTCAAAATGCGGTCAATGTTAGCGTTCAGTTCGGCGCGCTCGGACTGATAGCGGGCAATGAGTTCGGCTGGTTCCAGAATTTCTTCTTCCTCATGGGGGAAAGGACAGCATTTGTCAAAATCGTAATTTAGAGCCACCAATTCATCTACAGTGAAGAATCTCGCCTTATCTTTCCCTTCTACCACAATTGGCTGTTTATCAGCCCACCACTCACGAACCGGATCGAAATGCTTGTCCAACATAGGCCTGGTCTTTGTAAAGCTCTTGACTCCTTCCGGATAATCCAGCCGGTAGAACCAGACGCCTCGGCTGGGAACCCCCTTCTGGAAGAACAACAGATTCGTATTAACGCTGGCATAGGGCTTGAAAACCTGCGGCAAGCGGATAATGGTGTGCAAACCGAACTCATCCAGCATTCTTTTTTTGATAGCAGCCTTTACGCCATCACCGAACATGAAGCCATCGGGAAGAACTACACCGCAGCGTCCTTTGTCCTTCAACAGATACATCATTAGCACAAGGAACAGATCGGCAGTTTCGCTTGTGCGGAATTCTGCTGGAAAATTCTGCTTCACAGCATCATCTTCCGCGCCGCCAAAGGGAGGATTTGCAACAATAACATCAACCCTGTCCTTGGCAGAATAATCCGTTACCGGTCTGTTCAGGGAGTTGATATGACGAATCTGCGGAGTTTCAATATCGTGCAGAATCAGGTTGGTCATAGCCAACAGATACGGAAGAGGCTTTTTCTCCCAACCGAAAATAGTGGTTTGCAGAGTATTAAGCTGCTCAGTCGTTGTAATACTTCCCATGTGCGCAATAGTGCTGGTTAAGAAACCACCGGTGCCGCAGGCTGGATCAAGAACGGTCTCGCCCAATTTTGGATCAATTTTCTCAACAATAAAGTTGGTTACCGGACGAGGCGTGTAAAACTCGCCGGCACGACCTGCACTTTGCAAATCTTTGAGCATACCCTCATACAGTTCATTAAATGTATGCTTCTGCGTAGCGTCGATGAAATCAACCTTTTCGTTGATACGGTTAATAAGCTGGCGAAGATAGATACCGGATTTCATATAGTTATTGATGTCCGTAAACACATTACGAATCACAAACTTTTTGAGATCGCCATCAGATACGTCCAGTTTCTTCAATTTGTCGAACAGTTCGTCCACAAATTTAATCAGGGCATCGCCAGTAATACCTTCTTTATCATCTGCCCAATCACGCCATCGGAAGCCCTCTGGGATGGTACTGCCACGGTACTCGGGTCGGAATTCCCACTCCATTTCCTTGGCATCAAAAGCTTTTAGAAACAGAAGCCAGGTGATCTGTTCGATATATTGCGCATCACCGTTCAAACCTGCGTCTTTGCGCATGATGTCTTCCAGTGACTTAATCAAAGCGGACATTGCCATAGTAATTATTCTCCTTTATGCAGCGTAGATGGCAGCCTCCAAATCCTTAATCGCCTGTCGGAATTTCGCAATACCACCGAAAATCGTGTTGACGATATATACCTGAGTTCCATATTGCTTGATAGGATCGACTTTCAGTACATCTACATTCTCTAAGTCAGACAAGCCGGAGTCGGCATATTTGGTAAGCAGTGCGTCCAGAATTTCAGCCGCTTTTTCTCCGTATTTGGTGAAATAGTTGCGCTTCCGAACATTATTGACTCGTTCACGTCTGGTAAGCGGTGGCTGGTCAAATACAATATGACAAATCAGATCAGACGGGTCGAGATCCTGATTGATTTGCTCACAGAGTTCGGAGAACAGAATGCCGTGTTCCTCCATCTCCTTGATAATGGCTTCCTTGCGCTCGGCAGCTCCCCAAGCAGACAGGAAATCATCCAGCGTCGCATATTGATTAAGAACGTTTTTCTTGGTATAGTCAATTAGGCTTTCTGTAATGAGCTTGCCATCCCGATCCATGTACTGTACCATCTTTTTGAGAATGGTAACCGGCTCTCCGCTGACCATATATTTTTTCTGTGGATTAACTGGCTTCGGGAGCTTGGGTGGAGGATCACCATTGTACCCCTTTGCCGGATCGAAATCCTCATCCTGTTCGCACGGGCCATCGAAATCAGGATCATAGAACAAGCGGGTAACATCACGGAAGTCAAAAATTGTGAAGTAAAGTTTGCCAAGATCCTCACGCACACGAGTACCACGACCGATAATCTGCTTGAACTCAGTCATGGAACGGATATTAGAATCCAAAACGATGAATTTAATCGTCTGAACATCGACACCGGTAGATAGTAACTTGGATGTTGTAACAAGCACAGGATACTGACTCTCTACATTACGGAAATTATCAAGCTGATCGACACCTGCTTCATCATTGGACGTAATTCTCATAACATAGCGTTCATCAACTGCCATCATGTCGGAGTTTTCATTCACCAACGCCCGGCGCATTCTGTCCGCGTGTTCCTGATCGACGCAGAAGAATATGGTTTTGTCCATGCGGCAATTATGTTTTTTCAGGTAATCGGACACTGTCTTTGCAACCAACTTGGTACGCTGTTCAAGAACGATCTTTCTATCAAAATCCAGTGCATTGTAAATCCGGTCATCAATCACTTCGCCGTTGTCATCTGTCTGGCCGGTGTAAGGAACGAATCCTTCTACATCCTTGTCAAAGAACACACGGATAACACGATACGGAGCGAGGTAGCCATCGTTGATACCTTGTTTCAGGGTGTAGGTGTAGACAGGATCTCCAAAGTAGTCAATATTTGAAACTTCCTTGGTTTCTTTTGGCGTTGCAGTAAGACCAATCTGCGTTGCAGCAGAGAAGTATTCCAAAACCTCGCGCCACTGACTATCGGCTTTTGCACTGCCACGATGACACTCATCCACCACAATCAAATCGAAGAACGAGGGGCTGAACTGCTTAAACAAGCTGTTGGCGTCTTCGTCTTCACCGGTTAATCCCTGATACAATCCGAGATAAATTTCGTGGGCCGTATCAAAGTTCTGCTTTGTTACCCAGGTCATTTTATTCTTAAAGGGTGCAAAATCATTTGTGAAGGTTTGTGAAATCAAAGCAGTACGGTCTGCAAGAAACAAGATTCTTTTCTTAATTCCCGCATTCCACAAACGCCAGATAATTTGAAATGCTGTATACGTTTTACCTGTACCGGTAGCCATCACCAACAGGACTCGATCCTGACCAGCTGCAATTGCCTCTACAGTCCTGTTGATCGCATTGATCTGATAATACCGAGGTTGCTTATTCGGATTATCTACATAATATGGCTCATCTATAATTTTGCTCTGCGCAGGGCCAATGCAGTTCTGTTCTACATACATTTCCCAAAGAGTTTCAGGTGATGGAAACCCATCGAGAGGAAGAACTGTTTCCCGTTCGCCCTCTTGTACGTAGCGATTATGGAAAACAAATCCATCTCCATTCGACGAAAAAACAAAAGGTACATTCATCATCTGCGCGTAGTTCAATGCCTGCTGCATACCGTCAGACATAGAATGGTTGTTATCCTTTGCTTCAACAATGGCAATTGGTTTATTGGGCTTGTAAAAAAGAACATAGTCTGCCTTTAACGGCTTTTCCCGTTTGCAAACCTGCCCACGAGCAATGATGCGCCCGGCGGTAATGGAATACTCCTCTCGCATTTGAGACATTTTATCCCAACCGGACTGTTCGATTGCAGGAGTAATATATTTAGTTCGGATGTCGGCCTCTGATAATGTTTTTTTGTCTATTGCCATATACTCATCCTCCTAAAACCTTATAATCTAATCGAAAAATTTATATTCTTGCCTGTTTACGTCATTGTCTGTCGAATCGACGATTTAGGTAGATTCGTGACAAGGGGTCAGTGCGCCCATTCGCACCCGCGAGATGGAATAGACCCCATTATTTCGAGTTAGAGTCGCTGATATAATCTGCGGCTCATTTTTCATTTTCGGCGGGCTTCTTGATATACTTGCCGTTCTTGATTCTCGCGTCCGCTGGCTTCTCTGCGTCCTCTGGAATCCCCCAGACCGAGCCAATGCGGATAGCACCGGGGACGCGCCCCTCGCCGCACAAAATCTGAATACGGCGGGTGGAGATACCCCAGCGTTCGGCGGTTTGCGTGATAGATAAATACTTCATGGGCAGCACTCCTGTTGCAGTTCCGTTCTGCGTCTGCTTATAAAATCACAGTATAATTATAATCGTCAAAGCGAATAAAAGCAAGGACTTTCCGGAAAATCTCAGGAAGTATCTTCACTTTAAAAATCAAGGGTTTGGGGCTTCCCCAAAAATCAAAGTGGGCGTATCGGCTGCAAGGCTGAAACGCTCATTTTTCCGGTGTGTACGGACACCGGATGTGCTTGCTACTCTCCCGAATCTCATATCCGCAGATACAACGCGCTCCCGCTTTCGTAAAAGCAGGGGCGCATATTTTTTGAAATTTTTCAGTTCCGATACCTGTGTTTTGACGAAGAAATGTCCGTTGTAAAGTGAAGGGCAACCAAGCGACAATTCCCTCGTTCTCAAAATTTTATTTTCGCCACTACCAAGTTTTTGAGAAAAAATGTCCGTTGTATTTTGAAAGGAGTGTTTTATCATGCCAGACCGCACACGACCCATCCGCAAGGAAATCTGCCTAAACGAGCAGGAACTGAATCTCATCCAATACAAGATGCGCCAGTTGGGGACGCACAACTTCGGGGCGTATGCCCGGAAAATGCTGATTGACGGGTACATCATCAAGGTCGATTACACCGAGCAGAAAAAGTTAGCTGCCGCCGTCAGCCGCGTCGCCTCGAACATCAATCAGATTTGCCGCCGCATCAACAGCACCGGGCATTTTTACGATGCCGACGTTACCGAGCTGAAAGAGCGAATGGCTGACGTGTGGGAATTGTTGAAAATGCGGCAGAGGGAAGAACTTTGACCACAACGGGATTTTCCATGTGTGGGTTTTCCAGCACTGGTTTTCCGGACGGTGGACAAGCTGACGCTCCGGAGCGTTCCGCAACCGGATTTCAGGGCGACGGTTTTCGTGCCCTCCATCGGGGCTGAAATTCATCCTCTAACTAATAAGAAATAAATCAAGATACAAAAAAATCATCCATCAATCAATCAACACAAAAATGGATGGATTGATGGATGGGATGGGAGGTCAGATGAAAACTTTTTGCAAGCTCACGGCGCAGAGCCCAGCGGCGTCCTATGTGCCGCTGCCGAGGTTTCTTCTCCAAGACGAAGCCCTGCGGGGCATCAGCAACGACGCCAAGGTGCTCTACGCGCTGCTGCTGGACAGAGCCAGCATTTCCCGGCAGAACGGCTACGTCGAGCCGGACGGCACGATTCGGCTGTACTTCACCTTGGGACAGGCGCAAACCAAACTCCACCGTAGCCGTCAGAGCGCCACGCGAATCTTCCGGGAGTTGGAGTACAGCGGCTTGATTATCCGAAAAAAGCAAGGGCTGGGCAAGCCCGCCCTCATCACGCTGAACTACCCAGCGGACGCAAAGCTGATTCAGCCAAAAGAGGATGGCGCAATATCGCACGAATAAAGGTCGAAAACAAGGTGTTTTCCGCCCCACAAGCGCTGAGAAAGCACAGGGGAATATCTTTTCTTATGATCGTCCCCAAATGCGCCTAAATGTTCTACAGAAGCGATAAAGGAGGTACTATGTGAACGCAGAAAAAGCGAATATTCAAAACAGCATGGATGCAGCCGAAATCCCGGAATACGTCTTCGAATCGCTGGCACGGAGTCTGCTTCCGGTAATTCAGAAGTACTACGAAAGCGAAGGTGGCAAAAAGGCATTTGCCGAATGGAAAGCAAAGAAGGAAATTTCAGACAGTGCATTTACATAAAGAAACCGGGAGGATTGCCCTGATCGGCAGTCCTCCCGGTTTCTTTATTACCAGTCTTCAACTTCTTCTATAAAAACAATAAATCCGAACCCATGACCAATCGGTACAAGGTTCGGATTATATTGTTTTGGTGGACCTGAAGGGATTCGAACCCACGACCTTACGGATGCGAACCGTACGCTCTCCCAACTGAGCTACAGGCCCAAATAGCAATGCCGGTCTCCCAGCGCGGATTATCATAACACACTTTTTTGAATTTGTGAAGCCCCTTTTTCATTTTTCTGTTGATATTTTTTCTGAAATATAGTAGAATACCATTTGTTCAACAACTCCTCCGCATACAGCTGCGGAACCGGTCTTGCGCAATGGGTACCTGCGAACCATGTCAGGCGGGGAACCGAGCAGCATTAAGCGGGACCATCCATGTGCCGCAAGGACGCCGGTTCCGCAGCTGTATACGGGGGAGTATTTCTATTGTAAGGGAGGGCTGCGGATGTATCAGGCGCTTTACCGCAAGTGGCGTCCCAAAACATTTGCCGACGTGGTCGGTCAGGAGCACATTACCGAGACCTTGCAGCGCCAGGTGGCGGAGGGGCGGCTGTCGCACGCCTATCTTTTCACCGGCACGCGCGGCACGGGCAAGACGACCTGCGCCAAAATACTTGCGCGCGCGGTCAACTGCGAGCATCCGGAAAACGGCAACCCCTGCAACCGCTGCCCGAGCTGCCTTGGCATCGAGAGCGGGCGGCTGCTCGACGTGGTCGAGCTGGACGCGGCGTCGAACAACGGCGTGGACAGCGTGCGCGCGCTGCGTGACGAGGCCATCTATTCGCCCGCGCAGGTAAAAAAACGCGTGTATATCGTCGACGAAGTCCACATGCTTTCGACGCCCGCGTTCAACGCACTGCTCAAGATCTTGGAGGAGCCGCCCGAGCATCTGATGTTCATTCTGGCGACAACGGAGCTGCACAAGGTGCCCGCGACGATTTTGTCGCGCTGCCAGCGCTTTTCATTCCGCCGCATCCAGCCGAAGGACATCGTGGGCAGGCTCAACTACATCGCGGGGCAGGAGAATATCGACTTAAAGGAGGATGGCGCGGCGCTGCTGGCCCGACTGTCGGACGGCGCGCTGCGAGACGCGCTGAGCCTTCTTGACCAGTGCGCGGCCACGGGCGGCGCGATCGACGCGAACGCCGTGCTCGATGCGCTGGGTTTGGCCGGAAACGTGCAGACCGCACAGCTCATGTCGCTGATCCTGACGCGCGACGCGCGCGGGGCACTCGAGCTTCTCGGCAAGCTCTACGACGGCGGTAAGGATGTGGGCGCGGTGCTCGGCGAGCTCTCGACCCTCTCGCGCGAGCTGCTCATCAGCGCGACGGCGGGGGAGGGCGGCGAGAGCTTACTCAGCGGCGCTTATGACGCCGCAACGCTCCGAAACCTGCGCGCGCAGGGGACGAGCGCACGCTTCATCCAGCTCTGTACGATCTTGCAGGAGACGGCGGCGCAGCTCCAGTTCAGCGTGAACCGCCGCACGGACGCAGAGCTCTGCATTCTGAAGCTCTGCGACGAAACACTCTCCGGCGACCTGGCGGCGCTCGGCGCGCGCATCGCGCGGCTCGAAGAGCAGATCGCCGCGGGCGTGCAGTTCGCAGCGAAGCATCCCGCATCCGCACCGGCGAGCGCACCCACTCCCGCGGCGGTACAGACGGTCACACCTACACCGGAAAAGGCCGCGGAAGCGCCCACAGAGAGCGCAAAGCCCGCCGAGGAAGCGCCGCTTCCGTGGGACGAGCCGCCGCTGCCCGACGATTATGACGCGCCGCCGCCCTACGGCGAGCCGGTCGCGCCCGCACCGAAGGCCGCAGCGCCGAAGATAGCAGCAGCACCCGCGCCTGCGCAGGAAGCGCCGACGAGTGGAGACAGCGGGGACGATGAGATTTTCTACCAGCTCATGGAGAGCTATAAAAACCGTCTGACGCCCGACAAGCGCGCGTTCATCGGCATGGCGCAGGGCGATGTGAAGGACGACCTTTTGACCGTCTACTGCTCGACCGAGGTGCAGAAGTCCATGCTCGACCAGAAGGTCGTGACAGACGTTTTGAGCGAGGTCACGTCCCGCGCAGTTGGACGGGAGATCCGCGTCCGCTTCCTCGTGGGTGAGCGCCCGGGCGCGAAAAAGCGAGACAAGATGCAGGACCTCCTGCGCATGGGCAGTAAATTCGACAATTTTACAGTAAAATAAAAGGAGACAACAACGATGGCAAAGGGTTACAGCGCACGCCGCGGCTTTTCCAACGGCAGCGGCCAGATGC
>OIWU01003683.1_pt1 | contig 11587 bp, 8 predicted proteins | sample 1587711 | NCBI WGS metagenome assembly OIWU01 (sample SAMEA3888909, study PRJEB22519) | human gut metagenome | biome: human gut; feature: human-associated habitat; material: faeces | place: Denmark | collected 2010 | reverse complement strand
AGCCGCCGGAGCGGTGCTTAAGCCGTAAGGCGGGAATTGTGCGGTGGTGCCTTAACACACATAACAAAACTTATTGCCTGCACAGGCGGCAAACCCCTGCCGCCCGCGCACAGCGCTACAGTTGGCTGCGCCGCAGGATCACCAGAATTTTTCCCCGGCGCTGGTTGGCGCTCAGCGGGCCGAACAAACGGCTGTCGGCCCCGGTGCGCCGGTTATCGCACAAAAGAAACACCTCGCCCTCGCCCAGCGTGAGCGGATAATCCGGCCCGCCCTCATAGGCAGGGGTGGGCGATGCATCCCGCTGCAGCACCAGCGCCCCGTTCACCATCACCTGCCCCTGCGGGGTAATGGCCACGCTGTCGCCCCCGGCTGCCGCCACGCGCCCCACCACGGTGTGCCCCTGCTTTTTCGCGCACACCAGATCCCCTGCGCGCCAGTTTTTTTGCAGGCGGTAATAAACATACACATCGCCTGCTTCCATGGCGGGGTGCATATCATCGTTTTGGGCGCTGCCCACCCCAAACACCACGCCCAGCAGCAGCCAGCCGCCCAGTGCAAAGGCAGCCAGCCGAAGTGCAAGGCCCTTGAGCTCACGCCGGTCGGCCGGGCTGAGGGTGGGCCTCATAAGTGCCTCCGGCGCACAAGGCCCACTGCCCCCAGCACAGCGCCGCCCAGCACCACCGCCAGTGCCCCCGGCGCAGCCTGCCCGTACACGCCGGTGGGCACGGCGATCTCGCGCCGGTTGGTGTAGGTGATGATGCGCCGCCCGTCACGGCTCTCCTCGCTCACGGCGGTGGTGTAGCCCTCGGCGCTCAGGTCCTCTTGCTTTACGGTGATGGGAGTCTGGCTTTCGGGCTGCGGCTCAAACACATAGCTGCCGCCGCTTTGCAGCGTGAATTTCCGCGCTGCCGATGCTTCGCCCGGGGCACTCCCGGGCAGCAGCGCCGAAAACGCCACCCGGCGGTTTTTCTGCGCCATGTTGCCCTGCATCACCAGCCGCACTTCAGTGACCACGGCCTTTTCCCACTGGGCATACAGGCGGTTGGTTTCTGGGTTTACGCTGTTCACACGGATCACATCCCCCGGCTTCAGCACGCCCCCGCCCTGCTTTTGGCGGCTCCAGCCCATCAGCACATAGCCCGGCTTTTGGGGGGCAGGGTCTTCGATGGTATAATCCTGGCTTTGTGCGGGCAGCGCCACGGTTTTTTCCGCTGCACCGGCTGCATCGCTGCCGCCGTTATAGTCATACACAAGGCTTGTGCCCGCAGGCTGCGGCGGCATGGCCCACTGGGCATACAGCACAGTGTCCTGCCCGGGCATCACAAAGCTTTCGCCGGGCTTGAACAAGGGTCCTTTTCCCTGGGCATCCGTACTCCAACCCAAAAATCCCAGGCTGTTCTTTGGCGGCGTCCACTCAGGCGGGGCTGTGCGCAGCCGCACGGCAGTGCCTGCACCAAATCGGTCGGTTTCTGTAAACATTTCCCCGCCTGCCAAGCCGGGGCTGTAGTGCAAAGCGCAGCTGGTTTCGCTGGCCCACAGCGCCGTGAGGGTGAGATCGCTTTGCACCGGCGTTAAAAAGCTGAAGGGCTTTTCCTCCATGCTCCAGCCCAAAAAGCGCCAGCCCTCCCGCACAGGCTCACTGCCCGGCTTTTGCGCCAGCTTGCCGCGCTCTACAAGCTGATCGTCAAGATCCGCGCCCTCGGGGGCTGTGCCCCCCGCAAGCTCGAACCGAACACGGAACACCGGCTCTTTCCACAGCGCATACAGCGCCAGCTCTCCTGCCGGCATCACCCCCGCCTGCAGGTCAAAGGGTTCGCCCTGCCCCAGATTGTTTTCGTACCACCCGGCAAACACAAGGCCGCTGTCACTGGGATGCACGGGCGTGTGCTGCTGGGCCGCCAGCGGGGCCTGATAGGGCAGGGTCACGGTTTTTTCTTCATCGCCCGCGCTGTAAAACCGCAGCTGATATTGTCGGCGGTCGTAGTAGAGCTCAAACCCATAGCTGCCGTTTTCCAGCCGCTTTTCCCGGCTGCCCACCGCCGGGCTTTTTTTGGTGTTCAGCACAAAGCCCTGCAGATCATAGCAGTCGTTCCGGCCCAGCTTCCAGCCGGTTTCGTTGCTGCGAAAGCTGTCGGTATGATGCAGCTCCCAGCCGGTGCCCTGCAAATTCTGCACATAATAGCGCAGCTCATGCACCACGCTGCCGCTTTCGGCTTTCCAGTAAAATTTGTTGGGGTTTTTGCTGTCACCCGGGGCGGGCATGGTGGCAATGCCGGTTTGATACTGGCTGCCGTTGGGGGCTATGCGCCAAGCATCCGGCCATTTTTCGTCCACCCGGCTGGGCCATTTGTCGGCAATGTCTGCGCCATAGCGCGCCGTGATGGTCAGCTCGGGGATCAGGCTGGCAGTGCCCATGGCCCCCAGGCGGTAAAACTGCACGGTGTACACCTTGCGGTCATAATACACCGGGATCACAGTGCTGCCGCTGCCCTGCACGGTTTCGGCCGGGGGCGTCTGGCGCAGCGTAAAATGCTGGTAGCGGTTTTCTTCGGCCTGGGCCTGCACCTGCGTGCCTGCCGGGGCTGTGTGCTGGCGCACCTCGGCCAGCGTGTAGCCATCGTTATCCGCATTCTGCTGCCAGTAGGCCACGCGGTATACAACGCTTTGGGCTTTCCAGCCCGCATACAGCACAAGGTCGCTGTTTACCGGCTGGCCCGGCGTGTAGCCCTGGGTGCAGGCAGCATCCGTGAACCAGCCCGTGAACTGATAGCCCTGCCGCACGGCGGCGGGCAGCTGGGGCGCAGGCGCACCCGGCATCACATACACCGGGGCCGGGGGCGTGCCCTCCGGGGCCTGCGGGGTGATCCAGCACACGGTTTTCAGCACCGGGTACAGCCGCAGCGGCTGCAGGGTGAGCGCCGGTGCGCTGACAGCCTCGCCCCCGGGGGTGGTGCTCCAGCCGGTAAGCGCCATGCCTGCCGGGGCGGCAAACGCCACCTGCTGCCAGTTTACGGCGTCATTGGCATTCTCATAGGTTTGGGTGAACAGCACCGCACCGCCTGTGGGCTGCGAGAAGTAATACACGGTGTACACCCTGTGCCAGTGCGCTGTGTAAATGAGAACCACATCCTCGGCCAGCGGCGGCACAGGCGCGGAAAAATCGCACGCTTCGCCGTTTTCGTTCAACCAGCCCTCAAACACCGCGCCCTCCTGCGCCGGGTCGGCCAGCGGCGTGGGCGTTTCGCCCGGATACAGCACCTGCTCGCTCACAAGGGCTTCGCCCGCATAAAAGCGCAGCGTAGCGGTGTGGGCCTCGGGCTCGGTGGGCAGTATTATATTTGTCGGCTGCACGGGCGGCTCGGGCGGGGCTTCGGCGGGCAGTATTTCGGGCCCGGGCTGCGGTTCCGCGGGCGGGGCGGCTTCGCAGGGCGCATCATCCGGCGGCTCGGGTTCGGGCTGCGGCTCCTCATCCACCGGCCCTTGTTCCGGCTGCTGTGATACTTCCGGCAACACCTCGGTTTCCGGCGGCTGCGCCGGGGCGGAAAATTCTTCCTCCGGCAGAGCGCTTTGGGCCTCCTGGGCGGCCTGCTCGGCATGGACGGCCTGCGCCCCGCTCACGGCAGGCCCGGCGGCCAGCACCAGCGCCAAAGCAAAACTGACAAATCGGTTCCAAACAGAATGTTTCATATCGGCAGCATTCCTTTCCGGCAGGGTGGCCTTTGCATGGTTTGTATACGCCGTCTGCCCGGCTTATGCATTGATGGTACCAGAAAGTGTTTGCAGCATTTGGTCAGAATCTGTCCTCGGTGCTTGATTTTTTTGAAAAGTATGGTATGATAGAATCAATTAAGCAATAATAGTTCTTGTTAACCATTATGTGATGCAAAAACCCTGTGGTTTTTTGCCGTTTTCCTCCGCAAAAAGCCCGCCAAGGAAACGAGGTATGTTATGGCAGTAAAGATCCGCCGCAGCGAGCAGCGCGAATTGGTGCTGCAGGCCGTTTTGGCCCGTAAAGACCATCCCACCGCCGAAGCCGTGTTCAAATCGCTGCACGAACAGGCCCCCCACCTGAGCCTGGGCACGGTGTACCGCAACCTGAATCTTCTGGCTGACCTTGGTCAGATCCGCCGGGTGCCCATTCCCGGCCAGCCCGATCATTTTGACTCCACGCTGGAGCAGCACGCGCATTTTCGCTGCACCCAGTGCGGCGCTGTGTTTGATCTGCCCGTGGCAAGCGATTTTGATCCCTGCACGGCGGCTGACCCCTGCGGCTGCCGCCTGACCGGCTATGAACTGGTGTTCAGCGGCGTGTGCGCCGAATGCTGCGCTGCCGAAAAGAAAAACTGAACATGCGCCGCAAAAGCCTGCTTTTTTTAGGCGGGCACCCTCTAAGAAAACGCCAGGGCCGCCCTGCCGTAAGGATATTTCCTGCGGCGGGGCGGCCCTGATTTTGCAAAAAGGCAACAAAAACCCCCGGTTCAACTGGCTTTTGAACCGGGGGCCAAACATTTATATGGAGACTTTCAGATTTTTAAAGCGGCCAAATTATGCCTTGTGGGTGTGGCCGTGGTCAGGTGCATGGAACTCGCCGTTCTCATCGGGACGGAGCTTGCCGTTCTTGATGCCTGCCTTGGGAGTGTAGATATCGTTGATGTTCCAGCAGCCGGGAGTGGGAACCACAATGTTCTCCATGGGGGCTTCTACCAGGAAGGGCTTGCCGGCCTTGGCCATTTCCACGGCCTTCTTCATGGCGGGCAGGAACTCATCGGCGCTGTTCACGCGAACGCTGTCCACACCGTAAGCCTTGGCAACTTCTTCCCACTTGGGGTTGTAGCTCTTGCCGTCGGGAGTCTGGAACACGGTGCCGAAGGCGTGGCCGTAGTTGCCATTCTCCAGGCCGTTGATGGTGCCGAACTTGCTGTTGTCCATCACAACCCAGATGGCGGGGATGCCCTGCTCTACGGCGGTGGCCATCACGCAGGGGTTGGCAGCGCCAAAGCCGCCGTCACCGGTCAGGGTCAGGGCAATGCGGCCCTGCTTCTGGGCTGCCACTGCGCCGCCCAGAACAGCAGCTGCACCAAAGCCCATGGTGGCAAGGCCAGAGCAGTGATGAATGGTGCCGGGAACGTTCACATCAAATTCCTGTGCAACGCCGTTCTTGTTCCAGCCCACATCGGTAAAGATGTAAGCGTCCTCGGGAATGGCCTCCTTGACATCCTTCAGGATACGCTGAGGAGTCATGGGGAAGCGGCTGTCGTTGCTGATGGCCTCGTTGCTCTTCTTGAAGTCTGCCTTGTTCTTGGCAATGGCAGCCAGCAGCTCGGGATTCTTTTTGCCTTCGGGAACCAGAGTCTTGGCGGCAGCCAGGATCTGCTTCAGGGCATGCTTTGCATCGGCAATGGCGCCGATCTCAACAGGATAGTTGCGGCCGATCTCAGAGGGATCGATGTCGATCTGCATGAACTTGGTCTTGCGCTCGTCGAAGGTCACGCCGGGGTACCAGCTGGAGGAGTCGGCCTCGCCAAAGCGGGTGCCGATGGCCAGAATGTAGTCGGCGTTCTTGGTCAGGCTATGGGTGAAGTCCAGGCCCCAGAAGCCGGTCTGGCCCACCATCAGGGGATGGTTGTCGGGCAGGCAGCTCTGGCCCATCAGGGTGCGGGCCACGGGGATCTCCAGGAACTCAGCCAGCGCAGCCAGCTCTTCGGAAGCCTGGCTCAGCAGCACGCCGCCGCCTGCGTAGATCACGGGGTTCTTGGCGTTTACCAGATTCTCGGCGATCTTCATAGCGGTGTCGGGGTCCAAACCGGGGCGAATGGTTTCATGGCTGTCCATGTAGGTGCGCTCCCACAGGAAGTCCTCGGTTTCGTAGCTGAACATATCCATGGGGATATCGATCACAACGGGGCCGGGGCGGCCGGACTCTGCCAGACGGAATGCCTTGTCCAGAATGTAGGGCAGGCTTTCCGCATCGTCAATGCGCCAAACACGCTTGGCAATGGGCTCAAACAGGCGGTACTGGGTGGCATCGCCGTGCATGATCACTTCCTGATGGGCATGGCGACCAAAGTAGTAGCTGGGCACATCGCCGCAGATCACCACCATGGGAATGCTGTCCAGGCTGGCGTTGGCAACACCGGTCAGGGTGTTGGTGAGGCCGGGTCCCAGATGGCACATCAGCACGGAAGCCTTGTGCGTCAGGCGGGCGTAGCCGTCGGCTGCATGGGCAGCGATCTGCTCGTGGCGGGTAGAAATAAACTTCAGCTTGGTGGCGCGGCTCATGCCGTCCAGCAGGCCGATCACGGTGTGGCCGCACAGGCCGAATACATACTCAACGCCGCGGCGCTCGAGATAGTCAACAATGCGGTCAGAAACGAGTTTCTTGTTCTCAGACATTTTGAAGATCCATCCTTTCCTAATTGCTTCTTCGTTGCAAAATTCTCTCAAGAGCCGCTGCTTGCTTCGGCTCTTACCAGCATTTTCCCAAAAGCTGCCGGCCTTTCAGCGGGCCCGCAATCTCTCTTCTGGTATTTACTATATCGGTTTTTCTTCAAAAAGTCTAATACCAAGTATTCATTGAATCATGCAAAAAAGCCATGAATTTTCCGGGGCTCACTGGCCGTTCATGCTCAACAGATACTCATCGAACACCCTGCCGTGCTGCACCACAAAATCGCGGAAGCGCACAGCGGCGGGCGGCAGATAGCTTTGCCTGTTCCATAAAAGATAGATCTTGCGCGGGTCCGGGCCTGCGTTTTCAATGGGCAGCGCTTTTACATTATAGGGCATGGCCCCCAGCGGCCTTGGCACAATGGCGATGCCCTGATTGGCCGCCACCAGGCCATAGATCACATGGTCCTGCAGGGTCTCCGATACCATTTTGGGGTGAATGTCCAGCCGCTCAAACTCGGCGTCCAGCACGCGGCGTATCAGGCTGGCGGTGGTATAATGAATAAAACGCTCGCCGTCGATCTCTTTTAAATTCACACTGCTCTGGTTGGCCAGGCGGTGGTTTTTGGATACCAGCAGCACCATTTCGTGATGCCCCACCAGCGCGCGGTTGATCAACGGGCTGTCGATGTTGGTGGAAAACGCCAGATCGATCTCGCCCTGCAGCACCTGACGGCTGATCTCGTCATAGGTGCTCACCTGACTGATCTGAAAGTTTACATTGGTGCGGCCCGTTTCCGAGATATAAAACACCGTCATATACGAAATAAAGGCGCTCAGGCTGGGCGGCACCGCAATGTTCAGCGTGCCGGTGTTGGGGTCAACATAATCCCGCAGGCGCTGGCAGCCCTCGCCCAGCGTGTCCAGTGCCTGCTCCACAAAGGGCAAAAACATCTGGCCGTATTTGGTCAGCTTTACATTGCGCCCCTGGCGCATAAAAAGCTCTACCCCCAGCTCTGCTTCCAGCTCTTTGATCGAGTGGCTCAGGCTGGACTGGCTGATCAGCAGTTTTTCCGAAGCCTTGGTAAAATGCTCCAGCTCGGCGATCATGCGGAAATATTCCAGCTGCTTCAAATTCATGCGTAAAAGCCCTCCTATCACAGGGCGCGCTGTGCGGGCCCCGGAAACTCTGAAAACAATGATGCCAAAATCATTCTATGCTTTTATTATAGGCAAACGAAGGCTTTTCTGCAAGGCATAAATGCCTCACACAAAAGCCGGACCCATAGATTTTCAGCATGAAAAATTGTGCATTTTGTATTGGACATTCCACGCTTTGCGGCGGTACAATAGAATGGGCCGTTTGAAGGGCCGCATGGCTGTATGGAACAAACAGGGAGAAATCACCATGAAGCAGGATCTGAAAACCACCGCAGGCGTATACCTGATGCTGCTGGCCACCTTCTTTTTGTGGGGCAGCGTGTATGTGGCGGGCAAATATCTGGCCGGCAGCCTTCCTTCGCCGTTTATCTCGGCGGCGCGGGCGTGCATTGGCTGTTTGCCCCTTTGGCTGATGGCAAGGCCCTGCCGTGCCGTCAAAATTGAAAAAGCCGACCGCAAATATTTTCTGCTGGTGGGCATTATGGGCTACTATCTTACCTTTGTGATCAACCAACTGGGCGTTACCCGGGCGGGGGCCAGCCTTTCGGCACTGATCAACACCGTGAACCCGGTGACCATTGCGCTGCTGGCGGCCTTGATCTTAAAAGAGCCCATCCGCCGGGTGCAGATCGTGTGCCTTGTGCTGGCCATTGCGGGGGCCTGGGTGGTGCTGGCCGGGGCCGAAACCGGCGGCCAGCTGCTGGGGCTGGTGCTGGTGCTGCTCTCCGTGCTCACCTGGGGCATCGCCTCGGTGTATATCCGCAGGCTCACCGCAAAGTATCCGGCCATTCTGGTTACTTTTTACGGAATGCTCATCAGCACGGTGTTTCACATTCCCACGGCGGCGTTTTCCGCCGCAAGGGCGGGCGGGCTGCAGCTGAGCGCGCACAGCGTGCTTTTGCTTTTGTATCTCGGCATTTGCACCAGCGGGCTGGCCCAGTTTTTGTGGAGCCGCTCGCTCTCGCTGCTGCCCGCCGCCACCTGCAGCCTGTTTTATCCGCTGCAGCCGGTGTTTTCGGCCTTGCTGGGCGTGTGGTTTCTGGGGGAAAGCTTTGGGCCCAACTTCTGGTGGGGCCTTTTGCTGATCGGCGGCGACATCGTCTTAAACTGCCTGGACGGCATTCATCAGCAGAAAGCAGCGAAATAAACTTGCATTTTTCGGCGGGTGTGCTACACTGTAAACGCCAAAACCATACATCCGGGGAGTCCGCCTTTGCGGGCTGAGAGGAAAGCGCCTAAGGCTTTCGACCCGATTTACCTGATTTGGATCATGCCAACGAAGGGAACATAGCCTACGGCTTACCTGCGCCGCTCATGCTCTCTTTTAAGGTGGGCATGAGCGGCTTTTGATTTGGGGCTGCACCATGCCGCATTCGATATTTTTCCGCAGCACATTGAGGGCACCGCCTTGTGCTGCAATGCTGAAAGGAGCAACACGATGAAAACAGCATTGACCATTGCAGGAAGCGATTCCTGCGGAGGCGCCGGTATTCAGGCAGATTTGAAAAGCATGACGATGAACGGCGTATACGCCATGAGCGCCATCACCGCACTGACTGCCCAGAACACCACCGGCGTGACTGCCATTCAAGAGGCTACCCCTGCGTTTTTGCAGGCGCAGCTGGACGCCGTGTTCACGGATATTTTCCCCGATGCCGTAAAAGTCGGCATGGTTTCCAGCGCCGGGCTGATCCATGTGATCGCCCAGTCGCTGCGCCGCTATCAGGCCAAAAACATTGTGGTGGACCCCGTGATGGTGGCCACCAGCGGCAGCCGCCTTTTGCGTGAAGATGCCATGGACGCCCTGCAGAAGGAGCTGCTGCCCATGGCCTGCGTGATCACCCCCAACATTCCCGAGGCCGAGCTTTTGTGCGGCCACGCCATCACCAGCGCACAGGGCATGGAACAGGCCGCCGCCGAGATCGGCGAAAAGCTGGGCTGCCCCGTGCTGCTCAAGGGCGGGCATCAGCTCAACGATGCCAACGACCTTTTGTGGCAAAACGGCAAGCTCCGCTGGTTCAACGGCAGCCGCATCGACAACCCCAACACCCACGGCACCGGCTGCACGCTTTCCAGCGCCATTGCGGCCAATCTGGCCAAGGGCTACCCGCTGGAGCAGGCCGTGGAAATGGCCAAGGCTTATATCAGCGGCGCGCTGGCGGCCATGCTGGATCTGGGCAAGGGCTCCGGCCCTATGGACCATGCCTTTGACCTGAAGCCTGAATATCGAAAGGAGTACGCCCAGTGAATACCAAAAAAACCAGCGTTTTTCAAAACGCACTGATCTGGTTCGGCGCGGGCGTATCCATTGCCGAAATTCTGACAGGCACCTATTTTGCCCCCTTGGGCATGGCCCGGGGCCTGGCCGCCATTCTGGTGGGCCATATCATTGGCTGTGTGATGCTGTTTCTGGCGGGCTATATTGGCGCCAAGTCCGGCCGCACCGCCATGGAAACCGTAAAAATGAGCTTTGGCCAAAAGGGCAGCATGCTGTTCAGCGCGCTGAATGTGCTGCAGCTTGTGGGCTGGACGGCGATTATGATTTATGATGGAGCACTGGCAGCAGATGGTGTTATGAATACTGGACGCTGGATTTGGTGCCTGGTCATCGGAGCGCTGATCATTCTTTGGATTGTTATTGGAATTACAAATCTTGGAAAAATCAACACGGTTGCTATGGCAGCATTATTTATCCTGACACTGAGCATTGCATCAGGTAACGGATCCATGACCGTATATTATTGTGGAAATATTTTAAAAGACATGAACATGATGACATCACTTTCCATGGCACTGACACTTCCGGTTATTATCGGAAACTGTTTTGTCCCTGCAATCGTTAAGAAAATGGGACATCAGAAGACATTGATTCTCAGTTCGATCCTGATGCTGGCGGGTTTCCTGATCGTGGCAATTAATCCTTACAGCGGAACATTAGCTATCGTCGGAACAGTCGTAAGAGGATTTGGAAATGGAGCAATCTTCGCTTGTGGATTCGCATTATCGGCTCAGGTTGTTGACTATGGTGAGTGGAAATTCAATGTGCGTTCTGAGGGACTTGTAAACAGCTGTGTAAGCTTTGGACAGAAAGTAGGATTAGGACTTGGAGCAGCTATCGCAAGCTGGATCATCGCAGCCGGTGGATATGTGGGAACTGCAAAAGTACAGACAGCATCTGCTAACTCAGCCATCATCTTTGCATATGTATGGTTTGGCGTAATCCTTGCAGCACTGCTTCTGGTAGTCAGTCTGTTCCTGAACATCGATAAATATGAAGGACAGATCAAGAAAGATCTGGAGCAGAGACACAAAGCGTAAGCAATCATAAAAGAATACCTATAAAAATATTTGAACAAATCAAACTGGCAGGAGAGAAGGACAATGTGTAAATTAGTATTCGATCAAGAAAAATATACAGTAGAAAATCCATTTAAGATGCCAACAGATTTGACTTGCAATGGAAAGAATCGTTTATTTGTATCTTTACATTACTATACCCCATGGGATTTCTGTGGTGACGGTGGCAGTGGCTCTTATACATATGGTGATCAGGCTAATTTAAGAGAAGAACTTTCACCATTGAAAAAATTCAGTGATGACGGTTACGCTGTTATTTTAGGTGAATGTGGAGTTTGCAGTCCGATGACAGTTACAGGTAGTGTTAGTAAATGGTTTGAAGATACATTTACAATGTGCAGACAGTACCATATTGTACCTGTAATGTGGGAAACAGGTCAGTTCTTTGACCGTTCAAACGGAAATCTTAAATTTAGAGATTTAGGAGAATTCTGGAATGCTACAAATGTAAATGCGGAAGGTGTTTATGCAAGTGGTAATACAGATATTAAGAATGTTACAGGAAAGATTGATGTATCTAAAGTTGTAACAGATATACCAAGTACTTCACCTGTTTGGAGCTGGGAAGGTATCTGGTATAAGAATGGTGGAGATTCTGCCGTTGGTTCAGACCGTTACAGTGCAAATCCTTCAACAGGTTCTAAAGCAGAAGATTTTGTACCTGTATCAAAATGCATTCCTA
>OIWU01003680.1_pt1 | contig 11596 bp, 7 predicted proteins | sample 1587711 | NCBI WGS metagenome assembly OIWU01 (sample SAMEA3888909, study PRJEB22519) | human gut metagenome | biome: human gut; feature: human-associated habitat; material: faeces | place: Denmark | collected 2010 | reverse complement strand
AGGAATCTGTTTTTATGCAGGTTTCTTTTATTTTTCCAATATATATCATGAGCAAAATTTACTCATAATTAACATTCGCGGCTCATTATATTACCACTCCATTGCAGTGGTCGATCTCGTGCTGGATAATCTGCGCGGTAAAGCCGGAATATTTTCCATGTTGTGGTTTAAAATCACCATTCAGATAATCCACCTCTATCTCCTGGTATCTTGTGCAGGCTTTGGCTCCATCCAGCGAAAGACAGCTTTCCTCTGTGCTGTAGCCGCCTGACTTCTTCGTAATCACCGGATTCACCATTGCAAATTGAAATGGGACTGCTGCAAAGCCTTCTTTGGCATTGCCGTCTGCTCTTTGCGGTTCCATAAACAATTCCCCAAAATACTCCGCACTTGTGATAATCTCTACATCAATCTGCTCAAAAAACTCTTTCGCAAATTTTAACTGCAGCGGTGCCACATAATTTAAGTCTGTATCTGCTATGATTACTCTTGGTCTTGCCATTGTCCCACCTTCTTTACACCAGTTGAAAATCACTGTTCGCCATTCTTATAATATCGCCCCGTTTTATCATTACCGGCATATGTGGCATCAGTCTTGCTCCATTTACATAAGTCCCGTTTGAACTTCCCTCATCCTCAATTTGGTATGTTCCATTTTCTTTCATAACCGTACAGTGTTTTCTGCTGATCATATTATTATAGGAAACAACTGCATCTACCATTCCCCGCTTTTTCCCAATTACAGTTTTCGGTCGATCTAATTGAATTTCAAAATATTCCGTTGCATTCATTGCAACAAGTTTTAGCGAACCGGATGCATCGCTTTCTCTGGCGTTTGGGCGGGGGCTCTGATATTCTCCGCCACCTCCCGCCCCCTTATATTTATTAAATATTTCTTCTAATGACATAGATCCATTCGCCAGATCAGGAACAAATTTATCCATACGTTCTGATGGCTCCGGCAAAATCTTATCAATCAGCTTGATCAGGCTTGAGCGCAATTCACTCTGAAACTCCGAAAAACTTTCAAACACTCTGACATTGACCGGAAGATATACCAGCCTCACTTTTAGGGTTGCCGGATCAACAAAAATTTTATCCCAGGATATATCAATATTCTGGCTGGACAGAAATCCATTGTTTTTCACTTCCACAATGCAGCCAAACATATTTACGGCTATATGAAGCAGGATATCCGAAGTAATTCCGGAAAACATGGTTGACAATGGACGATATTCATCAGTAATGTAATAAATCTGAATCTTTCCATTAAACAGCATCTTCATGCATGGTACAAATATTCCGCTGGTCTGGCTCTGCAGCACTTTATAATCCGTATTTGCGAAATATTTACTGTCGCTTAACAGATATCCGAAATTATTACCACACACTATCTCCTCTACAATTCCGTTATCTTTGAGTGTATACATCTTCTCCTGCCCCTCATGTATCTTTTACTGTGCCGAATGCTTTATTTTTCTTCTTCTAAATACCGTCACTCCTGTCGCGGTGCCTGCGCAGACTGCTCCAACACCTCCGATTGTTCCCCAGAACAATGCTTTATTGGCAAACCAACGGACAAACAGGTTGGTAGATACCGTCACCATATTATGGAATGCATACTCACTGGAAAAATCTTTGGAATCTGTATCCGTAGAATTACCAGCAAGATCATATACCACCAGCTGCACATGCTGTGCATTCTGATTTTCACTCAGGGTAAATGTTCCTGTATAATTATTGACGTCATCTGAAAAGTCTGTGATCTTGTCCACATTCTTACCATCTACATACACATCCACGGACTGCAGACCGATGGTGTCATATACGGTATATTTCACCGCCACCTGCGTTGCATTCACAATTGAATTCTCAAGTCCGGATATACTGTTTATCTCAGGTGCTGTGCTATCCACCCGGAACAGAATATTTTTGTTATCATAATTTGAATTTTCCGGTGTATTTCCAGTATCGTCCTTTGATGATACCGCCACTTTGTAGACACCGTCTTTCGCAAAGTTTTCTTTTGCAATCGTATACTGGTATTGATACCAGCCGCTCGTTCCTGCCTCTGTTACGCTTGCAGGATCCGGTGACACAGAATAGGATGCGTCCTCCACCGGCTTGCCATCCTTCGATATCTCAATATCCAGCGAGTTGTCCACCAGACGGTCTGCATTGTACTCCGTAATGATCAGATCCTTGTCCACATTCTGAACATATGCACCGCCATCTGCAATCAGAGACACCAGATAATCACTGTATTCATATACTGAGCCGTATCGGTTTACCGTAAATGTTGCAGACTTCTCTATAGAATGCCCTGCCTTATCGTTCATGGATACCGTCATTGTATAAATTCCATCGTTATCCTGCTCTTTTGCAAATGTATCGAATGTTCCGGATCCACCATTTGCATTTGTAACAATATGTCCAGTGATAAACTTGTCTGTAACATCCACGTTTTTGTCAGCAAAGCTCGTGCGCACAAGCCTGATCTCACAGCTTTCAAAATTTGTGTCCTCAAAATGCACTTCCGGGATGATCTCATCCTTGAACGCGCGTCCGTCCAGTTCCTGCCCATCCGCCATTATGGTGGCTTCTTCAATCTCCGTATCGACAGTCAGCTGATCTGAGGTATAAGTCTCCATCTCATTGGTAGATTTGTCCGAATAGGATATTGTGACAAAATAGTCTCCATCTCCCGTCAGTTTAAATGTTCCGGTATGCACATCCGAGCTTTCATCCACCCACACCGGATCCACGTTATATGCCCCATCGTCTCTTGTAACACTTATCTCCACATCCTCAGCATAGAAATTCGCCTCCTCGATTGTCACGGTTGCCGTCACATCCCCATCATAGTAGGCGACTCCATCCACTGTCTGAACCGGTGTATTATATTCTACCGACGCTGTAGGTGAAATGTTGTCCACAACAATCCGCAATGTATCCTCAAAATAATCGGACTCATTTCCACTGCGGTCCGTCGCATTAAAATCAATTGTTCCGTTAAACTGATTGTTTGCTCCAAGAGCCTCCTGCGGTATCTCAAATGTGGCTGTTGCGGTTGCACCTCCACCCGAATAAGTAATTTTATCTGCACCAATTACCTGATCACGCAGCTCCGCATTTGTATTGCTGACACCGGCGGCATTCAGATAACTGTATTTAAAACTGTGTACACCGGCAATATCATCTGTTGCTGTGATCGTAACTGTTGTCTTTGCATTGTAAAATCCAAAGGTAATTCCCTGCAGAATTGTCTCTAAAATACTGGCGCTGTAAGAAACCTCCAGATTTTTTGCTTTGTTGGTGTCAACCGTAAAATAATCTGCCGCATAATCTGCCGCCGGATTTGCTGCCTGATCTGTATACGATACATCGAATGTATAATTGGCGCTTCCTGCATAGGTAATTGTCATTGTGTGCACATCCCCTTCGGTACTCCATCCGGAGCGCGTACACAAAGAATCTATCGCCAGTTCATTTCCCTGAATGTCTTTCGCCGTAATCTGCAAATCTACTTCATTCTGGTCAAAATTATGTTCATTGACAGAAACCGTCGCCGTCTGTACCGAATTATAATAATTTCTTACATGTCCCTCCGCATCTGTCACTGCATTTATTTTATTGGTGTTCGCATAAGCAACATTGATAACCGGATTTAAGGTATCTACCGTAATAACATCCGAGGTATATGCCGCCATCGTGTTATTACTGCGGTCTTGATATGACACTGTGATCACATAATCCCCATCATCTGCATGATCTGCCGCTGCCGGAATTATGATTGTTCCCCGGTGCAAATCCTCCGATATGTCGTTCCAGTCCGGAGCAATAGAAGTGATCTGCCCATTTTTTGTAACCTTGACTTCCACATCCTGACGGTAAAAATTCGCCTCTGTCACGTTCAAAACTGCCGTCACGGAACCGTTGTAATACATGGTACTGCCTGCAATACGGCTTGCCTGTGAATACTCCACATTCATAGTCGGTGCAATTGTATCTACAACAAGCACATGTCCTGCATCTGTAATTTTCTCGCTTACATTGCCTTTTCCATCTGTCGCTGTAAATGCAATATTTCCACGAAGCTGCTGTGCCGTTTCAGCCGGAAGTGTTACCGTCGCCGAATATCTGCTCCTATTTCCCGCGTCCTGCTCCGCTGCAACAACGGTATCCTGATATGCAGAAACATTACTGTCACTTGCTCCTGTCTGTTTCGTATAACTCCATGTAAAATGGTCCACGCCGGACACTTCGTCAGATGCAGTAAATGTCACACGCACATCCGGATTATAATACCCGAATGTAATGCCCTCCAATATCATATCCAGCAAAGAAGTGGAATACTTCACAGACATCGTCGCTGTTGCAGGTCCTGTATGATCTACCACAAAGGAGTCTGTGCGTACCTGCTGCGCTGCATTTCCAATGAGATCACTATAATCAAATGTCAGCACATACGATGCATCCATAAGCTGCGTTGAAATCGTTGCCGTATTAACATCGCCGCTTCTGGTCCATTCACAGTTTCTTAAGATTGTCTGTACATCGCATGCAACCGATTCCCCATAGATGTTTTCCGCTTCCACTGCGGCCTTAAAATCTTCTTTTCTGAAATTGCGTTCTATTACTGAAATCGTTGCAATCTGCGTATTTTCGTCATAGATAAATGTAATTACAGGAGCTGTTTTATCTATTATAATTACCGCAGACTGATATGTTGCAGGTTCATTTCCGGAACGGTCTGCATAGCTAAGATATACGATATACTCCCCATCTTCAGACAGCGTAAGCGTCGTCTCATGTTCATCCTGTTTCCCCGTATCCGTCCAGTTCAAGTTCTCCATACGTGACACACGTCCGTCTTTCGATACCGCAACCTGCACATCTTCTGCAAAAAAGTTTGATTCTACAACATCAAATGTAAATGCAACATCATTCGAGAAATAATATTTATCTCCAATCTCCTGCTGGCGTCCTTCCCCGGCAATCTGATAAGTAACGGATGCAGTCGGAGAGATCGTATCGCGGACAAAAATTTTTCCACTATCTGTTTTCACATCGGACTGATTTCCTGCCTGATCGGTTGCTGTGACACTTAAATATCCACGCAGCTGATCAGCCTCATTTCTTGGAAGCGTCAATGTTCCCGTATACTTTGTCGCATCGCTTCCATCACGAACCGCTTCCACTCTTCCCTGATCCGCTTCCAGATTACCGCTTCCCGTCACATCAGCCTTGATATATTCCCAGTCAAAATAGTCAATACCGGACGTCACATCATACGCGGTAAAGGTAATCGTAACCTTTGTCTTATAAAAATTAAAAATATTGGATACCACCGGTGTTGAATACGCAATGGAAATCTGATTTGCATCCGGTTTTACACTATCCATTTTCGTTATTTCTGTCACTGTAACCGGTGCGGTAATTTCATCTGTTGCATTGTTTTTCAAAAAGATCACGTGTGCTTCTGTTCCCTGTTCATCCAGAATAACACTGTCTGAGAACCCCGCCGTAAGTGCCCCACTTGCAATGCTGTATCCGGATTTTGCCTCGACAATAACCGGTGTTTTAAACCAGCCATTATTTCCATCGGGTCCTGTAACGATTTCACCATTCTGCGTTTTCAAAGTATACGGATTTGCCGGCACTGCCGCATATGTAAGATTTACCTTGTACCCTGCATCTCCGGCTGCATAAACTGTTTTTTCATCCTCTGTCTTAAGTTCTTTCTTGGTTCCGCATGCCTTTTCTGCCGTCACCGCAATGGAAATCCCGCCATTGTTTTCTGTCATTTTCCGTCCGAGCAGCACAAGATCTGTCACCGAAATATCTCCGGTTGCCGCATTGATTGTAAGACCATATGCATCCAGCGTTTCCGCATTTCCATCAATCAATGCCGCATATGTAATCTCTCCGTTATCATCGGTATATTTCTTATCTGCCTTCTGACCGGTTAATACCGCCCCATCTTTCAAACTGGCATTTACGACTGCGTTCTTAAAAGAAAGCAAATCATTCTCACAGTTTTTAACAGTAATGCTTTTTGCAATCTCTGTTGACTCATAATTTGTATCTCCAGCAACTGTTGCAATTACCTTGATATGATATCCGCCCTTTAAAATTTTTAATTCACCCGTACTCTGGTCAATCGTGGCAACTGCTGCAATATCTGCCGTGTCTGAAACAGCATTATTTTCTACACGATAGGTAATGCTCCGCGTATTCCCCGGTTCGCCCTCTGCCGAATAGTCATATACATTGTTTGCCGGCTCTGTCTCATCAAATACAACTTGTGTAAGATTATCCTTAACAAATGTAATTGTCTGTGGCGCTTTTTTTACTGTAACCGTTGCCGGGTCAAGTTCTATTTCTTTTGCCTCATAATTGCTTCCCCGCTCTACCTTAATAGAGACCTTATACGTCCCTGCATCTGTAACCATTCCTGCTGTGGCATCCGTATTTACAATCCAGGCTCCGTCATCAATCTTATAGTAAATCTTGTCTCCTGCCCTGGTTCCCGTCACATTTTCCACCAACTGCTGCGGTGTTCCGGTATACACCAGTTCCGTTTTCAATGTTGCTGACACTCCCTCAATCGTTCCACTCAATACTTCCGCTGTATAATCATTTGTCAGCGTTTCATAATTGTCTCTTTCCATTTTTACGGTTACTGTTTTTGTTCCGACGTTTTCAATCTGCGGGCACACATCCGTCCAGTCTCCGTTTTCTTCTTTGAAAGAAATGGTATAGTCAGCTCCTTCTTCCGAAATAGCGACTACATCATGTGCAGTTTCATCATAAGTTCCACTGTATGGTGTCACTTCTACATCCTCAATCTGCTTTTTTGCAATTTTCGCTGTTACCGCTCCAGACTCATACGGTGTATATCCCTCCCGCTCAACTTTAACTGTTACCGTATATTCTCCTGCCTCAGAGATCTGTGGGCAGCCTTCTGCCCAGTCTCCATCTCCCAGCTTGTATGTCACATGGTCGGTATCTGCGTTCATTCCCTGTACTTCCACCGCATCATGCACCGCTCCATCATATGTAATATCCAAAGGAACCACCACGATCCCCGATACGATATCCGCCAAGGGCATCACATCTGCATCTGCGTCTACATCCGTACCTGCATCTGCATTTACCTCACTCTGCGTGGCATCCTCCGCTCGGACCGGCGTCACTGTAACAGGCATTACTCCGATCAGCAGCAGGAAAGACAGTAACACTGCCATTATCCGCCGTCCCGTTTGTTTCTTTCTCATTTTCATGGCTAAATTCTCCTCTTTTCTTTTGTCATCTGATCATTTCTTCTGTATGTACTAAAATCACTTCATCGAGCATCCGAATCTTTACTCCCTGGCGGCGTTGGATTCCGTCTTCCTCTCTACAGGTATCTAACGCCTCTGTTGCCCCGCCATCCTGCTGCAGTTTCACCGTCTCTCCATCCGTCAGAAGTTCTGTTGCCTCCGAAGTATACGTTTGTTTCGGCGGATTTTGTAATATTCCCGTCTCATCCCACGCCTTATCGCTTTTCTTTTTTCTCGGCTGTCTTTCCGTCATTGCCTCCGTAAGCTTGCTTCTCGCTGCATTCACAGCACTGGATCTGTAAGATTTTCTTCCGGTATTTTCATTACTTTTACGCATTCTCTCAATTGATTTTCTTGCATTTCGTCCGGACAGATCACCTATAACATTGGGAATCCGAAATGCAAACCACAATATAACAGTCAGTGCCAGGCACACCCCTGCGGCAACGAATGATACCATCGACACCATCGATAATGTTTCTGCCATCGTTATTCTCTCTCCTCCGCATTTGTATATGCTCTTATGATTGCCTGACGATAGGTATCATAATGCTCCATGATCTCCTGCTGCAATTTCTGTGACTGTTCCTTCTGCACCGTCAGGTTTTTCGCATCGTCATATACGTTATCCATTAAATCTGTTATTTCGTTTTGCTCCATTTTTACCTGTACCATACTGCTTCGCTGATCATACAAAAGCATAAATATTCCATTATATAAGGAAAGCTGATTATATGCTCCTGCACTCTGCACATCTGCAAGCGTATTCTCAATCGTCGAAAACAGATTTTCATAATTGTCTCTGGAAGCTTCCTCAACTGTTGCACCATTCAAAATATAATTCTTATAAAAAGAACAGATCTGGTAATAACATTCCGATAAATTCAGATCCTCAAAATCTTGCGGAATCTCTGCATTATTGTGATTCTCTGCAAAAAAGGAATATGCTTTCTGTACTCTGGTTGAAAAACTGTAACTACCGTCTTCTTCCGTATAATAGTTAAAATACATCATCCCGATCTTATAATTCAGTTCCGCAACCTCACTGGTCGTATGATCAAATGTATCCTTATTGGCATTGTACAATGCTAAAAATTCGTCATTTTCCTCTTTTCCGAACCTGCCTTCATCCTCATATGCTTCCAGCATACACATATACGCATCTGTGCGTTCCGGATAGATTGCGATTGCCCGCTTATAACTGTCTATCTTTTCATTCAATGCCGTCGCCGTCGAAGGCGAAACCAGGATCTCATAATTACTGTTATTTATATTCTTCGCAATCGTTGTGCACACCGCTCCTGTCAAAAACAGCACTACTGTCATGCCTGCAGCAGCCATAAAAGCCGCCACTTTTCTTTTTTGCCTCTTTTTATATCCACGTGTAATCAGGTCCGGATGTTCCAGATCATACAGTAAATCGCTACAGTTCTGATAGCGATTCTCAGGCGCAGGCTCTACGCACTTATCAATAATAAGCTCAATACCTTCGGACAGTTCCGGGTTCCACATCCGCACCGGGGCATATGCTTCTCCGCTTCTCGGATCAATCCCGGTCAAAAGATGATGCATCGTCATCCCAAGTGCAAATATATCGGACCTGGCATCCGTCTGGCCGCTATACTGTTCCGGCGGTGCATAACCTTTGGTTCCGAGCACCGTTGTATCAGCAAGGCTCTGTTCCTTGTACTCTCTGGCAATTCCAAAATCGATGATTTTTATATTGCCTTCCGGCTTTAACATGATATTGGCAGGTTTCATATCTCGATAAATGATAGGTGGTTTCTGTGCATGCAGATAAGCCAGTGCATCGCACAGCTGCATCGCCCATCCGATTACCAGTTCTTCCGGCTGTGCGCCATATTCATTTAAGATCTTATCTAAGGACTCACCTTCTATGTAATCCATCACGACATAGATCGTTACTCCATTGTCAATAATATCTACAATTCTCGGCAGCGCTGCATGATCCAGCCGTTTCATCAGGTTTGCTTCTGCGAGCAGGCTGTTCACAATGATCTCGTCATTCTTTCCACTGCCCTTTTTTTTAATTTCCTTGACGGCCCACTGCTTATTGAGGTGTGTATCCATTGCCAGATACACAACAGACATTCCTCCATGTCCGATTTCTCTTAATATTTCATATTTACCATCTATAACAGAGCCTATTTCTGCCATGTTTCTGTTCCTTTCAGCTTGCCTTGATCAGTATTACAGAAATATTATCTTTTTCCTGTCTGGCTTTTATCTGTTCTATCAGTTGTGTCGTCTTTTTATGCATTGTCTGACGGTTAACTAATCGTTCCGGAGCCAATGCCTGCCGTATCTCTTCCGCACTAATTTCATGCCGGAATCCATCCGAGCACAACATATAACTTCCACACCTGGCAGTTCCTGTAATAATTTCAGGTTCCACCTTTTCTGATGCTCCCACACACTGTAGTAACATGTTACGCCGTTTATCCTTCTTTGCCTGTTCCGGCGTCATCGTCCCGCGTTCTATCTCTCTCGCCACAAATGTCTGATCTGTGGTAAGCTGCGTTATCTCATTACCGATCTGATAAGCCCGGGTATCTCCCACGTGAACAATCACATAGTTATCCTCAATAAAAAGCATCCCGGTAAACGTTGTACCAAGGTTCGTATGACACTGTTTTCCATATTCCAGCAGTCTGGCATTTAAGTCTTTCAACATCAGCGACCATTTTCCGCCGATTACTCTCATATCCGGATTTTCAAGTTCATACTCCAGTTCTGTATCAAACCAGTCCGAAAAGGCTTTTATTACGGTAGCACTCGCCACCTCACCCTTAGTCAGTCCGCCCATACCGTCACACACAATCGCCAGAAGTACCTCCCCCCTCGGGGTATCCGCATGTTTGATTAGCAGACTGTCCTGGTTCGTATCCTTTACAATTCCGATATCGCTGTCTGCAATCGCCATAAACTTCATTTCCCTCTACTCCTCTCTGCCTTATTCATGAAAAATGAATTCCTCATTGGCAAGTCTCAATCGGTCACCTTCCACAATTTTTATCTCCTGCTGTACAGGAATCGGCTGATCGTTTACAAAGGTTCGATTACGTGAATTTTGATCTATCACATAACAGTTTCCATTTCTTATAATGATATCTGCATGACTTCTGCTGACTTTGTCATTGTCCGAAACAAAATAGTCCGAATAGCTGCGTTCTTTTCCGATCCGGAATACCGGTTTATCAATCTCAATCGTCTCCTCAGTGGAAATCCGAAACAGACTGGCATAATGTACACTTTCATTCAAAAGCGCCGTTGCTTCCTCCTCATTTAGCAATGTCGTCGCTTCCTCCTCATTTAACAGCGTCGTCGCTTCTTCATCATTTAACAGTGCTGTTGCTTCCTCCTGCCCATCCTTTTCATAATGCTGATAATATTTTTCCGGTTTGTCCGTGATAAATCCACTGCTTCCCGTATTATGCTTTTTTATCGTATTGACAATCGAATAATCTACACGTATAATATATTTCTCAATGGCATCTGCCCGATATTCGGATAGACCTTTTATAAAATATGTAAATTCCGAAATATAATTATTATCCTGCTCTTCCACAGGTACTGCTGAGTAAATGATCGTTTCTATAAAACCAATAACATCCGCTTCCCGCTGCGACGTTTCCAACGGAAGATAGACAAACTGCATTTCTTTGGTGGTCTCATTGATATAGACATATTTCATATCAAAAAGGATGTCATTCACACTCATTCTGTTCACTTCCAGCTTTTGTGTTACATCCACAATCTGTTCCATAATAAAGTAGAAATCGTGCCTGTTGATTGGCTTCTTTAAGCGTTCCTCCAGACTGATTCCTACAGGTCCCGTATATTCAATACAGCCTTTTCTGGCTGCCTTAACCTTTAATAATCCCCGAATATACTTTCTTGTAAATATATCCAGTTCTTTTTCTCTCCATTTTTCTCCGAAAGACAGCCTTGCTTTTACCAACAAGGTATGATTTTTTATCTTCGCCTTGCACTTTGCCATATGTTGTATTCTTCTTTCCCGCCATCTACCAGATGCGACAAAATTTCACAAAAAATTCACTTTTTATTATATTTTCTCCATTTTCCCGTTTCAACGTGTGACACTCTGTGTGACACATTTACATCGTTCGTTTGGAACTTTCCTCCCAGATCTGCCGTATTCTTTCCGTTGTAGTTTCCGCATCCACAAACAGATCATTATCCAGGGCGAATTTTTCAAAGCCGCACAAGGAATCATAGACGCTCCATTC
>OIWU01003679.1_pt1 | contig 11598 bp, 9 predicted proteins | sample 1587711 | NCBI WGS metagenome assembly OIWU01 (sample SAMEA3888909, study PRJEB22519) | human gut metagenome | biome: human gut; feature: human-associated habitat; material: faeces | place: Denmark | collected 2010 | reverse complement strand
TGAAACGCCGTAGCGCCGATGGTAGTGTGGGGTCTCCCCATGTGAGAGTAGGGAATCGCCAGGCATCAAATAAAGCAGAAGGCCCAGTCGAAAGACTGGGCCTTCTGCTTTTGTGTTATCTGTTATCTGTTGATAAACAGTCCTGCCACCAGGGGGAAACCCGTCAAAGTCGATTTGCTCGTAATGCAGCAAGGGACAGAGAGTTTATTTGCCCGGTTGTCATGTGGATGATGCGCAGAAGAGCAGATACAGGTTCGACGCTAGCCCCAGTATCTGCTGGTCGGGGGTGAATTAGCGGGTCAGCGCGACGATCCCTAACGTGAGGCCGGCTACCGCGGCGGCTCCCCCGGCGATCGCGCCTGCCGTGTCCCAGTTGTCTTCTGTTGTGCCCTTCATACAGGTATTGGTGTGGACTAAGCGGCCTTGCGAGTCATAAACCGGCACGCAGGGAGAGTCATGGGCACAGCCTGCCAGCAGAGAGGCCAGCAGCGCCACGATTAAATACTTTTTCATGATATTACCTCTGGATAATCCGCAGGGTTGTACTGAGAGCCAGTGCAGAACGGAATGGCTTATTTTATCACCGCGGATTGTCCGGCCCGGATGCCGAAATCATCTCAATATATGAGCCACGTAAATATCGTGAAGATAAGCAGGGGAATATGCAGAAAAGATGGAGAGAAAGATCGTCTCCCCGCGCTGCCGCATGCGATAGAGGTTGTCAGATAGCGGGAAGCTGAGCGGGTTGCTAATATGCCAGGCGAAAAAAAAGCGCCCGCAGGGGGCGCCTTTAAAACCAGGCCGGGTTATTCACCGTGCCGGGTAAAACGTCGTCTGACGACCACAAAGAAGACCGGAACAAAGAAGATCGCCAGCAGTGTCGCGGTTAGCATCCCGCCCATGACGCCGGTACCTACCGCATTCTGCGCCCCGCTGCCGGCACCATGACTAATCACCAGCGGCATGACTCCGAGAATAAAAGCCAGAGAGGTCATCAGAATGGGTCGCAGGCGCATCCGCGATGCCTCCAGGGTTGCTTCAATGATCCCTTTCCCCTCTTTCTCCATCAGATCCTTGGCGAATTCGACGATCAGGATCGCGTTCTTCGCCGACAAACCGATCGTGGTCAGAAGGCCTACCTGAAAGTACACGTCATTATTCAGCCCACGCAGCGTGGCGGCTAACAGCGCGCCGATCACCCCCAGCGGAACCACTAACATGACTGAGAATGGAATCGACCAGCTCTCATACAGCGCCGCCAGGCACAGGAAGACGACAATCAGCGAGATGGCATAAAGCGCGGGAGCCTGGTTGCCGGAAAGGCGTTCCTGGTAAGACATCCCGGTCCAGTCGTAACCAATGCCGCTCGGCAGCTTACTGGCCAGCGCTTCCATCAGCGCCATGGCTTCCCCGGTACTTTTACCCGGCGAGGCTTCACCGAGGATTTCCATGGAGGGTAAACCGTTGTAGCGTTCCAGACGCGGCGAGCCATAAATCCAGCGCGAAGTGACGAAGGCGGAGAACGGGACCATTTCGCCATTGGCGCTACGAACATACATATTGTTAATGTCGCTCGGCAGCATACGGAAATGGGCATCAGCCTGGACGTACACTTTCTTGACGCGACCACGGTCAATAAAGTCATTGACGTAGTACCCGCCCAGCGCGGCTGATATCGTTTCATTGATATCGGAGAGCGATACGCCCAGCGCCTGCGCTTTTTCCTGGTCGACATCCAGTTTGAACTGCGGCGTATCTTCCAGCCCATTAGGCCGTACCCGCACCAGCTGATCCGGATGCTGTTTCACCATGCCCAGCAGTTGATTGCGCGCCTGCGTCAGGGCGGTATGACCTAGCCCGCCCTGGTCGATCAGCTCAAAGTCGAAGCCGGTGGCGGTACCCAGCTCAATAATGGCAGGCATGTTGAACGGGAAAACCATGGCGTCCTTGATCTGGCTGAAGGCCACGGTGGCTCGCTTGATGATGGACTCCACGCTGTTTTCATCACCGCTGCGCGCTTCCCAGGGTTTCAGGCTGACAAACGCCATGCCGGAGTTTTGTCCCTGACCGCTGAAGCTGAAGCCGTTAACGGTAAAGACGCTTTCGACGTTAGCCTTCTCGTTATGCAGATAGTAGTCGGTCACGGTATCCAGCACTTTCTGTGTCCGCTCCTGGGTGGCGCCGGAGGGCAGCTGGATCATGGTCAGGAAGACCCCCTGGTCTTCATCGGGTAGAAAGGATGTCGGGAGACGCATAAACAGCACGGCCATTCCCACGACGATCAGCAGATAGATCACCAGGTAACGGCCGGTTCCACGCAAAATACCGCTGACGCTGTTGGTGTAGTGGTTAACGCTCTGGTCAAAGCGGGCGTTAAACCAGCCGAAGAAACCTTTTTTCTCATGGTGTTCGACCGAGGACGGCTTTAACAACGTGGCGCAGAGCGCTGGCGTCAGGACCAGGGCAACCAGCACGGAGAGCGCCATGGCGGAAACGATGGTGATCGAAAACTGGCGATAAATCGCGCCGGTGGAACCGCCGAAGAAGGCCATCGGCACGAATACCGCAGAGAGCACCATGGCGATACCCACCAGCGCCCCCTGGATCTGCGACATCGACTTTTCCGTCGCTTCTTTTGGCGAGAGTTTTTCCTCAACCATCACGCGCTCAACGTTTTCCACTACTACGATAGCGTCATCGACCAGCAGACCTATCGCCAGCACCATGCCAAACATCGTCAGGGTGTTGATGGAGTAGCCAAACATCGACAGTACGGCGAAGGTGCCCAACAGCACGACGGGCACGGCAATGGTCGGAATGAGCGTTGCGCGCATGTTCTGCAGGAACAGATACATGACAAGGAAGACGAGAATAATCGCTTCAAATAGCGTTTTGACCACTTCGTGAATAGAGATTTTAACGAAAGGGGTCGTATCGTACGGATAGACCACCTTCATTCCCTGGGGGAAGTAAGGCTGCAGTTCGGCTAGCTTCGCTTTAATCGCCGTGGCGGTATCCAGCGCGTTGGCGCTGGTCGCAAGCTTAATACCCAGACCAGAGGCGGGCTTACCGTTAATTCTGGCGACGACGTTGTAGTTCTCTCCGCCCAGCTCAATGCGGGCGACATCTTTCAGATGGACGACAGAGCCATCGGCATTGACCCGCAGCGTGACCTTGCCAAACTCCTGCGGATCTTTAAGCCGCGTCTGGGCAATGATCGACGCATTGAGCTGCTGGCCTTTTAGCGCTGGCGTACCGCCCAGCTGGCCGGCGGCGATCTGATCGTTCTGAACCTGCAGCGCATTAATGACATCCACTGGCGTCAGGTTGTATTTGTTCAACAGGTTGCCATCCAGCCAGATGCGCATGGCGTACTGTGCGCCAAACAGCTGGACATCGCCCACACCGTTGAGGCGGCTGATGGGATCTTTAACATTAGAGGCGACATAGTCGGAAATATCGTCCTGGGTAGTGACCGGGTTATCAGAGATAAAGCCGGCCACCAGCAGGAAGCTGCTGCTGGACTTTTCTACGCTAATTCCCTGCTGCTGGACTTCCTGAGGCAGCAGCGGGGTGGCCAGCTGCAGTTTGTTTTGCACCTGCACCTGGGCGATATCCGGATCGGTGCCGGACTTAAAGGTAAGCGTGATGGTTACTGAGCCGGCGGAATCGCTGGTCGACGACATATACATCAGGTTGTCGATACCGTTCATGTTCTGCTCAATAACCTGAGTGACCGTGTCCTGCACGGTCTGGGCATCCGCACCGGGATAGGTAGCGGAGATCGCCACCGCAGGGGGCGCTATCGTCGGATACTGCGCTATCGGCAACTGCAGAATGGCCAGACCTCCGGCAATCATCATGATGATCGCCAGCACCCAGGCAAAGACTGGTCGATGGATAAAAAACTTAGACATGGCTGGGTATCCTTATTGTGCGACCGGTGCCGCATGCTCCGCTTCTGCTTTCACGGTGACGCCTGGACGGACTTTCTGTAAGCCGCTGATAATCACCTTATCGCCCGGCTTCAGCCCGCTGGTGATAAGCCACTTATCGCCCACGGCCTGGGAAGCTACCACCTGACGGGTTTCAACCTGGTTTTTGTCATTCACCAGCATGACGGAGGCATCGCCCCGCGGCGTACGGGTCACCCCCTGCTGCGGCACCAGGATGGCCTGCGGATCGGTGCCTTCATCGATGCGGGCGCGAACGAACATTCCCGGCAGCAGGACATGCTGTGGGTTAGGGAAGATAGCGCGCAGGGTAATTGAGCCTGTACTTTCATCGACAGTCACGTCGGAGAACTGCAGCGAACCCTTAAGCGGATAGGCCTGACCGTTCTCCATCACCAGCTCAACGCTTTTGGTGTCGCCGCCGCGTTGCAGGCTTTCCTGCTTAAGGCGCATGAAGTCATTGCTGGATTCCGTCACGTCGACGTAGATCGGATCGAGCTGCTGGACGGTAGCCAGGGCATCCGACTGACCGTTGGTGACCAACGCTCCCTCGGTGACGCTCGATTTACCGATGCGTCCGCTAATGGGAGAGGTCACTTTGGTGTAGGCCAGGTTGATGCGGGCGCTTTCCACGGAGGCTTTGGTGGCGATGACGTCAGCGTCGGCCTGGCGGGCGGTGGCCACCGCCTGATCGTATTCCTGCTGACTGATATACTTGGTGCCCAGCAGCGGAACGTAGCGTTTCACCGTTAAGTGGGCGATGGCGGCTGCGGCTTCGGCTTTTGCCTCATCGCCCTTGGCGCTGTTCCACGCCGCCTGGTAGGTTGCCGGATCGATCTGATAGAGTGACTGGCCTGCTTCGACATCGCTTCCTTCAACAAAGTTACGCTTCAGGATGATACCGCTTACCTGAGGGCGGACTTCCGCCACGCGAAAAGCTGAAGTTCGGCCTGGCAGTTCGGTGGTGACCGACAGCGGCGCGCTGTTCACGACATGGACCGTCACCTGCGGCGCCTGGGCATGGGGTTGCGGGTTGTCCGAATTATCGCAGCCGGTAAGCAATAAGGCCGAGATAATTAAACCGGATAAAAGTGTCACTCTGGCGTGAGTTGTCATGGCGGTTCCTTATAGATTACGTGCCAAATTCGGCGGCGAATCTGTGAAAGAAAGAGGGAATTAAAAAGCAGTTTGCCATCCTACAAATAAACGCCGCTGGATGTAAGGGATACTTATTTTTGAGCAATCAGCAAGGCACGCAAAAACAAAAAAGCGCGCAGGATTTTTTTGCTATTTACCTCAATTGTAAAACTTAATAAATAGACATCAATTCAGTGAATGGGTTATTTATTAATATTCTTTTGGGTAATTTATTTGGCGACAGCTTCAGAATTAACTTGTCTGCATTTTTGCTAAAAAATATTCCATGACAAATGTTAGGTTAAGCGATGTTCAGAAAATCCTGAATAACCTGTCTGACGGGAAGGGGCTTGTATGGCTAGAAAAACGAAAGAAGAGGCGCTACGCACGCGGCAGCTCCTGATTGAGTCCGCGATCCAGCAGTTCGCCCTGCGGGGAGTGACCAACACAACCCTGACGGATATTGCTGATGCGGCGGGAGTGACCCGCGGCGCCGTATACTGGCATTTTGCCAGTAAGACTGAGCTGTTTAATGAAATGTGGCAGCAGCAGCCACCGCTCAGGGATTTGATTCAGCATAGCCTCGCGACAGAGAATGAACAGGAGCCGTTAAATGCATTGCGCGAGCGGTTTATTACCGGGCTCCGCTATATTGCTGCGAATCCTCGCCAGCGCGCGCTGATGCAAATTCTTTATCAGCGCTGCGAGTTTGCCAATGATATGCTTTCGGAAAACGAAATTCGCCAGCGGATTGGCTTTAATTATTCGCTGATTGGCGGCATGCTTCAGTGCTGTGTGCGTAACAATATATTTCCAGCCGAAACAAATATTGAAGTGATATTAATTGTTTTACACAGCGCCTTTTCCGGACTGATTAAAAACTGGCTGCTCGATCCGCAACGTTTCGATCTTTATCAGCAGGCGCCTGCGCTGGTGGATAATATTATGGCGGTAATCTGCGCTGCCCGTGTATCAGAGGCGCCGGTACTGCGGGCGGTGAATCAGTGATGTGTCCCGCTGTCGCAGGTAATAAAAAAGGCGCTTCCCCATGCCGAAGAGCGCCTTTTATATCAAGCAAGCAACTGACTAGTATCAGTTCATGCCGTATTTTTTCAGTTTTTTACGCAGCGTACCGCGGTTGATGCCCATCATCAGGGCAGCGCGGGTCTGGTTACCACGGGTGTATTGCATCACCATGTCCAACAGGGGCTGTTCAACTTCAGCCAGTACCAGCTCATACAGGTCATTCACATCCTGACCGTTCAGTTGAGCAAAATAGTTCTTCAGTGCCTGTTTAACCGAGTCACGCAGGGGCTTTTGAGTTACCTGATCCTGAGAGTTAACGGTAGAAACGGTCAGTACGTCAGAATTTACGCGTTGTTCGAACATAGTTCTGTCAGCTCTTTATTTCTATTACGCAAAATTTTCGAAGTATGCCTCCAACGCCTCCAGCTGTTCGCTGGCATCCTCAATGGCGTTGAATGTGCGCCGAAACTGGTCATCTGGAGCATGTTCCTGAAGATACCAGGAGACGTGTTTACGCGCGATTCGGTACCCTTTTGCCTGACCATAAAAGTCATGCAATTCCCGAACGTGCGCACAAAGCAAGCGCTTGACCTCTGCCAGCGGCAGCGGGGGCAGCAGCTCTCCAGTGTCCAGATAATGCTGGATTTCCCGAAAGATCCAGGGTCTTCCCTGAGCTGCACGGCCTATCATCAGGGCATCAGCCCCTGTATAGTCGAGCACAGCTCTGGCTTTAAGCGGGTCAGTAATGTCGCCATTCGCGATAATCGGAATGGAAACTTTCTGCTTAACTGCCCGAATACTGTCGTACTCAGCGTCTCCGTTAAACAAGCAGGCGCGGGTGCGTCCGTGAATAGTCAGAGCCTGAATGCCACACTCTTCGGCCAGTTGGGCAATCTCTACGCAGTTACGGTGTTCCGGTTCCCAACCGGTGCGAATCTTGAGAGTCACAGGAACGTCCACCGCATTCACGACCGCCGTCAGGATCGACTTCACCTGGTCGGGGTACTGCAAGAGGGCTGAACCTGCAAGCTTGCGATTCACCTTTTTCGCCGGGCATCCCATATTGATATCAATAATCTGGGCGCCGCTTTCCACGTTAATCCGCGCGGCGGCAGCCATCTCTTCCGGCACGCTACCGGCGATTTGCACGGTACGAATACCGGGCTCATCAATATGCACCATCCGTAAACGGGACTTGTCGCTCTCCCACACCTGTGGGTTAGAGGACATCATCTCGGAAACGGTTAAACCCGCTCCCATCTCGTAGCACAGCGTCCGGAATGGTCTGTCAGTAATGCCAGCCATGGGCGCTGCGATCAGGCGATTTCTGAGCTGGTGGTGTCCGATGCGCATGAGTTAAGAAATGACCATACTGTGACTGCAAGGCGGCGTATATTACGCATTTTTTGCACGAGATGAAAGGCCAAACTTTGAGCAATCCTCTGTTGCAGATCAATGAATCCGGGACTAACGTAAAAGGGATGAATAAATACTTATATTAATCATTGATTTAATGGCTGATGGATAATTTGTGTCCATTTATAAAATCATAAAACTTCTCGATTTTTCTTAGACAAACTCGCTACCAGGCGATATAAAACGCTGTTTTTATAGTCAAAAAAGTGCTCTGTAGTGCGATCTGCCTCTCATTTCCTGGCATTATTTGGTGGCTACTGGAAACAAAAATGCGGCCCACAGGCCGCATTGCACTTAGTTTTTCTGGCCGGTGATCCGGCACCACTCCTCTTTCTCGACCACCGGGTCAAGTGTGAAGATATCGGCGTAGGCTTCACAGACGCTCTCCGCCTGGCTGGCAAGGATGCCGGAAAGCCCCAGCAAACCGCCTGAAACAGGCAGGACGCTGATTAACGGCGCCAGCTCACGTAACGGGCCAGCCAGGATATTGGCGACCACGACGTCGGCTTTCATCGACTCGGGCTGGTCCTGAGGAAGATAGAGCTCCAGACGCTCAGAGACGCCGTTACGCTGTGCGTTATCGCGGCTGGCCTGAATAGCCTGCGGGTCGATATCAATGCCGATCGCTTTTGCGGCTCCCAGCTTCAGCGCGGCAATCGCCAGGATGCCGGAACCGCAGCCGAAATCAATGACCGTTTTTCCGTTGAGGTCGAGTCCATCGAGCCACTGCAGGCACAGGGATGTCGTCGGGTGCGTGCCGGTACCGAAGGCCAGACCCGGATCGAGCATCACGTTGACGGCATTTTCATCCGGAACGTCGCGCCAGCTCGGGCAGATCCACAGCCGCTCACCGAAGCGCATCGGATGGAAGTTATCCATCCATTCCCGCTCCCAGTCTTTATCTTCCAGCTGCTCGATCTTATGCGCGAATCCGGCGCCCAGCAGCGGGTGCTGCTCCAGTTGGGCAACGACCGCTTTCATATCGGTTTCGGCATCGAACAGGCCGATCACGTCGGTGTCGCCCCACAGCCGGGTTTCCCCGGGTAACGGCTCAAATACCGGCGTATCGTGCGTATCCTGGAAGGTGATCGAGACCGATCCGGCCTCCATCAGCGCATCGCTAAGATCTTCAGCGTTCGCGCCGGTGGTATTTAGTTTCAGTTGGATCCATGGCATAGCAAAACTCTTTATTTATCAGTAGTCAAAATAGGTGGCTGTGGTGCGGGACGGCCGAAACGATTCCCTGCCACAAACGCCAGTAAACTCAGCAGCAGCGCGGGAACGATCGGATGGAAGCCGAGAAACTGCACTTTCAGCGTGGCAAGTACGGCATACAGTACACCACCCACGATCATCGCGCTCAGCGCGCCAGCCGCGTTGGCACGTTCCCAATACAGGCCCAGCACCAGCGGCCACAGAAAGACGGCTTCCAGGCCGCCGAAGGCCAGCAGGTTCAGCCAGATAATCATCTCTGGCGGTCGCCAGGCCGCGAGCAGCAGCAGGACACCCAACAGGAGCGTAATGCCGGCGGACATGCGTTTTAGCCGCTTTTCGTTAGTCGCCTGATCCGGACGCCAATTCAGATACAGATCCTTGATGATCGTAGCGGAACTTTGCAGAAGTTGGGCATTGATCGTCGACATAATCGCCGCCATCGGCGCGGCCAGAAAGATCCCTGCCGCAAAGGGCGGGAGCACTTTGACCATCAGCGTCGGGATCACCAGATCCGGTACGGTGAGGTCAGGGATCACCGCCCGACCTAACGCGCCGGCCAGGTGCATGCCAAACATCAGGATCGCCACCACGATGGTGCCGATAATGATGCCGCGATGCACGGCTTTGCTGTCTTTGTAGGAGATACAGCGCACGGCGGTATGCGGGAGGCCTATCACGCCGAAGCAGACCAGCACCCAAAACGAGGCCATAAAGGTTGGCGAGAGGATATCTTCCGCCCCCTGAGGGGACACCAGCTTGACATCGATCGACTGCAGGGTCTCTACCGCATGGCCAATCCCGCCGGCGGCGTGGATCACCCCCACCAGCAGCACGATCGTGCCGATCAGCATCACCATGCCCTGCATGGTGTCGTTGAGCACGCTGGCGCGAAAGCCGCCATAAGCGGTATACAGCGCGATGCTGATGCCGAAGATCAGCAGACCGGTATCGTAGGGAATACCCGCAGCCGTCTCCAGCAGGCGGGCACCGCCGATAAACTGGACGGTCATGGCGCCAACGAAGGCTACCAGCAGACTCAGGCTGGCCAGCCAGACCAGCAGACGACTCTGGTAGCGCGCAAACAGCATGTCATTGAGGGTGACGGCGTTGTAACGGCGCGCAAGAATGGCGAATTTTTTTCCCAGTACGCCCAGCGACAGCCAGATGGCGGGAAGCTGGATCATTGCCAGCAGCACCCAGCCCAGGCCGTATTTATAGGCGGCGCCGGGTCCGCCGATAAATGAGCTGGCGCTGATATAGGTGGCGGTTAGCGTCATGGCCAGCACGAAGCCGCCCATCGAGCGGCTGCCGAGAAAGTACTCATTCAGAAAGCTTCCTGAGGCTCGTTTTCGCATGGCGTAAAGGGATAAGCCGAACACCACCACCAGATAGGCGATCAGGGGAATAATGACCTCAAACTGCATCATCGTCCTCCAGAGGAATGTCGCGAAAAACCAGTTTGACCATCGCCCAGCACAGCAGAATAAACAGCAGCGGAACCAGCAGGCAGGCCATTTCAAACCAGTGGGGCAGGCCGGTAAAACCGATAGCCACCCCCGGCAGATAGGCGGCGGCCAGCCAGGCTGCAAGATAGAGAAGGGTCAGCCACAGCGCCCAGCGCGCTTCTTTGTGGGCCTGAACAAAGCGTTTGTCCATTTTTTGTCCCTTGAGGATGAAGAAAGCGGGGATTGTACCGCATGGTATAGATGAGGAGAGAGAAAAAGAAAAAAGGCCGGAAAATCCGGCCTTTTGCTGAGAATGCAGAATTATTTTTCCTGCAAGCCGAGTTTTTTCTCCAGATAGTGGATGTTGGTGCCACCATGCTGGAAGTTCTCGTCGCTCATAATGCGCATCTGCAGATCGACGTTGGTCTTGATGCCATCGATGATCAGCTCCTGCAGCGCATTCTTCATGCGGGCAATCGCCACGTCACGGCTTTCGCCGTAGCAGATCAGTTTGCCGATCATGGAGTCATAGTACGGCGGTACGGTGTAACCGGCGTAAATATGGGACTCCCAGCGCACGCCAAAGCCGCCCGGCGCGTGGAAACGGGTAATTTTACCCGGGCTCGGCAGGAAGGTGTTCGGGTCTTCGGCGTTGATACGGCATTCCACCGCATGGCCGCGAACCACCACTTCATCCTGCTTGATGGACAGCGGCTGACCGGCTGCGATACGCAGCTGCTCTTTGATCAGGTCAACGCCGGTGATCATTTCAGTTACCGGATGCTCTACCTGGATACGGGTGTTCATTTCAATGAAGTAGAACTCGCCGTTTTCGAACAGGAACTCAAAGGTACCCGCCCCGCGGTAGCCGATATCGACACAGGCTTTCGCGCAACGCTCGCCGATGTAGCGACGCAGTTCCGGGGTGATGCCCGGCGCCGGCGCTTCTTCGACCACTTTCTGGTGACGGCGCTGCATGGAGCAGTCACGTTCAGCCAGATAGATAGCGTTACCCTGACCGTCCGCCAGCACCTGAATTTCGATGTGACGCGGGTTTTCCAGGTATTTCTCCATGTAGACCATGTCGTTGTTGAAAGCCGCTTTGGCTTCCGCTTTGGTCATGGAGATGGACTGGGCCAGTTCAGCATCGCTGCGCACAACGCGCATACCGCGACCGCCGCCGCCGCCGGAGGCCTTGATGATCACCGGATAGCCGATGCGTTTGGCATGGGCGCGGTTAGCGTCCATGTCGTCGGTCAGCGGGCCGTCAGAACCGGGTACGGTCGGGACGCCGGCTTTTTTCATGGCGGTGATCGCGGACACTTTGTCGCCCATCAGGCGGATAGTGTCGGCTTTCGGGCCGATGAAGATAAAGCCGGAGCGCTCAACCTGCTCAGCAAAGTTGG
>OIWU01003678.1_pt1 | contig 11604 bp, 6 predicted proteins | sample 1587711 | NCBI WGS metagenome assembly OIWU01 (sample SAMEA3888909, study PRJEB22519) | human gut metagenome | biome: human gut; feature: human-associated habitat; material: faeces | place: Denmark | collected 2010 | reverse complement strand
ATTGTAACGCCCGTCATCCAGTTCGCGCATAGAGTGCAGAATCCGTCGCTGTACAGGTTTCAAACCATCGTTCACGTAAGGGACGGCCCGTTCGAGAATAACATAGGAAGCATAGTCCAGAAACCACTTTTGGTACATCCCGTCCAGATGCTGAATAGAACGAATCTTCCCACTTTCTTCTCCCGAATGCTCCATGATCAGTTGAGGGATTTCCTCGTCGTCTTCTATGTGTTGTTCTGTTCCTGCCGCTTCAGCCTCGTAAGGCGCTGTCTGTTCCGAGGCCGAACGATCGGTCCCGGCCGCTATCTCTTTCCCTTCTTCGTCAGTTTCTTTACGTCCCCCCTCCATATTCAAATCCATGTCAATTATATCCTCGCCCATAACACTATTTCAAAATTACCTTAATTCATCCTTTTCAATATACAGATTGTCGATAATAAAATCCTGACGTTCCGGTGTATTTTTTCCCATATAATAACTCAACACCTCATCGATCGAATCTCCTTTTGAAAGACGTACCGGTTCCAAACGAATATCTTTCCCGATAAACCCGCCGAACTCGTCCGGGGAGATCTCCCCCAAACCTTTAAACCGCGTGATTTCCGGCTTCGGTCCCAACTGCTTGATCGCCTTCTCCCGTTCCGCATCAGAATAACAATAGCGCGTCTCTTTCTTGTTCCGCACCCGGAACAACGGGGTCTGCAAAATGTACAAATGTCCCGACCGCACCACGTCCGGAAAAAACTGCAAGAAGAAGGTCAACAGCAACAACCGGATGTGCATTCCGTCCACATCCGCATCCGTGGCGATAATGATATTATTATAACGTAGTTCCTCTATCCCGTTCTCGATATTCAACGCTGCCTGCAAAAGATTGAACTCCTCGTTCTCGTACACGATTTTCTTGGTCAAGCCGTAAGAATTCAACGGCTTACCCCGCAAGCTAAACACGGCCTGCGTGTTCACGTCGCGGCTTTTCGTTATGCTTCCGCTTGCCGAGTCACCCTCGGTTATGAATATTGAGCTTTCCTCCTTGCGGTCGTTCTTCGCGTCAGAATAGTGTATGCGGCAGTCGCGCAGCTTCCGGTTGTGCAGGTTGGCTTTCTTGGCTCTCTCACGCGCCAGCTTCGTCACGCCGGCCATCGCCTTGCGTTCCTTCTCGCTTTCCTGAATCTTCTGCTGCATCACCTCCGCTACGTCGGTGTGTATGTGCAGGTAGTTGTCCACCTCAGTCTTTATGAAGTCACCGACGTACTTGTTTATGCTTACGCCTCCTCCCGGCGACATTGTCAGCGAGCCGAGCTTTATCTTTGTCTGACTTTCAAACATCGGCTCCTCCACGTTGATGGCTATTGCGGCCACCAGTCCGTTGCGGATGTCGGCGTATTCGTAGTTCTTGCCGAAGAATTCCTTTATTGTCTTGGCTATGTGTTCCTTGAATGCCGTCTGGTGAGTACCTCCCTGTGTGGTGTGCTGTCCGTTTACGAACGAGTGATATTCCTCACCATACTGATTCGTGTGTGTGAATGCTATCTCGATGTCCTCACCCTTCATGTGTATGATAGGGTAGAGACCGTCGTTTGTCATTGTGTCGTTCAGAAGATCCGCCAGACCGTTACGGCTCAATATCCTGTGGCCGTTGTGCATTATGGTCAGGCCGGTGTTAAGGTAGGTATAGTTTCTCAGCATTGTTTCCACATAATCGTCGTGGAAAGAATAGTTGAGAAACAGCGTGTTGTCAGGTTCGAAGAAGATGTATGTTCCGTGTTCGTCGTCGGTGTCTTCGGTCACGTCGTCAATGAGGTTACCTCTCTGGAAGGTCAGCTTTCTGACTTTTCCGTCACGGTATGAGTGCACCTCAAATCTCGAACTGAGCGCATTCACTGCTTTCACGCCCACACCGTTCAGTCCCACACTCTTCTTGAACGCCTTGGAGTCGTATTTACCTCCAGTGTTGAGCACGCTCACGGCCTCCACCAGCTTTCCTTGCGGAATGCCACGGCCGTAGTCGCGTACGCTTACTCTCAGATTGTCGATGATGTCCACCTCGATGCGTTTTCCTGCGTTCATCTTGAATTCGTCGATCGAGTTGTCTATCACTTCCTTGAGCAATACGTAAATACCGTCTTCAGGAAGTGAGCCGTCTCCCAACCGGCCGATGTACATACCCGGTCGGGTGCGGACATGTTCCATGTCAGACAGGTGTCGGATGTTGTCATCCGTATATTCTACTGTTTGTATTAATTCGTTTTCGTTTGTTTCTGGCATGTTTCTGTTTTAGTCAATAACGGGGTGTTCCCTTCTCTTTCGTCAGGAAATCTTCTTTATGTAGCACTTCCTCTTTTTGTGCATCACCGGGTTCAGAGCGTCCCACTGGCTTTGCACGCCTTCGTTGGTTTCCATTTCCACCTGGCTCTCTCCCCATTCGAAACCATAAGCCTGGTATCTCGGTATGAGGTCGGCGAACATCAGCGCATTTGCGCCTTTGCTGCGGTATTCGGGCAGTACGCCCATGAGCAGCAGGTCCACGATGTTTGTCTTATGATATTTAATGGCCCTGAGCAGATGCCACCATCCCATGGGCAGCATACGTCCGCGCTTGCATTTCTGCAGCGCTCTCGATAACGAAGGTATGGTTATTCCCACTCCTACGAGCTTCTTGTCGGCATTCCAGTCTTCAACGAGCGTTATGAGACTGAGGTCTGCCAACGGCAGATACATCTCCACATACTGGTTTATCTGTTTCTCCGTCAGCTCCGAGAATCCGTACAGGTCCTTGTAAGTCTCGTTTATGAGTCTGAATATCTTCTGTCCGTATCCGTTCTTGAAAATATCCGTCCGTGTAAGTTTCTTGATGTGCAGATTATATCTTTTCTGTATCATCTTCGCTATCTTGGTGTATTTCTCCGGTACGGTGTCGGGCACATAAAGTTTGTATTCCACGTATTTGTTGTCAACCTCGAATCCTCCGAGTGCCTCCATGTGCTTCGGATAATATTCGTAGTTGTATATTGTAGGCATTGTTCCCAGTTGGTCGAATCCCCAGGTAAGCATGCCTTCCGGGTCGAGGTCGGTGAATCCGAGTGGTCCAACCACTTCGGTCATACCTTTGCTGCGGCCGTAATCTTCGACGGCTTTAAGTAGTGCAGCCGACACTTCCATGTCGTCGATGAAATCTATCCATCCGAATCTCACCCGCTTCTGCTGCCATTTCTCATTGGCGCGGTGATTGATGATCGCGGCCACGCGACCTACCATCTTGCCGTCTTTGAACGCCATGTAATATTCGGCTTCGCAGAATTCGAACGCTGCATTCTTGTCTTTTCTCAGTGTGTTGACATCATCGCTGTACAGGTTTGGTACATCGTAGGGATTTCCTTCGTAAAGGTCATAGTGAAACTCTATGAACTTCTTCAGGTCATACCTCGATTCCACTTTCTTTATTTCTATGGATGACATTGTTTATTTTTTTATGTTATACCGAAAATGCAAAAGTACTGAAAATCATGTTAATTGCAAAAAATATGCTGTTTATTTATGATTATTTTCAACAAGTGTGTGCCTTGTGCCGTGCTTTCTTATACATCGGTCATATATGCCGCTCTTCCGGTTATGGCTGTCAGGTGTTGCGGCGAGGCCTATTTTTGCCATATATATCTGTAGTTGAACCGCCTGTTCGGTGCCGTGTCGCCGTCGGTGCAGAGCGATATCGGCGTGTCCAAGCTCTGCGGATTGTCCGCCCATTTGAAGTCAAAGGTCACGCTGTCGCCCGTCAGTCCCATGAGCTTCCGCGGCACTCTCAGCTCCATTTCACAGCCGTTCACCGCATAGTCTATGGTCGCAGCATCGGTCCATTGCCCGAGCTTGGAGTCATATCGTTTCAGAGTTGTCTTGCAGTCGCTCTTCACTTCGAGGTTCACTATGAAGTCATATCCATACCATCCCGTGCTGCTGTCGTGGTCGGCATCTATGAGCAGCAACATCCAGTTCTTGTCCGTGTATGGCGTCATTGTGCTGTCGGTGCGCACATAGAAGTTCATGTATTTCCGGTCGGTCGTCACCTTCGCCTCCACAATGTCGTTGCGTCCGCTGTCGTTGGTGTATCTCAGTCCGGCATATCCGTTATGGTCGCGGTGGTATGTGTCGCCTTTCGTGTCGAGATAATACGACTTCACGTCCTTCCATTCGTCCGTTATGTCGTCCGGCTTCGACTTTCTCAGTCCGCTGTTCCGCGGTATTTCCCTCACGCCTTTATATTTTCTGATGTTCTCTACCATCTGCATGTAGTAGTTGTCGGTGTATTGTCCCTTCACGGGTTGTATGGTCCGGTTGAACTCGGCGTTGTATTGATCGACGAAATAAAACGTGTTGTCCTTGCGTCCGAGGAATGTTGTTGGCCCCGGCAGTTCCGAGCCCGGTGCCTTGCCTATGCGGTATTTCCCCGCCGTCCATTCGTTCCAGTCGTTCAGGTATATGAAGTCAGGGTCGGCCTGCAGCGCCTCGTCCCATCTATCCTGGAAGTATATGCCGTATCCTTCGGGATGTTCCACCTCCTTGCCGAGCCACGGCACGTATGCCTTTTCAGGCATGTCGCGGTCGTTCAGCTTCGGTTCGCCTGTGCCGGTGCGCCAGCTCTTGCCTGTTATCGACAGAGGATGCTGTGCCGGAGTCACCGCCATCTGCTCCACACGGCCGTTGTGTGTGGCAGCCCTTTGCAGAGGCGACAGCTCCGCCACACGTTTGTCGTCCATCTGGTAGCCGAAACTCCAGTTGTCCTCAGTGCCGACATACCGCTTGCCGCCACAGTCATAATATCCCCACCACATGTTTCTCATGGTGAAAAAATCCTTCACTTCACGTGTATAGTCCTTGTAGAAAGGTTCCGCGTAGTCCGCGTCGCCGTAGTGAGGATCGGATGGGTCGGTCGCAGCCCGGCTGTCGTAGTTGGGATTAGGATTCTTCACCCCGCCGCCGTTCGCGTCGAGCTCGGGCCGCATGTTGCACAGCAACAGCGGTTTACCGTCCCAGTAGAACCAGAAATCCTTATATAGTCCTTTCTTGTAATAGCGCTCATACACCTGTTGCGTCACCGTTATCACAGCACCGTTGTATGTCCAGAAGCACACTTTCGGCACTTGGTTGCCCTCCTTCATCATCTCCGTCATCACCTCAAACAGCGTGTCCCACTGCTGCCAGTAGCACACGGCGTTGGTCACGTCGAGTATCAGCACGTCAACACCGGCGTCGGTGAGCATCGACAGGTCCTTGCGTATAACATACCTGTCGCAGCTCAGGAAATATCCGTTTTCGGGTTCTCCCCAGTGATAGCTTCCCGCTCCGCTCGGCGGTCCCCACAGTCCCGTAGTGTCATTCAACCGCGCGTCGGGATTGCTCTCGAGCGTCTCGGTCACGTCGCGGTATTCTTTCGACGCTCCGTACAGGCTCTCGTCATGCCACGTCACATAGAATATGCCTACTGTCCGCTGCTTGTCTGTCTTGGGCAGTCCGGCTTCCTCGGCAGTAGGCATCACGCGTCCCAGGGCGTCGGTTGCCACCCACGTGTCGCTCATCAGGTCCTGTGCCACGGCGTTGTTTACCGTTGCAGTCATTGCCAGTGCGGTTATTAAGGTGAGTATTCGTTTCATGAAGGTTGTGGTTTTAGTTAATACAGGTTATGTCTATTATTGGTTTTAGTTGCATATTATGCCGGCGGATGCTTTCATTTCAGCTTCTCACATATCAGCAGTACGTGCTCTCCGGCCACGGTAGTACCGAAAATGTAAGTGTCGCCGCCGTCTTTCAGCTTCAGTCTCTTGCGCAGCGCGTCGGCAGAGAGTGGAAAGTTGCGCACCGCCACATTCGCCTTACTGATGCCGGCGAGCTCGCGTTTCAGTTCCTTGCGGTTCATTGTTGAGGCTGTGTCTATGCGGAATGTCCTGCCGGGGAACGTCTCTGCCGCCTCGTGCGCCACAAACAGATGAGAGTTCGCGCCCAACGGAGCCACGCCCATCCTTGCGGACAACAGGGCGAAACATCCGGCTTTCATCACCGATGAGTCAGGCACGTGCAGATACATCCCCTTCAACACCTCCGTCACGTTGCCGCGGTCTGCCGCCTCTGACAAGAGTGCAGTGCATCGGGCAGCCTCTTCTGTAGGCGCAGATGTCGCCGCCTCGCCGTCGTCATAGGCAAACACGCTGTCGTCGTTCACGCAGAACGTCCTCCTGCCTCCATCTTCACTGCGCGTTATCACCACAAGCAGCTCCTTACATTCGTTGCCTGTCGACACTATGTGTATCTGACTCACGTGAGCCCCTTCCACGCTTTCTATCTCCTTCACCGTTTGCGACAGGTCGAGCATCGGCGACAGTTTCACCATTACTGCTCCCGCCTTCGCGAGCATCACCGGCAGCATCGTCAGTATGTCGGGCGTGCAGTCGCTTATGGCGTATGTGCGTGCTCCGTTGCCGTCGCGTCGTGCCGGGTCGATGAAAAAGAGCGTCGCGTCCTCCGCTTCGGGCAGATAGTCGGTGCAGTCGGCACACACACAGCGCACATTGTCGAGTCCCAGACACCTGAAGTTGGCCTCCGCTATGGCGCACAGTTTCTCGTTGCGTTCCACGTACACGCCCCTGTCGAATCCTCTCGCCATGAACGAGAAATCCACACCGAAACCGCCCGTGAGGTCGGTCAGCACTGTTTCTCCGCCTCTCTCAGCCATAGTCTGTTCCACCAGGCGGCGTGCCACCTTCGCCTTATAGCGTGCCGTCTGCTCCGACGAGCACTGTTCCATCGACAGATGAGGCGGATAGGTCAGTCCGTCAGTCGCCGCCCATGACGGCAGTTTGCGGCGTGCTGTCTGCCATCCGGCAATCTGTTCGAGCGCGAAGGTGAGGTCAATGCCCTCCGTTCCCTGATATTTCAGTGCGAGGTGCCGCACGTCTTCGTTGCGGTGTGAGGCTATGAATTCGGCTGTTGTCATTGTATGTCTGTTTATGAAAAGGGCGTGGCTTTGTTTGAAAATGTTGATGATCAATATTGATGATTACAAAGATATGAACTTTTTGCATAATAAGTCCATGTAAATCCTATAAAGGTGACAATTGCTGGTATTAGGAAATATGAGGTCCGTACACTTTCACTAAACTTTCATGTCATTTGTTTGCGTGTGTCAGGATTTTTTCCGAATATTACAGATCTGTCATGTGGACTTTTTCGGATGTACATCCCGGGCGGACAATCTTATAAGCACGGCACAGCGGTACTGTCAGGATGACATCCTTCTTTTGAAATACGGATTCACATTGTCTTCAGGACAATAGAATATCAACGATTGTCATGCAAACAATACTGATTGTAGAAGATGAAAAGAGAGTTGCCGATCTGTTGAAAATAGGATTGGAGGAAAATGGTTATCAGGCCGTTGTCGCTTATGATGGCTTGATGGGGCTCCGGCTGTTTCGTTCCGGCACATACCATCTGGTCATATCGGACATAATCCTTCCCAAGATGGATGGCTTTGAGCTTTGCAAGGAGATACGCAAGTGCAACGAACATGTGCCCATACTAATGCTTACGGCTCTCGGTTCTGCCGACGACAAGCTCGAAGGCTTTGATGCTGGAGCCGACGACTACATGGTGAAGCCTTTCGACTTCAGGGAACTTAATGCGCGTGTCCGTGTGCTTCTGAAGAGAAGCGCGGAGCGTGTGGCCACTACTCCCGGACACATCAGTTATGCCGATATTTCTGTAAATCTTGATATGCGCGAGGTCCAGCGTGCCGGTGTCACCATAAAGTTGTCTCCCAAAGAATACAATCTGTTGGTTTATATGATTGAGAATGCCGAGAAGGTCATCACGCGTGTGGAGATTGCCGAGAACGTGTGGAACACCCATTTTGACACAGGTACCAATTTCATAGATGTCTATATAAATTATCTCCGCAAAAAGGTGGACAAGGATTTTGACAGAAAACTCATTCACACGAAACCCGGAGTAGGGTTCATCTTTTCAGACAAGATATGAAGATACGTACAGCTCTGACGCTGAAAAACACATGTGCTACGGCAGCTGTGTTCCTGGCCTGCCTCACAATGATTTATCTTGTGAGCGAACACACACGCAGCAAAACTTTTTTCCATGATTTAAGTGGTGAGGCAATTACCAAGGCACATCTTTTTCTGCGCGATCAGGTCGATGCGCGCACGATGCAGTCTATCTATCTCAACAACCGCAAGTTCATCAACGAGGTCGAGGTTGCCGTTTATACCACCGATTTCCGCATGCTTTATCATGACGCCATACAGAACGACATCATAAAGGAAGACCGTAGCATGATGAACCGCATCATCCGGGAGAAGGAGATAAATTTCTATGTCGGCAGGTATCAGTGTATAGGCATGCTCTATCATTTCCAAGGCCGCGACTACATCATCACGGCGGCCGCCTACGGCAGTTATGGCTACGACAATCTTTATGAACTTCAGAACGCTCTTGTGGTTTTGTTTCTTGTCGGACTTTCGTTGCTGTTTGTCGTGTGCTATTTTCTTGCACGTTCCTCACTCAAGCCTATCAGAGACATTGTTAAGGAAGCCGAAACCATAACGAGCTCGCAGATGGATCGCCGTCTGCCGGTGAGAAACGCCCACGACGAGCTCGGCGAGCTCAGCATAGCCTTCAATTCATTGCTCGACCGTCTGCAGATATCGTTCGATTCGCAGAAGATGTTTGTCAGCAACGTGTCGCACGAACTGCGCACACCGTTGGCCGCGCTTATTGCCGAACTCGACCTTTCCCTGCAAAAAGAACGTAGTGGCGAGCATTACCGCCGTGCCATAGAGAATGCCCTTAGCGACGCCCGCCGTATGACAAAGCTCATAGACGGACTGCTCAATCTGGCAAAGGCCGACTATCAGAAAGAACAGATCCGCATGAAGGAGATAAGGCTCGACGAGCTTTTGCTCGATGTGCGCAGCTACATACTCAAGGCCCATCCGGAATACAAAGTCAACATCCTGTTCGAACAGGAGGATGCAGACGACGACCGGATGATCACCGTCATGGGAAACGTGTATCTGCTAAGCATCGCCTTCTCAAATCTCATCGAGAACAACTGCAAGTATTCGGCCGACAAGACATCGTTCGTGCAGATCTCATATTGGGACCGTTTTACCGTCGTACGTCTTTCTGACGACGGCATCGGTATGACCGACACCGACAAGGAAAAACTGTTCACCCTTTTCTATCGCGGCAACCACGAGACAAATGTCGAGGGCCACGGCATCGGCATGACTCTTTCGCACAAGATAATATCCTTGCATCAGGGCCGCATAGATGTTTACTCTACACACGGTGAAGGCACGACGTTTGTCATAGAACTTCCACATGTCTGACGTGTCTTTCTTCATCCCGCTCCGTTTGCCTTGCTTTCCGGTCAGGGGTTGGCTTTTCTAATGATTTTCTAATGGCGTTCTAATATATTTCTAACAGCCACTCCGAACGTTTCTGCTTACTTTTGCGCCGTTGAGAAATTTAAAGTATTAACCAGACAAAAGTAGAGAACGATGTGGAAGAAAAGAAAAGGCAACTTGGTTTTTGCTTACGATACCGCGAGGGTATTCATGGCAGCGACGCAGCCGCTTGTCTCTGTTTACGGTTTTTTTCAGACGTCCAGGATAGGACTGCGTGCCGAAGAGGTCGAGCGCAGACGGGCTGTCTTCGGGCGCAACGAGGTGGAGCACGAAAAGAAGAAGAATCCCTTTTCCACTTTCATAAAGGCTTTCATCAATCCGTTCATCGGCGTGCTCACGGTTCTTGTGGTGGTGTCGTTTATCCTTGATGTGCTCACTGCCGATCCGGGTGAGCAGGACTGGACAGCAATCATCATCATTTCGGTCATGGTTGTTTCGAGCTCCATTCTCAAGTTCAGACAGGAATGGAAGGCCGGAGCATCGAGCGAGTCGCTGCTCAGGATGGTAACCAATACCTGCTATGTCAGGCGTGTGGGTAATCATGATGAGGAGATCGACATAGCCGACCTCGTGCCGGGCGACATCGTGATGATTGCGGCAGGCGACATGATACCGGCCGATATGCGCATCATTGAGGCAAAAGACATGTTTGTGAGCCAGACATCGCTCACGGGAGAATCTGACCCGATAGAAAAACATCCGCATGCACTGAAAGGCATGACGGCCGATAAGAGCTTGGCCGAACTCGACAACATCTGTTTCCTCGGCTCGAATGTGGTCAGCGGCTCCGCAACCGGAATAGTGTTCGCAACCGGCAACGACACTTATATGGGCTCTATTGTCAAAGGCATCACCGGCCACCGTGCGGCAACGGCTTTCGATAAGGGCATCAGCAGGGTGAGCTTTCTGCTCATACGCTTCATGCTTGTGATGATTCCTTTCGTGTTTCTCGTGAACGGATTCACGAAAGGCGACTGGCTGGAGGCATTCCTCTTTGCCGTCTCCGTGGCGGTGGGCCTCACCCCGGAAATGCTTCCGATGATAGTCACCGCCAATCTTTCGAAAGGAGCCGTGCCCATGTCGCGCAAGAAAACCATTGTGAAGGATCTTAACGCCATACAGAATTTCGGAGCGATGGACATATTGTGTACTGACAAGACGGGAACGCTCACGTGTGACCAGATCGTGCTTGAGAAATACATCAACGCCGACGGGAGCGATGACGACGATAAGCGCATACTGCGGCATGCCTATTTCAACAGCTTCTTTCAGACGGGCTTAAAGAATCTTATGGACAAGGCCATCCTGTCGCATGTGAGGGATCTTTCGCTGGAATACCTGAAAGACGATTACAGAAAAGTGGATGAGATACCGTTCGACTTCACCCGGCGCAGGATGTCGGTGGTGGTGGAGGATAAGGCCGGCAAGCGTCAGATTATAACAAAGGGAGCCGTCGAGGAGATGCTCGCCATCTGCTCGCATGCCGAGTATAAGGGTGCTGTGCATCCGCTCACTCCGGAACTGAGGGCGAGGGCACTGGAGATAAGCGTCCGTATGAACAGACAGGGCATGCGTGTGCTTGCGGTGGCGCACAAGAGTTATCTCAGCAAGGACCGTGACTTCAGCGTTGCCGATGAGAGCGGCATGGTGCTTATCGGCTATCTTGCCTTTCTCGATCCACCCAAACCCTCGGCAGCAAGCGCCATACGCCGGTTGCACGAGCATGGCATAGAAGTGAAGATACTGTCGGGTGACAACGATGCAGTGGTGCAGACCATAGCCCGTCAGGTAGGCATAGACACGAGTTGCGCGGTCAGCGGACCTGAACTTGAATGCATGGATTCCGCAGAGCTGCGCAAGGCAGTACTGCGCACGAAGGTATTCGCCAGGCTTACACCCGACCAGAAGACCCTTATCATATCCCTGCTTCAGGAACAGAACCACACCGTGGGCTTCCTTGGCGACGGCATAAACGACGCTGCCGCGCTGCGTCAGTCGGACATCGGCATATCTGTCGATTCTGCCGTTGACATAGCAAAGGAAAGCGCGGACATCATCCTGTTGGAGAAGAACCTTATGGTGCTCGAGGATGGCGTGCTGGAAGGAAGACGTACGTTTGGAAATATTACCAAAT
>OIWU01003676.1_pt1 | contig 11606 bp, 9 predicted proteins | sample 1587711 | NCBI WGS metagenome assembly OIWU01 (sample SAMEA3888909, study PRJEB22519) | human gut metagenome | biome: human gut; feature: human-associated habitat; material: faeces | place: Denmark | collected 2010 | reverse complement strand
TTATCCTGCTTTACACCGATGTAATCGCCCTTAAATACCGTAAGCTTTCCCTTATTAAGCTGCTCAATAACACTCTCAACTGCCTCTTTGGTACCATCTGCAACAACAATATCATTAAACTCAAGCATGGAAACCCAGCCTTCATCAAAGCCTGCCCCCACATCATTTCCATTTATATTGCCTTCGATATTCTTCTCAATAACATTTCCATTAAGAACTGCATCAACCGCAGCCTTCATATATGGCTTCCAGTCAATCTTACAGCCTGTAAGATAAGTGGTTGGCGCTACATCAAGCATACTCTGGTTATAACTTACATTAAAAACCGGTACATCAGATGACGTTTCCTCACACGCAGTAGCCGGTCCCGCTGTATCTGAATGTTGTGATATAATAATACACTGTTCATCTATAAGCTCTCTTGCGTATTTCTTTTCTGTACGGTAATCATTCCATTTGTATGTATACTTTACCGTCATAGTGGTCTGGCTTACCACTGACCTTGCTCCAAGCAGAAATGCTGTATACCCCGATATGACCTCTGCATATGGATACGCTCCTACATAACCTATCTTAGCCTCATTTTCTGTAATTATTCCTGCATCTATAAGCTCCTTTAACTTTATGCCGGCCGCCACACCAGCAGCATATCTTCCCTCATATATAGCACCCATAAATGTGTGATAATTGTCAAGATAAGGCTCTTCATTGGCATTAGAACAGGTTGCCATACAGAACTGGACATCCGGATACTTACCAGCTATTTCCTTAGTTGTAATGCCATAGTTATAACTTGTTGAAAATATAAGGTCACAGCCAGCATTTACAAGCTCTTCAAGATATTCCCTCTCTGTACCTTCGGCAACATTATACATAGGCATAACTTCAACCTTATCGCCATATTCTTCTTTAATATCCGCAAGTGCCTCTATAAAATTATCTGTATAAGCTGTACTCGCATCACCAACATATATTATCCCTACCTTAATGCTCTTATCCTCATCCTTTCTTGAATAGACCATATATACGCCTATGATGATACTTGCTGCAATACACGTCATAAGAGTTATTATGAACTCTCTTTTTACTGTATAAGATAGCATTTTACTAAATATGCCTTTAATATTACTTATCTTCATCAGCTTCACCATCCTTATACAGATTATCAATATCTATCATACCGCTTTCAATAAGTCCTAGCATTATATCAACAAGCTTAGGGTCAAACTGTGTTCCGCTTCCTCTCCTTATCTCACCTAACACATAATCCTTATCAAGCTTCTTTCTATACACTCTGTTAGCTGTCATGGCATCAAATGCATCTGCTATACCGATAATCCTTGCATTAAGAGGTATCTCTTCACCCTTAAGCCCGTGCATATATCCTTTGCCGTCATATCTTTCATGATGAGAGACTACTGCCGGGATCACATAATTCATATTTGGCAGATAATGGATCATCTCTATGGATTTCTCTACATGGCTCTTCATGATCTCATATTCTTCATTCGTAAGCTTTCCGGCCTTTTTCAGGATGCTCTCCGGGATACCGATCTTACCGATATCATGCAAAAGGCCTGCCACCTTCACAGTCTGGATATCATCTCTGGACACCCCCAGCTTTTGTGCCAGCAGCACCGCATACTGAGATACATTGGTAGAATGTTGGAAGGTAAAAGAGTCTTTCGCATCAATTGCCGCCACCAGTGCATATACCGTAGGTGCCACCTGCTCGTAGCCGGTCTCCCTGTCCTGATTTTCCTCCGTAATATTTCCTTCATATACGTGAATTTGATCTTTGCCGTTCCTCTTGGCATAGAATGCAGCTCTCTTGGACTGCTGGAACAATTCCAGCGCATCCGCTGCCAGACCGGGATACCATGCCACACCAATGCTGAAAGTAATAGGCTGCATCACCTGTGGCTTGTCCGCGGTATTCTCCTGGACCACCCGGGTCAGCTTCTCCGCCAGCTCCACCAGTGGTTCCCTGCCGGTCTCCGGCACAGAGATCAAAAACTCATTGGATCCTACCCGGAATACCTCTCCGTTCTCCACATTATCCAAAAATCTCTTCGCGCACCATTGCAGAATCCGGTCGCCGGTCTGTTCTCCGTACAGGTCATTGTATAACTTAAAATTATCCATGTCCATGTATAAAAAGCCCCGTTCTTCTCCCAAGGCACCATCGCGGCGCAGATACACTCCACAATAGCTGCGGTTATACAGGCCGGTCAGTTCGTCATGAATGGATACCTGATATACCTTTTCATAAGCATCAATGTTTTTCAGACTGCCGGAAGCAATATTTGCCATCTGCCGGATGCAGTCCGCCTCGCGGTAATTGAGCTTACTCTCCCGCAGACGCTCCATATATACAAATCCACAGACCATATTATCATATTTTAACAGGGCGATCTCCGGTGTCTCTTTTGTCTCTTCCTGCTCTACGATGCCACAGACTCTCTCCACCTCATCTTCGCCCAGCGGGATATGTCCGCTCTGTACCACCTCATGGTAACCGTCATCATTTATATTCTTCTCAAAGATTCTGGATTCCCAGCCCGGAATTGCATCATCCAGAATGTCATGCATATTGGCAAACAATTCCTTACGGTTTAAAATGGATGCCGCTCTGTCCTGGAATTTCCGCAGTCCCTCCAGCATATGCTTCAGCTTCTGGTTCAGGATATCCTCCAGACGCTTTCTGGCAAAAGCTACCACCAGCACCGTCCAGGCACATTGCAGAACGATATAGATCAGCAGTTTCTGCGTTACCGCCCGCTCCAGACTTCCCAGCACATTTTCCAGATTATGAGACAGGATGACCAACGGCAGGGATGCCACCACAACTGCCAGAAAATATACTGCACCTACCGTTACACGATAGGAAAAATCAAACAGATACTGCTTGTACATGATATAGACCATGCACACCGCCATACCAACGCCGCCCAGCATATCATACGGAAAGACGCTTCCCGGAATCAGGCAGAGCAGATTTCCCATCAAAACAAACAGGGTTCCCAGCAACAGTGGCTGCAGCTTCTTCCGCAGCTGCAGATCCCCACCTATCTTGCAATGTGCCAGATAAGTAGCATAGACCAGTACCAGAATCTCCAACGCCACCAGTACCCATATACCCACGGTTGCATGATACACATAGACGCAGGTTCCATCAGCCCTGGTCACCGCCTCAGGTGCCGGCACAAGGGTGCTGCTCCAGGCATTGCCCAGTACCAGTGCCACCGTCAGCACTCCGTAAATATATATCAACGCATCATGCTCTGTAATTTCCAGAAAACTGAACAGAAATGCATACATGAACACCGGAATGACCAACAGTCCCATCAGTGCAAAATTATGCCAGAAACGAATTCCCGGAAATACCTGTAGCCGCATGAGAATCACCCCACCGGTCCACACCAGGCAGGAAGTCAGCACTGCCCTCAGACTACGGACTGTCCGGCTCTTCATGGTATTGAAAAAGCAGAATAACAGAAAAAGGGAGCACAAAAAGGCTCCCACCGGAACACCGATGTAGAGATTTCTATCTAATGTCATATCCAGAAAGCTCTCCATACTTGTATTACTCCCTCACACTTTTGTTTTTATTTTCGAACCGATATCCCTTTTTCGACCCGAATCCTCTTATGTATGTAAAATTATACCACATTTTTCCTTTAAAGACAATGGTACATCCAAAATCCGCTGATTCTCAGATCCGCGAAAAGGCAGACGTAAATTACGGCACTCTTCCTTGTATTCTCCGTCCACGATAACATCCAGAAGCGGTAAAAGTTTCGTGATCACCGGATCTCCCGCTTCCATCCAGGCCAGAAGATCCTTATCAAAATCATAGCCGGTATAGCACCAGATCGTCTTCCGGGGATAAATTTCCCTTACTTTCTTTACCAGAGAAAGCACCGTTGCACGGTTCTGCGGTTCCATAGGTTCGCCGCCCAATAAGCTTAAGCCCCGGATATAGTCCGGGGCCAGTGCCTGTAAGATCTCCTGTTCTGTTTCCAGCGTGTAAGCCTGTCCGTACTGAAAATCCCAGGCCACACTGTTAAAGCATCCCTTGCAATGATGGGTACAACCGCTGACAAACAGCGATACTCTCACGCCGGGACCGTTTGCCACGTCCGTTTTCTTGATCGTCGCATAATTCATAGGACATTTCCTTCCCTTTTACTATCTGCATATTACAGATGAAGAACTCTTGCCTTGATCTCCTTGGTCTTGCCGGCATTCCAGAAGTTCTCTCCAAGATAACCGCAGGTTCTTCTGGTGACATTCATTTTCGCATGATCCTTGTTGTGACACTGAGGGCACTCCCATTCCATATTATCATTGATCATGATCTCACCGTCATAGCCACAGACGTGGCAATAATCGGATTTGGTGTTGAACTCACCGTACTGGATATTATCGTAAATAAAACGGATCACTTCCTCGATGGCTTCCACATTATTCGTCAGATTAGGTACCTCCACATAAGAGATCGCGCCTCCCAAAGATTTATTCTGGAATTCACTCTCGATCTTAAATTTGGTAAATGCGTCGATCTTCTCCCGTACATCCACATGATAAGAATTTGTATAGTATCCTTTATCGGTGACATTGGAAATATCACCGTATTTTTCCCGGTCGATCCTTGCGAAACGATAACACAGTGTCTCAGCAGGAGTTCCGTAGAGGCTGAATGCAATACCGGTCTCCTCTTTCCATTTTGCGCAGCGATCCTTCATATAATCCATGACACGCAGGGCGAATTCCTTGCCGGGTTCCACGGTCTGGCTGCATCCTTTCATCAGATACGTGGTCTCATACAGTCCGATATATCCCAGAGACATGGTGGAATAACCATTGTGCAAGTATTTGTCGATGGTCTCGCCCTTCTTCAGACGGGCGATGGCTCCGTATTGCCAGTGGATGGGGCTCACATCGGATACCACACCTTCCAGTGCCTTGTGACGGCACATCAATGCTTCATAACACAGTTCCAGACGCTCGTCCAGCAGTTTCCAGAATTTCTCTTCATTTCCTTTTGCCAGAATACCGATCTGCGGAAGATTGATGCTGACAACGCCCTGATTGAAGCGTCCTTCCCATTTGTACTCTCCGTTTTCATCCTTCCAGGGAGACAGAAAAGAACGACAGCCCATGCAGGAAAATACATTTCCCTCGTAATTCTCGCGCATCTTCTTCGCGGAGATATAGTCGGGATACATTCTCTTGGCAGAGCACTGTGCGGCCAGTTTGGTCACATAGTCATATTTTCCGCCCTTTAAGCAGTTGTTTTCATCCAATACATAGACCAGCTTCGGGAAAGCAGGAGTCACATAGACACCCTTCTCATTCTTGGTCCCCTCGATCCGCTGACGCAGGATCTCCATGATGATCTGCACGGTCTCTTCCACATATTCGTCATTCTCATCGATATGCAGGAAAAGTGTGACAAAAGGAGACTGTCCGTTGGTGGTCATCAGAGTATTGATCTGATACTGGATGGTCTGCACACCGGATTTCAGTTCGTCATGCAGGCGCATCTGCACGATCTTGTCCTTGGCTGCCTGATCCAGAGTATCCCCGAATTCTTCCTCCAGCTGTTTTGCAAATTTTTCCTTACTCTTACGCAGATATTTCCCCAGATGCTTGATATTGACGCTCTGGCCGCCGTACTGGTTGCTGGCCACTGCCGCAATGATCTGGGTGGTCACGGTACATGCCACCTGAAAGCTCTTGGGAGACTCGATCATCTTGCCGTTGATGGAAGTGCCGTTGTCCAGCATGTCCTTGATATTGATCAGACAACAGTTGAAGATCGGCTGGATGAAATAATCCGCATCATGGAAATGCAGTACACCGTTGTCGTGCGCCATGGCAATATGCTCCGGCAAAAGCAGACGTCTGGTAACGTCACGGGACACTTCGCCCGCAATATAGTCTCTCTGAGTGGAAGCCAGACGGGTATTCTTGTTGGAATTTTCCTCCGCCAGCTCCTTATTCTCATTCCGGATCAGTTTTAAAATAGATTCATCCGTAGTATTGGACTTTCTGAGCAGACTTCTCTGGTAACGGTATACAATATACTTCTTTGCCAGAGTATATTTATTGTGCTCTACCAGATGCTCTTCGATCATATCCTGGATATGCTCCACGGTCTGGGTCTGTCTGCCCTCCTGCTGTACATCCTCCAGAATCTCCTCGATCAGTCCCTCACTGGCACGATACCGCTCCTCCACTTCATTGTTGGCCTTATGGATTGCTTCCCGGATCTTCTCCTCTTCATAAGGCACTACTCTGCCGTCTCTCTTCTGAATCTTCATTGCTGTTTCCCTCACTTTATATCATTCCCATAAGATACGAATTCCTGCATAAGCCGAAAGAAAAGCCGCATCGGAAGCAAGTTCCCGACACGACTTTTTCTGCAAATCATAGTGTATCACTAGATTTTGTGTTTTCCAAGTAATTTCGTATCTACATCTTGTATCTAATATTATAGTGAGGATACATGGAAAAAGCAAGTATCTTTTTTAAAACATTCCTCTTCCACCATAACCGCCGAAGCATAAACCGCCACCGCCACAGCAAAGGTTGCAGAACAGATTGGCCAGACAAATTTTCAGGCACAGGTCGTTGCCACCCACATGGGGATAGCCATAGGCTGCCTGTCTGCTCTCATACCACCGTCCCCCACTCTGTAGTCTCTGCAGGAGCATCTGGTATTCCATATTCTGGGGATCCAGCGCCACCGCCTTGTTTGCATGTTCCAGCGCCGCTACATTATTTCCAAGGCCCATGTGTGCCATGGCACTGTAGTAATACCATCTGGCCGTCTTCTCATGCTCTCCCATGCCGTCCAACGTATTTCTGGCCTCTCTGTAATAGCCGTTTCTGAGATAATTACCGGCTGCCCGCAGTCTGGGCTCTTCTTCATAGCCAGAAGTCTGCTGTTGCCAGCCTGCCTGCTGCCAGAAGTCTCCAAATCCCTGACCGTAGCCGCCATATCCCTGGCTTCCACCGTAGCCGCTTCCGCTGCCACCATAGCTCTGCCTGCCATATCCGCCACCGTAACTGTAGCCTTCGGTCCGCTCCTTCATGATCTGCTGGTAGGCTGCCTGGATCTCTTTGAACTTTTCTTCCGCCTGATCCTTATTGGGATTGTTGATATTGGCATCGGGATGGTATTTCCGGCTCAGTGCCTTATATGCTTTTTTTATTTCCTCCTCGGAGGCATCTCTGCTCACTCCCAGAACACTGTATGGATCATAAGTCATTTCCCGTTACCTCTTTTGCACTGTCTTTCATCCGTTTCTTCCGCACGATCTCATAACGGCACCATACACCGGAATACAGAATATTCCGCAGAATATCCACATTCTGTAAAATAGGAAGTTGTTCGAACTCCTTACAGCACTCCGACATCATCATGGTCAGGATCTGCCGGCATTCCTCCTCAAAGCCCGGTTCCTCATACCGTTTCTTTAACGGATTATAGGTTCCTTTTTTGAGGTCCTGCTCGATATCCTCATAGGCATCCAACAGATAAATGAATTTTCCCAGGAAAAATCCAAGTCTCTCCAGATTGTCCTTCCACTCATCCTCACGACAGGATACAATCTGTGCCATGACTCTGCCAAACAATCCCGCCATGGTATCAATATCCGCATTGCCCTGCTTTTCCGCATCCGCAAAATCCTGCATGGCCAGTGAGATATTTCTTACTTTTTCCTGATATAATAACGGTTTTTTACGGAATTTTCTTCCCAACAGATAACTGTACACCAGTCCCTTCAGACTATGCTCGTCCTTCCAGTCGTCCTCCGCTTTATAGCAGGAAAAAAGCACCGTCATATCTGCCACATAATCCGTAAACAGATTTCTTCTTGTGGGATGTTTTTCCAAAGGATGGGCCACACATCTGCACTGGGCCTCCTGCTCCTCCGGTTCATATAAGCCGGTGAGCAGCATCAGGATAAAAGTCATATCGTAATTCAGAGAAAGCTGCCCCAGGACACCGTAACGTTCCTTCAGGCTCTGACACAATCCGCAATAATAGGATCGATAAACATCATACTCCTTAAATTTCATTTCCGACTGATTGATCACAATATATCCGAACATCTGGCTCACCACCCTTTCCTATATTTCTGTATTCCAATTTTCATTTCCCGTGATCCTGCCACAGGATTTTCCCGTCAGGTCTTGCGGATAAATTCTTCACCGCATTTTCTGCACCGGATTGCGATCTTCCCCTTATGTCTGGGCACCCGAAGCTTCTGTCCGCATTTCGGGCATTTATAGATCTTGTACTCCTTACGACCGGCAATAGCCTTTTTCTTTCGCTGCCACCATCCGCGAACCTTCATTTCTTTCTTCAGATACCACTGGTTCTCGGCACTCCTCTTACTCAGGTCTTTAGAAAACATCCGGTAATACGCATAGACTAACAGGGCCAGAGCCAGCACATAAAATATTCTCAGACCAAAAAAAGAGAGCGCCAGGCAGACCAGAGCCACAATCATCAAAAACTGATTGAAGCGGTCGTTGCCATAACGCCCCCACATGAAACGCTGTAACTTCTCTTTCATGAAGTACCACCTTTCGTCCGCCACCATACAGGGGACACATTATCCAAATCTTTCAGAGTCTCCTTCGCGAGGTCTCCTCTGAATGTTACCTACATTATGGTATGCCGAAAGGCAAAAAGCAATTAACTAAGTATAAACTTTTGTAAAAGAACTATTATTTATTCCACAGTTCCTGGGCCCGTTCATCCCAGTTTTTCGCGTATTCTGCGCACTTTCCGCACAGATGCTCCACAGACTCCGGTGACTGTAAATCAGTGGAATGTGCTCCGGTCTCATGCACCATACGCTGTAAGATTTCCGGATTTTCCAGCATCGGGCAGGGCTTTAAGTGATTGCAGTTGAAAGGCTGGTTTGCACGGTATGCCATAAACAGTGGCTGCTTCAACGCAGTCAGCAGATCTACTTCCTTGATATTGGCACCGGAATAATGGATGAATACACAGGGCTCCACATCGCCGTTTGGATTGATATGGCAGTAGTTTCTGCCGCCTGCGATACATCCGCCCACATATTCTCCATCGTTCTGGAAATCGAAGGCAAAGATAGGTTTTCCGCCCTTCATGGCACGGATTTCACGAATACGGTGATACATATATTCTCTCTGGTCCGGATCTAAGAGCAATTCGGTAGATGCATCATTGCCTACGGGCATATAATGGAAATACCAGCTGAATCTGGCACCTTTTTCAATGATCATATCCAGGAATTCATCACTGGTGACTACTTTATAGTTCTTGCTGGTATAGCAGATGGAAGTTCCGAAGATCAGACCGTACTGCTTCATCAGATCCATGGCATGCATTACTTTATCAAACACGCCCTTGCCGCGGCGTAAGTCGTTCACTTCGTCGAAGCCTTCCAGACTGATAGCTACGGAGAAGTTGCCTACCCGCTTCATCTCCTGGCAGAATTTCTCATCGATCAGCGTGCCGTTGGTAAATGCATGGAAGCCACAGTCATCGTGTTTCTCGCACAGACGGATGATATCATCCTTTCTGACCAGAGGTTCGCCACCGGTGAAGAAATACAGATAGATACCAAGTTCCTTACCCTGGGTAACGATGCGATCCATATCTTCAAAGCTTAAGTTCAGACGATTGCCGTACTCTGCCGCCCAGCAGCCGGTACAATGCAGGTTGCAGGCACTGGTGGGATCCATCAGGATCAGCCAGGGGATATTGCACTGATGTTTCACACGCATCTCGTTGATCTCTTTTTTACCGCAGAACGCCGCCTCAAAACCATAGTCCAGTGCGGACATTTTGATGACATGGGGATCCACTTCGTTTAAGATCCGGTTCACATACTGCATCCATTTGCTGTCCGGATCCTGGATCATACGTCTTGCCGCATCATAGCTTTCCTTGCGGAAGGTATCTCCCATAAATTTTTCCGACAGATCTACCAGCTTTAAGAATGCCTTTTCTCTGTCTGCTTCGTCCTTATTCACATACTTCAGAATTCCGTCGATTGCTGCGCCAAATGCAGCTCTCTCAACTTTGTGTTTCACGTCTGCCATACGATTTACCTCACTTTTGTCTATTTATTCTATGAATCACGGTATTTCAGATGTAATATCGAAACAATACATCCACGCCGGCAAGCAGGAAGATCAGGCTCCACTGATCAGTACACGGTTTCTTCCATGACACCCGATCCGATATCCCGCATAGATGCCGACGATGACCGCCAGCGCAGCCATAATTGCCAGCTGAATGATCTGCGCCGTTACTCTGGTGTCTAAAAAGCCCATGCCAATTCCCGTCAGAAAACTGTCCACACTGGTAAGCATGGCCCAAATGCATAGCTGTCTCCAGGCGAAGGCATCTTCCCTTCGTTCCAGCGGGTCCCGCATATGTAGTGCCCGGACGATCAGCCATATCCCGATCAGGAAAAAAATAACTGCCGATGCCGCCCTGAACAGTCTTTCTGTCCGCTGATAGTTCATTGCAATGTACGGAAGTTCCGAAATCAGGCTTCCTAAAAGCATTGCACCGCTCTGCCATCCTGTGAACAGCAGGATCATTTTCAGGATCTGCTTTTTGTCCAGTCTGGAAAGCATAGCGCCTTTGTATAATGCATAGGTAAAGACATCCAGGGATAGTCCCATCGATACAATGAAAATTTCATACCATGCCATCCATGCAACCCCTTTCTCCCGTTATAATGTTTTTATCTCTTTTCATTTTTTACTTTAAACAATTTTCCGGCATATGGTAAGATACAACCCTTGCACAGCGTTTTTCCTGCTCTTACATTTTTTCGATAACTGTAAATATTCCGCGACATTTTGGCAAAAGTGTCGTTTAAAGTTGAGAAAAGAAAGTTTTTTGGTTATAATATTTCTATCCCGGTTCTTTTATAGGAAAAGGAGTCCTGTGATGAAGACAAAAGAATTATTGGCAGACAGTTTTCGTTCTCTTGTGCTTACCATGCCTTTTCAGAAGATTTCCATCAAAATGATCACGGATGGTGCACATGTGATCCGCCCTACTTTCTATAACTATTTTCAGGATAAATACGAAGTGATTGAGTTTCTGTTCGACCAGGACATCGGCAGCAAAGTCGAAGTCATGATCGAAAACGATATGGAACAGGAAGCCATCAAGCTGATGTTTATCTGTTTTGAAAAAAATAAGGAATATTATCATCGACTTTTTGAAACCACAGGCCAGAATTGCTTCGGAGAATTTTTTTCACACTACTGTGAACAGACCTTTTTCCGGATTCTGTCCAGACATCCTATGAGGAAAATGCCCTGCGAACTTATCACACCGCAGTCACTGGCACATTATAATGCCCTCTTATTAATTGAAATTCTAAAGTTATGGCTCTCCTCTCCGAAAGAAGTCCCTGCGGAGAAAATTTTTGAGGCCTACCAATATATTATACGAACTCCGATACTGGATATGATCCAATATCCGGAACCATAAAAAGACAGGTCGAACTGACCTGTCTCAGACTGTAGACAAAACGCTTTTGGTCAGCACTCCAGAAGCGTTTTTCTTGTTT
>OIWU01003675.1_pt1 | contig 11606 bp, 12 predicted proteins | sample 1587711 | NCBI WGS metagenome assembly OIWU01 (sample SAMEA3888909, study PRJEB22519) | human gut metagenome | biome: human gut; feature: human-associated habitat; material: faeces | place: Denmark | collected 2010 | reverse complement strand
TTTCTATCCATACCACCGGGGCGGCTGCCCCGGCAGGAACTTTTCTCTTATTATAGCACCAATCTTGTGAAATCACAATTTATTCTTGTAACCTGCCGCTGATACCGTCTGGATTGTGCTTTTCCTTTCTTTTTGCTCCCTTTAATTAGCCATGAACTGCTTAATGCCCTGTGATTTTGCGCCCGGATTGTCGTTTCCATATCCCTCTAAGAGATTGATAACGCCCCAAATGCCAAGTCCTGCTCCAAGAGCGATAACCAAAGTCTGTAATACGCCGATTGCGCTGTTGAAAAATTCCATAAAACTCCTTTCTGCCGCAAATGCGGCTTGCCCCGTAAAAGGGCATAAAAAACGGCGGTCAGTTTTCAAACTGCCGCGGTCATAAGTCCCCGCGCTGCCTAAAGTTCTGCCGCGCGGCGGTATTCAGTTGTCAGTGTGGGCGATAGGAATTTTTGTAGGGGCGCGTATCATGCAAGTTGTCTTTTTCTTTGTTACTGCGTCAATTCCTCCTTTCTTTTCAGCCGGGAACACACATTTTTCGTCATTCCAAAAGATAGCTCCTACGCTGCATATACTCGGTAACGTAAAGGGTCTGTTCCCCTCCGCGTTCCTGCAAATACTCCCGCAGAGCGTTTTCTGCATTTTCTATCATCTTTGTAAAATAATGTTCACGACGTATATCATCAGTTTTTGTTTTCTGTCTGCTCATAGTGTAACCTCCCGTAAAATCAAAGTTCCCGCCGCACCCGTTTCTGCTCATACAGGGCTTCACACCGTTTCACAAACTGCTGGATAGCTGCCTGCCGTTGCTGTTCCCGTCGCTCGGCAATGAAAACAAGCCCGTTTATGGCTTCTGTGATTTTCTTATCTTTTTTCTTCTGCATACGTCTATTCATGGTCGGTGTCCTCCTGCAAATCTGCTTCGCTGATTTCGTAATAGTCAAAGGGTTCGTCCGGCTTTACAAGGGCGGGTCTGCGCCTTAAATGCTTTTCCATATCAAAGGTATTTTTCTTGTCATAGTCGGAAAGATATTTATAGTTGGGGTGCTTTGTAATGTCATACTTATCAGAGAAGAACGGGCGCACCCCTCGTAGTTGTAAGATACATTTCCCGCCGTCCATGACTGCAATTTCATCTTCGGTCATAAGCTGCTTGCCTAACTTCTGATAGTTCAGCCCATGCGATACCTCGCGCCCCCGGTTCTCGGAAGTGTTGAAGCTGTCAATGGTTTCTTTCCCCAAGATTTCCGACATTTCTTTGAGGGTGGTTTTCTCCTTGCCGCCCAAGAAAAGGGTGGTGTCGCAGTTGCCGGCTATGGTATCGGCGTTATCTTTGTATATCGCCTTTAGCTGCGACTGGCTTTGCAGAATGATTGAAGCAGAGATTTCCCGGCTTCGGATAGTGGCTATGAGCTTTTCAAACTTCGGTATCTGCCCGATATTTGCAAACTCGTCTAACAGACAGCGCACATGGACGGGCAGCCTGCCGCCGTATTCATCATCTGCCTTGTCGCAAAGCAGATTGAAAAGCTGCGTGTAAAGAATACTCACAACAAAGTTAAAAGTGTCGTCGGTGTCGCTGATAATGACAAACAGGGCGGTCTTACGGTCGCCTATGGTATCAAGTTCCATTTCGTCGGTTTCCATAAGGTCGCGCAGCTCTTTAATGTCAAAAGGGGCAAGCCGCGCCCCGCAGGAAATGAGGATAGAGCTTCTTGTCTTTCCCGCAGATAACAGGAATTTCTTGTACTGCCGGACGGCAAAGTGTTCCGGGTCTTTTTCCTCCAACCGTTCAAACATGAGGTCAACGGGGGACTGAAATTCCGGGTCGTCCTCGCGGGCTTCACTGGCATTTATCATTTCAAGCAGCGTCGTGAAGTTCTTTTCTTCCTCCGGGGCTTCGTACCAAATGTAGCCGATAAGGGCGCAGTAAAAGAGCCGTTCCGATTTTACCCAAAAATCCTCCCCGGCTTTTTCCCCGTCCCCTTTGGTGTTGGCAATCAAGGTATTTACCAGTTTCAAAATGTCTTTTTCGCTGCGGAGATAGGCAAAGGGATTGTATTTCATGCTTTTTTTGAAGTTTATCGTGTTCAGCACCTTTATCCGATACCCGCCCCGCTGTAAGAGCTTCCCGCACTCGACTAAAACCGTTCCTTTCGGGTCGGTTACAACGTAGCTTGAGTGCATTTGCATAAGGTTGGGCTTTACGAAAAATCTCGTCTTGCCGCTGCCGCTTCCCCCGATAACAAGGATATTTTTATTCCTTGCATACTTTGGCTGCTTTGGGCGGCTGTTCATGGTAAGCCGTTCCGTCTGTGTGAGCAGCACGTTATTTTGAAATACCGGGTCGGTGTAGGGCTTTATATCTTCGGCGTTGCCCCAACGGGCAGAGCCGTATTCGATACCTTTCCGGTATTTCTTCGCATTCTTGCCTTTTACATAGACAATCAGCCGGATAAGGACAGCCCCTACAATACCGATAAGCAAATCCATAGGTGCAAGGCTCGGAAGCGGGTTTGCAAAGGCAGCGGAAAAGCCGTCTGCAAGGGAAAGCACCTTGCCGGACAGGTCAGCCCCCGGAGAGAGCCGCACCGCCTGTCCGATTTTGTCAAAGAGATAGACAAAGAGCAGATAGGGGGCATTTAGGATAAGCAGCTTTTTAAGTTCCGGCTTCATAGCGATACCTCCCTGTCCTTTTTCTTCACTTTTTCCCTCTGTGCGTTCAGAGCCGCCGCCTTTTCTTTGAGGGAAACAATCAGCTTGCGGATAGAGGGCTTTTGTTCCTGCGTCAGCTTCTTTGCGGAAAACTCCTTGAAAGCTGCGGTCAGTGCGTCCGCGTCCCGTCCCTTGAAAAACACAAGATAGCGGGGCGGGGTTTCGGTGCTGTCTTTCTTTAGGGCAAAGTCAATCCCGTATTTTTTCGCCGTACTCTCAAAGGCTTTGATATTGTCCTTTGTGATTTCAATGTTGGAAACGCCCGCGTTCTGCTTCATAAGCTGCTTTAGGGTCTGCTTGCCCTGTGGGGGCTTGCCTTGCTGCTTCTTCATTTCTTCAAGCAGCTTTTTCATAGCCTTTTGCAGCATGACAGCGGAGAGCTTCGCGCCCTTTATGGAGAGGGCAACTATTTTTTCGTTGATTTCGTCCTGCATTTACCGTCCTCCTTTCGCGGTAGTATGGATTTTGTTAAGGGGGGACGCCGCTTTTCGGGCTTCCCATAGGTTACATACGGACGCGCAGCCCGTTTAAGTCGTCGGCTCTGATACCCACAAGATACCAGTCGTCGCCGTATTCAATGCGGGTGGGCTTCCATTTGCCGCCTGTGAATACATCGAAACACTCCCCACAATGCAAACCGCCGTAGTAGTCGTTAATATCAAAGCGAATGTCGTAGCGGTCGGTCTGTTCGTCAAAAATCAAAGCTCCTGTTCTCTGTGCCATGTGAAAAATCCTCCTTTGGTGGTGTTACAGGCTTTCGCCCGGTTTGAATGAATAATAGTCGGGGTCGCCGTATTTCGGCTTCCTCGGTGCCAGTGCGCCGCTTGCCATGTCGTGAGCCACAAGCGACGTGTAATAGTTGCCGATAGTGGACGGGGCATTGAAAAGGGCTGCTTTCAGATATTGCTTGATGTTGCGTACTTTGGTGGTGTTCTCCCGCATACAGTCAAGCACAAAGCGGATATGTTCGCTGTTCAGCTTCATAAACTTTGCCTTTACAAGCTCCGCCGGGTAATCGTCGCCCGCGATACGGATTGTCTTTCTCCGGGTGCATACCGTTTCAAGCATGAGGTCAACGATTTCGTCTATGCGTTCTTTCTCCATGCTGTTATCCAACAGGAGAATGTCATAGTCGATATTGTCCTTGATGATTTCCTCGTAAACGGCGTATGCGTCTGCCGCTTCCGTTCTTTTCCGTTCCGGCGGCTCTGCCGCTGCCTCGTCAAAGGGAGAGGGGTTAGGGGAAAGGATAGGAATGGAATCGGTATTTGATAAATCCGTATTTCTTTTTTCTTTTTTTGATAAGTCAGTCTTTTGTATATCTTTATTTAATTGCGTTGGATTTTCCAACGTAGGTTTTTCCAACATAGGTTTTTCCAACGTTGGATTTTCCAATGTTGGATTTTCCAATGTAGGTAAATCCGATACAGGTGGCTGCGGCTGCTCGTAAATGATATAGTCTGCGCCCCGCAAGCGTCCTTTCTCGTCGCGTTCGCGGCTGCGGACGATATACCCGGCTTTTTCAAGCTCTCGTACCGCTTCGCGTATCGCGTCGATTTTCTCCCGGTTGATGCGGGACAGCCCCGCAAGGGTATAGTCCCAGTTGTCCGGCAGGGACAGCATTTGCGAAAGCAGCCCCTTTGCTTTCAAGGTCAAGCCCCTGTTGCGTAGATGGTGGTTGCTCATTACGGTATAGCCGCGGTTTCGTTCCACACGGAAAACTGCCATTGTTCATCACTCCTTTGCTGTGGTTTTGTTACGCAGTAGAAGCGCATTTTTAAGGGAAAAGGTATAAACACCTTACCCCGTCAAAGCCGCGCCCCAAAAGCCGCTTGCTGCAAGGCTTTTTCCGGCTCTACTGCGTAACATGGGGGCATGAAAAAAGCGGCGTTTCTATTCTCCCCGGTGGGGAGTGAGAAACGCCGCCTGTGTGCGCGTATTCTATTGTGCTTCCGCGATATAGTCTTTGATGATTTCGCCAAAATCTGCCGTAAAGGAAAAGATGAAGTATTCCAATACGTCGGGGGCGGCGTCCATCGGCTCGGCTTCGTCGGAAAACGGTAAGCCCATAAGCCCATACAGCATTTTGATGATTTTGAACAGCTTGCCCCGGTCTGCGGGGGTGTTCATGGAAACGAGAACATCGGTAAGGCGGTTGATGGTTTCCATATCGCCGCCTGTCGTCACCCAGACCATTTCTGCGAACGGCTGCGTGATTGCTCCGGCGACAAGGTTGATTTTGTCCTTGCTGATTTCGCCGGACGGGGTTATAATACCTTTGTCAAGTAGAGTGTTTTTCATTGGATCCTCCTTTTCTTCAATGGTGCCCGTGGTGCCCTCTTTTTTTTACAAAATAGTGCCCTGTAAGGTGCCCGGTTTAACACATGATTTGTAGAACGCAGAGGAACAGGGGCACCCTATGTTTTAGTAATTTTTGCTTATACTATGCGGGAGTTCAGCCTGTTTAGAAAATCAAAAATCATAGCGTATATTTTTTTCACTTGACTTTTGTTCTCTTTTGATTGATATTAGAGAGGTCATATTTGTTATGACCTTGCAATGGTGCCCAAATGGTGCCCGGACGTGAAAAACAAGGTTGTAAAAAGAAAAACCGCCACAATCACAAGATACAAGAAAAGCCTTTGTTTACAAGGCTTTTCGCAGATAACCTATAAGAAGATATGCGGAAATACAGGGCGGTTTTGGCTGTTTCACGACCCTCGAAATCAGTTTGCGCGAAAGCGCACAAGGGTTCGAATCCCTTCCTCTCCGCCAAAGCGCGGTTAAGCCGCAGCAAAAGCCGCAAGGATTTCCTTGCGGTTTTTGCTTTTAGGCTAAGAGGCAGTCAAACTTCTTGTATCCCCGAAGAGTAAGTTTTTTCAGAGGGATGCCCGCCCCGTATGCAAGCACTGTTATGAACGATATTACCCTTTTGAAATGTGTTTTCTCTCAGTATGCCTTGTCTGTTTTTCAAATTGCAAGGCGGAGGTAGTGGCATGAATTTGAAAGATAAACCAGCAAAAATTGAAGTCAGAGGAGCCAGAGTCCACAACCTGAAAAACATTGATGTGGATATTCCCTTAAATGGGATCGTCGGCATTGCGGGCGTGTCCGGCTCCGGGAAAAGCTCGCTTGCGCTTGGCGTACTGTACGCCGAAGGGTCGCGGCGGTATCTGGAATCCCTGTCCACATACACAAGGCGGCGCATGACACAGGCGTCGCGTGCCGATGTGGACGAGGTACTGTATGTTCCCGCCGCCCTTGCCCTGCACCAACGCCCTGCCGTTCCCGGTATTCGCTCCACCTTCGGAACGGGGACGGAGCTGCTGAATAGTCTTCGGCTGATGTTCTCCCGCCTGTCCAGCCATCGCTGTCCAAACGGACACTATGTAAAACCGAGTATCAATGTAGCGGCAATGAACGGTGAACTGATCTGCCCGGAGTGCGGTGAGCATTTCTATGCGCCGGGAGCGGAGGATCTTGCGTTTAATTCCACCGGAGCTTGTAAGTGCTGCGGCGGTACGGGAATAGTCCGGACGGTTGATATGGATTCCCTTGTTCCCAATGATTCGCTTACCATTGATGAGGGTGCAGTCGCCCCATGGAACAGCCTGATGTGGTCATTGATGACCGAGGTCTGCCGTGCGATGGGGGTGCGTACCGATGTACCGTTCCGTGATCTGACCGAGCGCGAAAAAGAAATTGTTTATCACGGTCCCGCGGAGAAAAAGCATATTTTTTATCATCCCAAAGGCTCTAATCAAGCGGGAGAACTGGATTTTACCTATTTCAATGCCGTCTATACCGTAGAAAACGCCCTTGCGAAAGTGAAGGACGAAAAGGGCATGAAGCGGGTCGAGAAGTTTCTGAAAGAGGTTGTCTGCCCGGAGTGTCATGGCACACGGCTTTCGGAGGAAGCCAGAGCGCCGAGGCTGATGGGGATTTCGCTGGCGGACGCCTGCCGGATGACTCTGAAAGACTCCATCGTATGGGTGAAGCACGTGCCGGAGTCTCTGCCGGAAGAAATGCGGAACATGGCGAGAAATATCTGCGAGTCCTATCTGGAGGTTGCGGCGAGACTGATGGATTTGGGGCTGGGCTATCTGACGCTGGACAGAGCGTCCTCCACGCTCTCCACCGGCGAGCGGCAGCGGATGCAGCTTGCAAGAGCGGTGCGCAACCGGACGACCGGCGTTTTGTATGTTCTGGACGAGCCTTCCATCGGTTTGCACCCGGCGAACATCGTGGGACTAAACGGTGTGATGCACGATCTTATCCGGGACGGCAACTCCGTTATTCTGGTTGATCACGATACGCAGATATTGAAAGAATCCGACTGGCTCATCGAAATGGGGCGTGGCGCGGGAGCGGACGGCGGTGCGGTGATTGCCGAGGGAACAATACATGATGTTGCGGAAAACAAGGGCTCTGTAATCGGACCGTATCTGTCCGGCGCAGCCGTCGGCAGAAGCAAACCGGAGCGAAAGCCTGACTTTTCCGATGGCGCTATCCACATGGAAACCGGCTCCATTCATACAGTAAAGCCGCTGACGGTGGATATTCCCAAGCATCGGCTGACCGTGATCACCGGTGTGTCCGGTTCCGGGAAAACCACCATGGTGCTGGAAAGCCTTGTTCCCGCGCTGGAAGCCCTCTGCTATGACAAGAGGATGCCAGACCATGTCAGAAAGATCGAAGCGAATGGCATCCATCAGGTCAAGCTGATCGACGCAACGCCCATCGGCGTAAATGTACGCTCCACGGTCGCTACCTATGCGAATGTGCATGACGAGCTGCGAAAGATATACGGCAGAACGGCGGAAGCAAAGCGACTTGGCTGCAAGGCGGGGGATTTTTCCTACAACACAGGCAGTCTTCGTTGCCCGGTCTGCGACGGAACGGGAACAATCTCTCTTGATGTTCAGTTTCTCCCCGATGTGGACATTCCCTGCCCGGAGTGCCGTGGGTCGCGCTATGGAAAACAGGCAAATCTGCTCCGTTATGCCAACAAGGACGGCGAGGAACGTTCCCTGCCGGAGCTGATGAACATGGATGTAAACACCGCGCTGCATTACTGCCGTCACATGAGTTCGGTCAGACCGAAGCTGGAAATCCTGCGCGATCTGGGGCTTGGTTATCTGACACTGGGAGAGGAAACGCCTTCTCTCTCCGGCGGCGAGGCACAGCGACTGAAGCTGGCAAACGAGATGGGCAGAAAGCAAACGGATTCTGTTTTTGTGTTCGACGAGCCGACTATCGGTCTGCACCCAAAGGATGTGGAAACACTTCTTAAGGTGTTCGATACCCTGATCGGCAACGGTGCGACGGTCATTGTTATAGAGCATGATTTGGACGTCATCCGCAGCGCCGACTATCTCATCGATATGGGACCAGAGGGTGGCGAAGACGGCGGCAGGATCGTCGCCTGCGGTTCACAGGACGATATCCGTGGCTGTACAGAGAGCGTCACGGGAAGGTTTATCTGATATAAATTGAATTTTTACATTTGAAAGGCACTTGGAATCAGGTGCCTTTTTCTTTACAAAAAGCAAAGGAACAACCCTGAGAACATCTCAAGGCCATTTCTTTGCCCTTTATTTTTCCGACCTTTTATATCCTTCAATCAGTTTTTTCAGTTGTTCTGTCCCGACCTTGCACACCGTCTCCGGCGCGGTGAGGTACCCGATCAGACTTTGCTTGCTGATGAGAACCCTCCCGCCGATCACCGCACCGAAGATGTTGCCTCTTGCCACATGGCGGTTGAGCGTTCCCACGGTCAAGCCGGTCAGCTCCGCCGCCAGCTTGCTCGACAAGGCATCGGGATGTTTGCTCCAACATTTTGCTATGTACTCGCGTAACTTTCTCGCTTCCTCCTGCGACAGCACGACGGTCAGTGTCGGCGGTTTGATCCTTTGCGCCGTAAACCGCCCATGCAGGTCGGCAAACCGTTCGGGATGATTGGTCATCTCCTGGAGCAGGGCTTGCACATCGCACATCCGCAAGGAGTACCGATGCGTTTTATTGCCGTTGTCCTCGTAGCGTATATAGCCGTTTTGCAGCATAAACAGGAATTTTCGTTTGGAGATATGCAGGTACGCTCTCGCTGCGTCCGCACTGATGATCTGTTCCATGCGCTCACCACCTGTCAGAAATCGGCACCACGATTAGTCGTGATGCCGATCATCGAACAGTGCGCTGATGGTTTCCGCACTGATGTTTTTTCCGCTCTTGTCCAGGTGCGCATAGATATTTGCCGTTGTACTGATGTCCGAGTGACCAAGGTATTTCGATACATTGAACAGCGGGATGTCCTTGTTGATGAGGATGCTGGCGAAGGTGTGCCGCAGGTCGTGGAAGCGGATGTGCCGCATGCCGTTCTTCTCAAGCACCTGCGAGAAGCGGAGCGTGACATATCGCGGCGTCAGAAGGTTGCCCAGCTTGTCCGTGCATACATAATCGTCGTATGCGCGGTTGTAACTGCCCTTGAACATACGGCGGTAGAGGTCCTGTTGTGCCTTTTGTTCGACCAGCATTTCATAAACCGGCGCGGGGATCGGCAGGCTGCGGCGGCTGCTGGAATTCTTCATTTCTTCGATCGGGCGGAGGAGCTTCTTTCCGTCCACTTCGACCTCCACGATCTTGGTGTCCAGCTGGACTTCACGCTTTTCCATATCGATGCGTGACCACCGCATTCCGAGTGCCTCGCTCCGGCGAAGACCCATACATCCCGCAAGGATGATTGCCGGGTAGATGGCTTCCGATCTTGCGAGACTGAGCAGTGTCAGCAGTTCTTCTTCCGAAAGATTCTGACCGAAGAATTTGTTTTTCTTGGGGCGATCCACACGGTCAAAGGGATTGGCGGAAAGGATTTCTTTCTTGTACGCCTGCTGAAACGCGCGGCGCATGACCGCGTGATAGTGTATGACCGTGTTGGCAACCATGCCCTCATCGAAGATGGACTGATAGAATTCGTCGATCTGATTCGGGCGCAGGCTTGCGATGGTGATAGATTTCGGACTGAAGTAGCGTTTGATTCTGCCGTAGATCATGTTGTGGTAACTGCGATAGGTGTTGATTTGCAGGCTCGGTTGAACACTGCCGAGCCACTTGACCATGTACTCGAAGACCGGCATATCCGCATCGGGATTCTGTGAGCGCGTGAGAATTTCGGTCAGCTCTTTCTCGAAGTCGTTGACCGCCTCGCGCATGGCGGCGTTAATTTTGGCTTTGGAAGCCCCTTCTTTCAGCCCGAGGGACTTCCATTTGTTTTTCCGCTTTCCGTTCTCGTCCTTGTACTGGATGACCGCATAGAGGCTTCCGTTCTTGGCTTGCGTGCTGGCGGTCAGATGATTTTTCGCTTGTGGCATAATGCTTTTCTCCTTGCTTTTGGTTTTACGCTGTCTGCGCAACACACAACATACCACACTGTTGTTCGCAAGTCCAGACCTTTTCCCGATTGTTATCAGAAAGAACACAACCGGGGTTCGAATGTGCCGCGGCGGGGTTCAGAAATTCGATGAGATTCTCCTTTGCGATGCGGTGACTGCGTCCGACCTTGACCGCTTTGATGCGCCCGTTTTTTATCAGCTCGTACACCGTTTTCCGGCTGACGCGAAGGATAGCGATAACTTCATCCACGGTGAGCGCGTCGGGATAATCCGCAAGGCAGGGTTTGATTTCGTTTTGTATGTTCATATTGTTTCCTTTCTTGCAAGCAGAAAAAGCAACTGATACAACTCTTTCTGCGCCGCCAGCACATCCGCGTAATCGGGATGGTCGGACTCGGCTCGGAGCAATTCTGCCTGCACTTCATTCAGTTTTTTGAGAATGGCTTTGCATTCTTTGATGGCGTGACTTGGTTTATAGAGCGCGGCACTGACGAGAAAATCTGTCAGCGTCATGTTTCTTTTCTCTGCGCCCCGGAGGAAAAGTTCTCGCTCCGACAATGTAACGCGCAGGGTGATGGTCAGGTTTCGTGTTCTGTTTTTTTCGGAGATCATATACTTCTCCTCTCAAATTATTTTTTGTATCGCCGTATTTGTATCAGCCTCCGGCGATGGGGCAACGGAGCGCGCAGTCGTCAGACGGCGCAGACCGTTGCCCACAGGGGAGATACCGAGTACCTCGCAGCATCTATTCCGTGACTATTTTCACGGAAACGAGGATCATATACAGTGTCGCGGACATAAGAGTTCCAGCCCGTAACCCCCGTATCCCGCATGCACATCGCGGGCTGCTTTCGCAGAAGTATCATTGTTCCGCACCTCTGTCATCGCCTGCCGCCGATGCTGTTTATCGGTCGGTCCGGCAACACGATTGATCGCTCGCTCACCCGATAGGTGAGGTCATGGCGCCCGGTCCCGGCGGCTCGCCCTTTCGGGCAAGGTGGGATGCTACCTCGGTATCCCTTTATTCGGTTGTCAATGAACCCGGAGGATTATTTTTCCCCTCACCCTTTATTCCACACTTTTTTCGGGTTTGATAGCCCTTCAGTAGGAACTTTTTTTCAGGGAAAGTCCTCTCACCCTGTATTCCACACTTTTTTGTGGTTTGAGCGAAAAGTTTTTTGAAAAAACTTCCTCACCCTGTATTCCACACTTTTTTCAGATTTTACAACCTGTCGGCGGAAACTTTTTTTCAGGGAAAGTTCCTCTCACCCTATATTCCACACTTTTTTCGCGTTTGGACGAAAAAAATGTCAAACTTTTTTGCGGAAAGACGGTCGGCACTCTCTCGAGTTTGATAATCGAATCAAAAAACATCTTTCACGAAATCTTTTTTCGGACAAATAAAAAGCAGAAAAAGAAAACCGGATCGGCTGATTCTCGTCGGCGCACTCGGGAAGCGATTCGCGGCGCAACGGAAATATAAGCATCCTCTTTGTTGTTCTT
>OIWU01003674.1_pt1 | contig 11611 bp, 7 predicted proteins | sample 1587711 | NCBI WGS metagenome assembly OIWU01 (sample SAMEA3888909, study PRJEB22519) | human gut metagenome | biome: human gut; feature: human-associated habitat; material: faeces | place: Denmark | collected 2010 | reverse complement strand
TAACAATAACTTGCCTTCCGGGTATCAGGCAGTAACTAACAAACATTTATGAAAAAAATTCTATGTTATCTGGCTGTCGGCGCTGTCGCGCTCGGCACCATTTCTTGTGTGAAGGACCAGGAGTCCGCTTCGGTGACTGCAGTGAGGCAGGCCAAGGCAGCTCAGCTGTTGAGCGTCGCTGACCTCAACAAGGCCCAGGCGGAGGCGGCCAATATCACGGCCAACGCCGAAGCCGCCCTCATGGCCGCCCAAGCCGAGTACCAGAAAGCTCAAGCCGAGTACCAGAAAGCCCTTGCCGAGTACCAGAAAGCCCTTGCCGACAAGACAGGAGCCGAGGCTGATGCCATCCGCGAGAAGATGAAGCAGGACCAGGAGAGGTTCCAGATGGAGAAGCAGAAGATTCTCATCGAAATCGAGCGCATCCGCGCAGAAGCCGATGCCCAGATTGCCGCCTACAGGCTGAGCATCAAGAAGCTTGAGCAGGAGATTGCCGACCTGGCCGACGAGCGTGTCAAGAAGCTCTTCGCCGAGTACAGCTCCCTCGTGTCCGACCTCTCGGCGGAGAGGACCCGCCTTCTGGGCGAGCAGACCCTCAAGATCAAAGCAGAGAGCGACCTCGTGTCGCTTCAGGCCGCGGCCTCTGAGACCGAGACCGAGTACAACAACCGGATAGCCGGACGGCAGGCATACATCGAGATGCTCAAAGCCCATATGGAGCACCAGCCTGACCGCGCGACCCTTGAGCCGCTCCTCCGCGCCAAGGCAGAAGAGTACGAGGAGCAAGCCTACAAGTTTGACCAGAACGAGGCCAAGGCCTATGAGCAGAGCGAGGACAATCTGATGATGAAGTATGAAGACTCGAATGCGATCAGTCCTTATATCTACTCGTGGTACGGGATGAATGTTTACATCCCTCTCGTCAGCTCCCTCTACGACCTGAATGTGGTAGCCAGGATGAACGTCGATGACGGGCCTGAGCCGACATATATCAGGGGATATTCCAACCTGTTCAGTTTCCAGGTTCCCGCGACCAACAGCGCACTGATAGAAAAGGCCAAGTTCGAACTCGAGAAAGAGATTCGCTACGACAAGGAGTGGGTAGGCAAGGAAGGCGACGACAGGACATACGAAAACACCCTCCACGCTTGGCTGAAGTTCTGCGAAGAGACGCTTGCAAAACGCGAGAAAGAACTCGCCGAGAAAGCTGACGCTCTCGAAAAGGCCAAGAAAGCCAAGGCTGACTCCAAGCAGGCGCACATTGATGCCGTCGCAGCTCACGAGAAGACACACGCCGCTCTGGAAGCAGCTCAGAAGGCTTTCGATGAGGCTGTAGAGGCAGAGGCGAAGGCTCAGGCCGCCTATGATGCGGAAAGCGACCCGGACAAGAAAGCAGAACTTCAGAAAGCCCTTGACGCAGCCAAGAAAGCTGCGGCAGATGCGGCGACCGCACTCGGCAAGGCCCGCGATGCGGACGATGCCGCACAGAAAGCGGAGGACGACGCCCTGACGAAGAGCAAAGAGGTGTACAACGCTTACTCGGATGCCGTCACTGAGTACGAAGACGCTCAGGAAAGGAAGATTACCGCCGAGAGACTGGTTATAGCGTATCGGGATGAAATCGCATTCTACAACAAGAGAATCGCGAAAAACGAGGCACTCTACAACAACTTCGACAACGCGGTCGCAGAGGCCCTCGCCGAGCAGCAGGCATTCGTGAAGGAGATGCTCGAACTCGTCGACATCCGCGACAAGGCGGTAGCGGCATATTATGAAGCTTCCAAGGCCCTTGGAATACTGCGCGAGGAGGTCAAAGCTCTACAAGAGCTCTACAACGCGGCCACCTACGAGAGCTACGCCGAATCCATCACCGCCGCAGAGGCTGATATAGCAAGATTCACGCAGTATATAGAGGATGCCAAGAACGCGGCAAGCAGCAAGGAAGAGAGCATCAAGCTCATCGAGAAGAGGATTGCCGACATCGAGGCCCGCATCAAGGTACTTGAAACCCTGGTGGACAACGCCAAGAAAGAGCTTGACGCAGCACTCGCAGCATAGTGGTCTTTAATATTGATATTATGTTCAAGAGACTTACAGCAATATTCTGTATCCTCTCATTGAGTCTGACGGTCGCCGCGGCGCAGGAACACCATTGCCGCCAGGCGGATTTCGGCCCTGTCAAGGGCGACATCCTTGTCGGCGCCACCGTGGGCTACGACAGTTTCGTGGGCAAGGACGCCGTGACGAACACGGCCGCCTCACGCTACGAGCTCGGCGCGGCCTCCGCAAGCTGGCTTGACAGCAGACTCAGTGTGGGATTGGAGGGAAGCTGGTTCTTTACCGACAGCTGGGCTCTGCGCTTCGGCGGCGGGATAGGCTACAGCTACAATCCGGGATACGCGGAGAGACCGGGGACTTTCGACGGGAGTTCCACCGCCGGCGACGGATCAATCCCGGCTTATCGCGCAGTCGGGGAAGCCTCAACGCTCAAATACAGCGTGATTCTCGGCGCGGACAGGCACTTCAAGCACCCGTCCCTGAAAAACCTGAGATTCCACGCCGGTCTCCATGGCGGATTCGCCCACGGACTCAACCAGATTCTCTACGACGAGGCCGAATCTCTCGGCAAATCCCTCGGAGAGCGCTACACGCTCAGAGCGATGCTCAACGCTGGCGCCGACTACTATTTCCTCCCGGGAATGTTCCTCGGCATCGAGTTCAATCCGTTCCAGTATGCCTACAGCGTGACGACAATCCGCCCGCAGGCAGGACTTGCGGCCTACAGCGCCGACTGCCATGACTTCTGCGGATTCGCCTCGCCTACCATCAAGATCGGATTCAAGTTCTGAGCCTTCCGGCTCAGAGCACCTTTCTGCTGAAACAGAAGAGGCCGGCCAAAGGGTCGGTCTCTTCTTGGTTATGGTGTGCCGTCTGTTCGAACAATCCCCACTCTGCCAGATGATTGTCAAGGGTGGTTTCAACCGCACCAATCCAATGCTGACCAACTTCGCATTCTTCTGCAAAGTGCCTGAATTGGCGAATGGCAGAAGCAACCTCATCTATGATGGTTTCTGCCTTTCTGATACCATTATCTTTGCCAAGAGCCAAAGCATCTTCAATGGTCTGACCATGGAGTTTGCCCTGCATCATCAGACAATGCATCTTCTCAGGAAGGAAGCCACCGACATTGAAGATATAAGTCATATCGTATGCCGGAGAAAGTTGCCATTGACCGCTTTCGTCCATCAGGAACGAGAAGTTCTTGTTGTGATCATCTGTATTGTTGGCGAGAATGTTGAATACCATTCTGCGAAAGACTTCCTCCTGGGTGCTTTCCGGCAGGCGCATCTTGCGACAAACCATCAGCAACTTTTCATAGCTGTCGGCGTCAGGATATAGAGCCGCCAATACGCCCGCGAACAGGCCCGCAAGCATCGCGAAATCCTCGCCCAGGTCGAAGCCGAACTCAACCTCCCCAAAATAACTCCCTGAATATGTCAGAAATCTGACAAATCCGCTCATCATATCATCCGCCCAATGAACGGTCAAGACACCGGGACAATTTGTCTTTTCCGAGCAAAGCCCTTAACTTTATAGGGTAATTTACAGGGGAACTTTTCTCGCTTTACAGGGTAAGTTTATATGAGGATAGAAAACAACATACTCATCGCCGAATGCACGGCCTACGACTTCAAGGGAGAACTTGAAAAGAAGAAAATCCGCGACTGGCTCAAGAGCATCAGCGCCTTCGCCAACTCCTATGGCGGCAGTCTTTTCTACGGTGTAGACAAGAAAGGACGCATCGTAGGGATTGATGACCCGCAGGCGGCCGGAGAATTCATCAGCGAGAAGATCAAGGCCCATCTTGACCCCGTACCGCGCTTCCGGCTCATACCCTACGAACTGGAAGACGGGAAGCATATCATGGAAATCTCTGTCGAAGCCGGCAATCTCACACCCTACTATGTGTTTCTTGACGGCAGCCGTATGGCGTATGTCAGGATGGGCGATGAAAGTGTTCCGGCCGATGCACACGCTCTCACGGAACTCGTCCTTCGCGGTACCAGCAAGTCCTGGGATGCCCTTGTGAGCGATGTCAAGCGCCCGGACAAGACCTTCGTCCAGCTGACGGAAACCTACCTCAAGCAGACGGAACAGCCCTTTGAAGAGAAACTCCTTGCCTCATTCGGACTCGTCACACCAGACGGCTTCCTCACCAATGCCGGCCTCCTCTTCGCCGATGAATGCCCCGTCTATCAGTCCCGCGTCGTCTGCACCCGGTGGAGCGGCCTGCATAAAGACGATGCCATCAACGACGCCGAATTCCAGGGCAACCTCCTCCGGCTCCTGAAAAACAGCCAGGACTTCATCAAAGCCAACACAGCCAAGCGCTGGTACAAACTCCCCACCTACCGGCTCAACTTCCCCGAATACTCCGAACGGGCTATTACAGAAGTACTTATAAACCACCTCATTCATCGTCAGTACACGGTGATTGGAGGTGAACTCCACATCGACATCTACGACGACCGCATCGAATTCATCACACCCGGCGGAATGGTCGACGGCACCCTCATCCAGGATTTTGACATCGACTCCGTATCCTCCCTGCGGCGCAACCCCATCATCGCCGATGTACTCACGCAGATGGACTATATGGAGAAACGCGGCTCCGGCCTCCGGAAGATCCTGACCCTTACGTCCAAGCTCCACACCTACACACCGGACAAGCAGCCGTCTTTCCGCTCCAACCAGTCCACCTTCCATACAATCGTTCCCAATGTCAACTATGGCATCACGGACGAACAGTTTGCGCGGCTGGTTGAACAAAGGCGTCTCGCCGATGAAGAAAAATACCCTGTAACCGCAGAAAGCTCCCCTGTAACCGCAGAAAGCTCCCCTGTAACCGCAGAAAGTTCCCCTGTAAAGACACACCCCCTCGGCAAGACGGCCCAGCGTATCATCGACGCCCTGATAGACGACCCCACGCTGACGCGAGAAGCCCTTGCCAACAAGCTGGACATTAAATTCGAGACCGTCAAGAAGCAAATTGCCAGCCTCCGCAGCCGGAAAGTCCTCGACCGCGAAGGCTCCGACAAAAACGGCTACTGGGTAGTGCTCATTCGCAAATAAGTAATCACACACATCGCTTTCCCGCCTTTCACAACAGCCCCGACCTTGGTCTCCTCCATCCGGAAGCCATTCTTCTCAAGTACCCGGGCCGATGCCAAGTTCTCCGGGAACACCTCGCCGACGATTCTTTATGGTGTGCGAGAGCAGCTCTATCAGGGCGGTTTAGGGACTTGCACCCTTTAGAGTATGTTCGTGCTGGACGAACTAGAAAGGGGGCAGACCGCGATTGGCCTGCCCCCTTCTCTATTCTGAAATGCCCCCTATGGCGCTGACGGCTTGTCCTTGACCGGACGCACATTGCGCCCGGACTGCCTGGCCCCGCCTATGCTGGCGCTCTGCCAAGAGGAAAAGAAGAACCACGAACCCGTATCCGGATCTTTGGTCTGGAGTACAAAGGCCGCGTAGTCGATATACTCCCTCCTCGTCACACCTTCGGCGGCCGTGCAGAGAGTGGCGGTCCACAGGAACGCGTCCTCCGGGTACTCAATCGTCGAGAAGCTTTTGAACCCGCCATGCGGGATGAAGATGCAGCGGTCCTTGTATTCATTCTTACCCAGGAAAATCACGCCATTCACGCCATTGTACTCATAGTCGTCAAGCGCTGATGTCTTGTCGAAGAGATCCTTGATATCGCTCTTGAGCGGCATTCTCCATCCGCCGCCCCACTCCTTCCTGGCGACATCGTCCGCGTCCTCAAGCACCACGAGATTATCCGGCGTACCTATGCCCAGATGTGTATGGGTTGCATCTGTCAGGTATTTGTTGACATAAGTGGCGGCATTATAAGTAGTGAAATACTTGTAGCTAGGCTTCGTGTAGGTGTTCTCTCCCGTCTGCTCCTCCGTCTCGCCCCACGCGTAGTAGCCGCCCGGCTCTTCGGCCTTGGTCGCCCCCACATTCCAGCTTGCCCAGAGGACCGCAGTGCCGAGATCCACAGCCTGGTCTGTGCTGATGGTCACATCCGGCATCTGGAGTTCTTTGCGCGCACCATAGTATTCGATGCCGTTCTCCATATAGATTGACGGATAACAATAGTACTTGGTGCCCGGGCGCAGCCTCGCAGAGATGGAGCCGACACCCTCGAACGGTCCGCCCTTGCCGCCGCCTTTTCCACCGCCCTTGCCGCCGTCGACATAGTCCCTGCTGACGATGTTGCCACTCTCGTCCTCAATCGTTATGTTGCTGTACTGGCTGGCGAGGTAGGTCTGTCCATATTCGCAGCTGTTGGTATGCGGGCTGAACTTGGCGGAGAGGGACACCTCGATGGCGTTGGTCATGTCATACCATCCGCTGTCGGCGAACCAGCACGGGTACTGGGTATCTTTCGTGAGCCCGCTGATTGCCGGGACGGCGTAGTAACTGCCCCTGGCCGGCTTGTTCTTGATGGTCTTGGCAACGCTGTAGATATTGCGTTTGTTGGTCTGGACTTCAAATATCCATGAGTCCGCTCCCACGCTGATCGCCTCCTCGTCCATCATCAGGCCTATCGCCACCTTGAGCGGATTGGAGGCGTCCCAGACGGTGATGTCTTTCAGTTTGACCTGGAGCTTTTTGCACCTTTGTCCCGGCTGGATGGTGGCGTTGCCGTCCACCCAGATGCTTGACGCGAATGATGTATTCCAGCTCTTGGCGGTGAGGATGAATGCTGTCGGGTATTCTCCGGCCTCCAGGGCCGGGGCGGCGAGCTCCAGATTAAGGATCGAATTGACCGGAGACAGCGTCCCTTCGAGATCCTCCGCCTTTACCGGAGGAGTCGTGACCTCTCTGGAGAGGACGCTGACGATGTGGGCTGTGGTGCCGTTCCCGGTCTGCTCCGCGTAGGCGAGGCTGCCGCATATCGACTCCCGGAGATTGTTCCGCGTCACATTGTCGAAGGACTGCCCGGACACGTGCAGGATGCAGACCTTCTCCGTGTTGTCGCTCAGATCAGGAACGCCCTTGCCGACAGCGTTGAATGTGCCTATGCCCGCGGCGGCGGTGCTTTCGAGTTCATAGATATACGCCGCGTCGCCTTTGATCACGGCGATGCGGTCTCCTGCGTTCCAGCTGACCTTGACGCCGGTGGCGCTGAAATCGAGCGTGGTCTTTGAGTTGTCCTGCTGTGCAAGTCCGAAGCACAGGGTCCGGATTTCTCCGTTGACAATCCTGTCTGACGGGCTGTCAATCTGCTTGGAGCATGCTATCAGGGCGACTGCGGCCATCGTGAGCGCCGCGAGTCTTGGCAGAATGGTTTTCTTCATAAGAGTACGGGTTTAAAAAAGATCGTCCCCTCCGGACGGATATCCGCCCGGATCCATGCCAGGCACAGTGTACAACGAGGCAGCAATCAGGACTGCGCTTTCGGGATGAATCTCCAGCACATGGATTGCCGGGGACTCATAGTTTGTCTCATGTGTCATAAAAGAAGTATTAACGGGCGCAAGATAGGAATTCCCCACAGATGGGAGGTATGGCTAAAGAGGCAATTTTGGGCTTTTTAGCCATATTTGCAGGCGTCAGGCCTTGTTTTTCTGCTCACGGCGAGGAGTCCGGCCATGGTGAGCAGGGCATTTATCAGCAGCAGTTCGAACCCGATGCGGTATCCCCCGAACCACGCCTCGCTATGAGTGGAGAGCAGCAGGCATATAAGGGGAGAAGCCACGCAGATCGCCGGCACCAGGCGGTCCCGGACCTTGCGGCGCACGAGCAGGCCGAAGGCGAACAAGCCGAGCAGCGGGCCGTAGGTGTAGCTCGCCACGGTGTAGACGGCGTTGATCACGCTGCCGTTGCCGATCAGCCTGAACGATACTATCACCAGGCCCATCACCACGGCGCCCGTGACATGAACCCTGCCCCGCACCTTCTTCAGCCTCTCCTCCCCGTATTTCCTGTCGGCGCGCAGGATGTCCACGGTGAACGAGGTGGTCAGCGCCGTGAGGGCGGAGCCTGCGCTGCTGAACGCTGCCGAGACGAGTCCCAGCACGAAGAGCAGTCCCGTCGCGGCGGGCATATAACTCAGCCCGGTGAGAGGGTCTGTCCCGCAGGCTATGGCCGGGAAGAGATCGTCCGGCTTGGCGACGGCGACCCCGCGCTCCGCCGCGAACCGGTAGAGCAGCACCCCGAGACTCAGGAAAAGCAGATTCACCGGGATGAACGCGGCGCCGTATGAGAGGACATTGCGCCGGCTCTCGGAGAGGTTGCGGCAGGAGAGGTTCTTCTGCATCATGTCCTGGTCCAGTCCCGTCATCGCCACGGTGGTGAACATGCCGGCGAGGAACTGTTTCCAGAAATATCTCGTGTCCTTGAAGTCGTCGAAAAACCACACCCTGCTCATCCCGCTGTCCGTCACGGCGGAGCACAGGCCCTTGAAATCAAGCCCGAGCCCCCTCCCGACGTAGAATATGCTCAGCACCACGGCGGCAATCAGGCAGAGCGTCTGAAGCATGTCGGTCCACACCAGGGAGCGGACCCCGCCCCTGAAGGTGTAGAGCCACACCACTATCATGGTCACGATGACATTGAGGGTGAACGGTATCCCGAGCGGGCCGAACACTATCAACTGGAGCACGGAAGCCGTCAGATACATCCTGACTCCGCAGCCCAGCACCTTGGAGAGGAGGAAAAACGCCGCCCCGCAGCGATAGCTGCACGCCCCGAAACGCTGCTCCAGATAGCCGTAGAGGCTGTTGGTGTCAATCCGGTAGAACAGTGGCAGCAGCACATACGCGATGACGAAATACCCGGCTGTGAACCCGAACACCATCTGCATATAGGAGAACTGTGACGCCTCGACCATGCCGGGGACGGAGATGAAAGTCACGCCGGAGATGGATGTCCCCACCATGGCTATGGCGACCACCGGCCACGGGGACTGTCTGCCGCCACGGAAGAAGTCCGCGTTGCGGGAACCCTTGCGGGAACTGATGAAACTGATGGCCGTGATGACCAGAAAATATATGGCGATGGCACCAAGGGCAGTCAATGGCATGTCTATTTGATGTCGAAATTAAAAAACGGGGCAAAAATAGGCAAATATCCTGTGATATGCCACACAAAGGAGAAAGTGCCCGGGGCCGGGATCGAACCGGCACATCTTTAAGGGATAATGGATTTTGAGTCCATCGCGTCTACCAATTCCGCCACTCGGGCAAGCAGATTTGCAAAGGTATCCAAAAATCGCGATTTATCAAATATTTGCATTATCTTCGTTCTCGACAAAGATTTGACTTATATGAACAACAACATATTCGTGGTTTATGACCGCAATGTCGCCGACTTCGCGCACAAGATAGCAGAAGGCCGGCCGGCGCTGCCGATCATAGCGGACGAGGAGCATAAGACGATGGACAGCGTGCTCGACATCTGCCGCTGGCTGCTCGCGGAAGGGGCCGACCGCAACGCCATCATCTATGCCATCGGGGGCGGGGTCACCACAGACCTGGCGGGCTTCGCCGCGAGCATCTACAAGCGCGGAGTCAAGTATGTCAACTACCCCACCACCCTGCTCTGCCAGGTGGACGCCGGGATAGGCGGCAAGACTGGCGTGAACCTCGACTCATACAAAAACATGGTAGGGCTCATCCGCTTCCCGGCGGACACGAGGATATACCCGGAAACCCTCCGGACACTGCCCTTGCGTGAACTCCGCTCAGGAGCGGCGGAGCTTCTGAAGACATTCATCATCGAGGACAAGGGCAACTACGAGAAGGCCGTGGCCGCCCTCTCCGGAGAAGTGGACTTCAACGCCCTCGCCCCGCTGGTCAAGGCCGCAGCAGACATTAAGCGCAAGATCGTGGCCAAAGACCCCTTCGAGGAAGGGCCGCGCCGCCTGCTCAATCTCGGCCACACATACGCCCACGCCATCGAATGGCACCAGCACACGCACGCGGCCGCCGACCCGATGACCCACGGGGAAGCCGTCGCCGCGGGTATGATACAGGCCGCCCGCCTCTCGGAAAAGCTCGGAATAGCGCAGGACGGGCTGTGCGAGAAGCTGAAATCAGACTTCCTCGCCTGCGGGCTCCCTGTGGAACTCCCCTGCCCCGAGGAGGAACTGGAGCAGGCGATGCGCAAAGACAAGAAAGCCGAGAACGGCATAATCCACTTTGTCCTGATCAAGAAAATCGGCAAAGTCATAATCAAAGACATACATGATCTGCACTAGCATACAGAACAAGACATACGGGCAGATACTCGAAATCCTCTCCGACCCGCTGGTCGAGATGGCGGAAATCAGGCTCGACCGCTGCGAACTCACAAAGGAACAGATTGAAGACCTGTTCGGCAACTCGGACACCCCGCTAATCGCGACCTGCCGCATAGAGGAAGTCGGAGAAGCGGCAGCCGAGAAGCTCCTGAAGATGGCAATCGAGGCCGGGGCGCGCTTCGCCGACCTTGAAATCGAAGCCCCGTCATCGATGAGCAAGGAGTTCCAGAAACTCTGCCGCCGCCACGGGACGGAAATCATCCGATCCTATCACAACTTCACGGAAACGCCCGACGACGAGATGCTCCAGAAGGCGCTGGCCCGCTGTTTCCGATACGGGGCGGACATCGCCAAACTCGCCCTGCGGTGCAACTCCAGGCAGGACGCGGCCCGCATAGAAGCGCTATACTCCATTGTCCTCGAAGACATTCCGTCCCTCGAAGGGCGACTAATAGCCTTCGGCATGGGTGAAGAGGGCAAGGCCAGCAGAATCGAGTGCCTCAAACGCGGAGCGCCGTTCAGCTACGCCTCCCTGAGCGAAGAAGAAGCCACGGCTCCCGGACAGTGGACCACCGCCCAGATGCGTCAGGCCGTGTACGGAGACTTCGCCGGCTACCATGCGCGCGACCTCAAAATGCCGGCATCGAAGAGCTTTGCCCAGAGGGCCATCCTGGCAGCAGCGCTCGCCTCAGGGACATCCCGCCTGAGCGGATACAGCCCATGCGGGGACACTGACGCGGCAATCGAAGCCGCAAGGCAGCTTGGCGCGACCGTCAGGAAGGACGGCGACATGCTGGAAATCAAGGGCACGGCGGCCACCTGCGGAAGCCTGGAGGCGGACAGGATAGACACGGGAGAATCAGGGCTGCTCACCAGACTGCTCATCCCGGTGATGGCAGCCGCCGGCAAGGGAAAGTTCGAGGTGGACGGACGCGGGACGCTTCTGCGCAGACCGCTCAACGGTGCGGCGAGCATAATGGCCGCATACGGCGTGCTGCTCTCAAACATCGGCAACAAGGACGAGCGTGAACTCTATGTCCCCCTTGAAGTGAGGGGGAAACTTGTCCCGGGTGCAGCGGAAGTCCCGGGAAGCAGCGGCTCTCAACTGGTCTCCGGCCTGCTGATGGCCCTGCCTCTGCTGAATAGCGGCAGCACCCTGGCCGTCACCGGGGAGCTGGAATCCGCCGCCTACGTCACCATGACGGAGGACGCCCTCCGGCGGGGCGGCGTCTCCCTGCGGAAAGCCGGAAGCACCTGGCACATCTGCGGCAGACAGCGCTGCCAGTTCCCCGCCCA
>OIWU01003671.1_pt1 | contig 11614 bp, 30 predicted proteins | sample 1587711 | NCBI WGS metagenome assembly OIWU01 (sample SAMEA3888909, study PRJEB22519) | human gut metagenome | biome: human gut; feature: human-associated habitat; material: faeces | place: Denmark | collected 2010 | reverse complement strand
GCCAGGCACACAGATTCACAAAGATGTTGAAGAGGTTCGTGTCATAAAGAACCGCAAGACTGGAAACTGGGTTGAATCCGTTGTTGATGTGCGTTGGTATTACGGTATGACTTGCGCTGATGCAGAGATGATTGAACGCAAATATCAGTGCAAATCTAACAAGTGAGGGTGTGGAATATGAATAGCGAAAATAAGATTGTTGTTACTAGCTGGAATGGTAAGTCTTGGGAAATGACACCTGAACAGATTGAAGCAGCGTACCGTTACAAAGAGCATCAGTATCGTATTGAAGATGCAGAGAATCAGCTTGATGGCAATGCTGATTGGATTGAGGAAGAATACGGTTATTCTCACGATGAGATTATGGATTTTGCTGACGAATTAGCAGAACGATTCGAGGATAAATTTGATTGCAATGTATCAGAAAATGATGATTGGGTAGCACGTATCATAGAGATGTTTGACGCCGCAGGTAGGAAGGAGAGCAACGATGACTGATCCTTGCCGTTATTGTGTAGCACCGGAGCGTTATCCTGGTTGCCACGACCATTGCGAAAAGTTAAAAGCCCATCGTGAAAGTGATGAGTATAAAAAGCTGTGCGAATATAAGAATACATACCTAAAAAGCCATTCGACAGCAAGCTCTACACAGATTAACAAAGCGATGCGGTACTTCAAATGTAAAGGTTATAGCCTTTATGGATTCAAGAATGTTGGGAGTGTGTAAAATGAACGGCTATTACGTTACTATTGAAACAAGCGTTACTTACACAACGTTTGTTGAAGCAGACAACAAAGATGATGCTTATGAAATTGCGAAAGATAGATTTGTTGCCGGTGAAATCGAACCAGATAATCCAAACCCAACGGATATTGATTGTGTTACGGTAAAAGACGCAGAGGAGTGATAAAATGTGGGATTTAATTACAAATAATTACCACGAAGAAGATGGAACAGGTTGCGCCTTGATGTTCAACACAATTGATAGGTATTATCTTGATGTTATGTACAGGTGTAGGCCGTTATACAATTCGATTCGTGTTTTTTATTCTCTTAATATTTCAGAGAATGAAAAAGAGAATATCGAAGAAGCACTTGTAAAAGAACTGAGAAACAATGGAGTTTTAAGGAGCGATGATTATGTGGGATCTGAGGGAAGTTCACGCTTGTTTTGATGGTGAAGGTTGGATTTGGAATGAATCTTTCCATCACAAGAATGTGTTCGTAGGTGAGAATGAAGATCCGAAAGAAATCTTCTGGCAGGAATGTCAGATGTTCTTCCTTCAGGATTATCTAAGCAAGTGTGAAATCGTGGATAATGGTGATATTCTTGAACTTCAGTTGAAGGATTCCGGTGAACCGGTTCTTGCTATGATGATTGCAGAGTAAAGGAGAATGAGTTATGCAGCAATACGAAATTGTATTTTACCGCAATGATATTCTCGATGAATTGATTCCGTTTAAGAAAATGCATAAGGAATTTAATTCATATCAGGAAGCAAGAGTGTGGGCGCAAAATGAATTGTATGACTTGCCTACGGCAGTCGCAATGAATGTGTTTATGGACATTTGAGGTGACAATATGGACGCCTTACATACGATTATAAAAGAACTGAGGGCAGGTAAGGTTTATGGTAAAACCTATGAGGGTCGAATCGAACCGTATTTCTGGTTTGTTATGTATAAAGATGGTAACTTTATCCGTTGGAGACATTTTGGTGAAAGTTCAAACCGTTGCAATTTGAAAGACCTCAAATGGATAATAAAGGTCATCTTCAAGACAACGCCAGAGAAGTTTATTGAAGAGTACGAATGTAAATACTGGTGATAAAAGGGAGATTTTAGATATGGAAAAACTGTATTGCTACGATAATGAGATCATAAAATGGACTTACGGCGACAATCTATATTGTTTGCATATTCAGCACGATGATATTGCAGATAATAATCCTCGCTGGTGGGACGATCATGATTCTGTAATGGCCTGTTTTCATCCTCGATACAATCTGGGTGATAAGATTGATGCGAAAACACCGGAAGAGTTTTGGAACAATCTTGTTTACAAGTATTGCTCTGATGAAGAAATCATCAATGCCTTGATTGACATGAAACTAGAAGAATCCTGTGTGGTTATTGATAACGATAACAGTAGTATTGAAGAAACTCGTTATGCGATTTGTTGTCGTGAAGATCAAGCCAATCCTTGGTATACCAATTTGAAATACAATGAAATTGCGACATATGCTCGTGGTGATTTTTCTATTCGTGATTGTCAGATTCTTCTTGATAAGCATATCGCATGGCTTCCTCTTTGGTTGCATGACCATTCTGGCTTGTCTATGAATTGCGATACCATGTTCAGAGGTTCATGGGATGATAGTAATGTTGGTTGGATTGTGGCAGCTGTTACAGATGGTTCTGATAATACAAAAAATGAAGCAGAACAAATCATGCGTGATGAGGTAAAGATTTATAATGATTATCTTTCCGGTGAGAATTACGGCTATACGCTTTACAAAGAAGGTCACGGAGAATGGAAGGAGATTGACAAAGCATTCGGATTCATCGGTTCCGATGTACTTGAAAACGGTATCACATACAGCGCTGGTTGTGGCCTTGAAAAAGCATTAAAGGAAGATCGGTGCCGTATTGGTGATGCAGAGAAGGTTGTGACCGTTACTTATAATTTTGATAAGGTGTAAACTATGACATATATTAGAGAGATTGATGGAAAATGGTATGCTTTTGCAGCAAATCCTGATAACGGTCAAGTATATTCTATCGGAAAAGATAATCCAAAAGATGGTCAGTGGTTCGCTGGCTTAACTGATAGTGGAATCAAGTATGTTGCTTCTCCTTGCCCTTCTCGTAAGGCAGCTTATATGAGAGCGATGCGAAACGGTTCATACGGCGGAGTGCTGTAAAAGTTGAAATTTAGGAGAAAAATAAAATGGATAATAATATGATGGAAAGAATCAAGTATCTGAAGCGTGAGCTTTTTATGGATGGACTTGATACAATTGAAAACTTTGTTGGTTATAAACTGAATGAAGACGAGGATGATGATGTTATTGAACGCCGAGTGGATATTGCAATCGATTCGATGTCTGAAGATGAGTTGAATATTTGGTTTGTAAAATATAATATTATTTGAATCTTCGGACGAAAAATATCCTTTATGAGGTGCGAATGTATGAAAATGAATATTGATGTTGATATTGAACGTATTGGAAATGGTTTATTTAATGTTTATATCAGTGAAAATGGAAATTCTGGTGCGGAATACAAAAATGTAAATTGTGATCAGATCGGTGAGTATGTAGCAGATTTGATTGATTGTCTGGAAGAAAACTATGAGGTGTAAAGTATGAGCTATAACGGTGGGCCTTGTTGGTCGTGTATTGAGAAGTCTTGTAAAAACTGTCCATGTGCTGTCGCAGAGTCTTTTGATAGTACATATCTTACTGCACAATGGATGTTAAAACTAAGAGAAAATAAAGATGATTGCGACAAATTTGTTGAACGTCTTTGGAAGGAGAACACTGATTTTGCATGGGTTGAAAACGAACGTGGAGAATTAGTTCTTGATCAGAAGTGGAGAGGCTTTCCAGTTGGCAATTTCACACAGGATGAATGGTTTCATTGGGTAGATGAGTTCCATAGTAAAGGCGTTGGCTGGGTTTACGAGAATGTGAGTGTGTAAAATTTAAGAGGAAAAATATCATGAAAACTTACACAAAAGACGAACTTTATAATCTCCTGAAGAACGGCGCTATTCTTGATGAATTGCTTGATATGAGTGATGGGCAAGAGTGTACGATATTTAAAGCGGATTGCTTTCCTGAAGAGGACTGTTATAACAGCGTTATTTATATTCCTGATCTCGATATGAATGGTGTTGCCTATGACCATAAAATGACTTTGCAAGAACTTGCAGACGCATATACGAACTTTTACACTGCACAGGATATTATTGATATCTGTGAAGGTGATGAAAAGAAGGCAAAACGAGTGTTTTACAATTGTGATTTGCAGCATCCATCCACCGAACTTACAGAGATGGAAGCATTTGACGAAGATGATTGCGATGCTCGATATTATTATGCTGAAACTCGTTGGTGCATCGATGACGTTATCGATGCAGCGAAAAGAAAAGGTATTGTATTGAGCCAGCAGCAGGCTGAATTGTGGTGGGAAAAGAATGAAAATTGGTTCAAGGATACTCTTACTGAATATGGTAATGAGATTCTTTTTAATGCAAAATTTTAGTGAGGTGTAAATATGTGGTGTGTTATCGAATGTGGTTCTGAAGGTGAAATTTTTGAGCCTGAGTTTTTCAAAACGAAAAAGAAGCTATGAAATATATCGTGGATGATTCGAAAGAATGCTATGCAATGTATTCTGACCTTCCTAATGTTCTGGCTTATTATGATAGTGACGAACTCGAAGCACAGGTTTGGACGGATGAATTTAGTTTCAGATGGAAAGCATTTGATATTTCTAACAAATTGATGTAAAAGGAGAGTTTTATTATGGTTACTAACAAAATGGTTTCGCTTTATGAGAAGTACAAAACCGAATGGATGCTTGAACACGGTATCACTATGGACGAGTTCATTCGAGTGCTTGACAATTATCGCTCTGAATGCGAACAGGACGGTGACGAGTTTAACAGCATTGAAGATGTTCTGAATAATTTTGAAGATGACGGCAGCTTTGGTGGTGAAATCTGGGCTTGCTATGACGAATGGCAAGACAGTGAATTTTTTGAAGAACTGTGTGACCGTATTCGTGACAAGGTTCGTATTGACTGGGTAGAAGATACGGAAGATCTTGTTTTTCATACACCTGTAGATGGTCACGAGGATGTTGTACTTTACCATGATGGAAGTCATGATGATTGGGGAGAAATTGTTGCAGAGTTCATTCTTTACGGCGACTATGCAACAAACGAAAAGGACGAAAGCGAGAAGTTCCGCTCTATCCTTATCACATGGCTTTGGCTGAATGACGAGAAAGGAAATGCTTATTGATGTTCTATCATCTTGAATATTCCGTTAGACACTTTATATTTGGCGATACATACAGAGGGCATAAAGTCTATTCTACAAAAGAAATGCGTGATGCGGAACTTAACTGGATGAAAACGTATCACGGCAATCCGACAGAGCTTGTCTATATAACATATGAAACAGAAACGCTTGGTGAAGATAAGATAATAATATAAAGGAGAATGAATAATGAGATATGACACTCAATCAATGGCGAAAATACTTTGCAGAGTTGCAAATGTTGAGTATAGTCCAGACTTGGAAGAGCTTTTATATCATTTGGATATCCAAGCACAAAATCCTTACAATGCGGATTTTAGACGTAATGGGCTTGCTATTATTGCCAAGGCTTGCGAGAATTTAAAGAATAAATAAAATCGAGGTTTTAGAAAAATGGAACGAACTATGAATGATAAACTTATGGAAGCAGCACAGGTTCTTATTGAAAACGGAATGAGTGCAGATGATGCGTATGTTGCTTTACAGGCGCAGTGCTATATCCTTTTGGACATTGAAATCGACGATTATCTCACAGATGAAGATTATGAAGAACTCGAAGAATACGAGCAACAATTGAATAAAAAGGGAATGTGACTATGATTACGGTTGTTTATGACGATACGATGTGTAATGGTCCTTACCGTGTAGAATATAAAACAATGGAAGATGCGGTAGAGTCTGTCAATAATGATTTTGAGAGACTGATGAAAGAACTGCGATATGAAGGTTATGAACCTGAATGGATTCGTGACTGCCACCATATGTTAGAGGTTTATGTTCCGAATACGTCTATTAACGCATGGTGGGATTTTGAGTAAGGAGAATTAAAAGTGGATATCAATGATATTAAGATGTTTGAGCAGATGATGGTTGATAGCGCATTTATTGATGCCGTTGATTTTGATTCAAAGGTTGCTGCCCCGGCAGTGGAAGTACGCAAGATGAAAATGAAGGGTGTGTGCTCCTTCAATGAATACATTAACTACTTACAGACAATTACAGGCAATGCAAAGTTGTTCTGGAAGTATCAGTTTTGAGGTGACGATTATGAGTGAATTTGAAAATCATGTTTTCGATGTTTGGAATCGTTTTGTAAGAAATATGCCTTGTTATCCAGAAGATGGTTGTGATCGTTGGTGTGATGGTGAGAATATTCTATGCAAAACATATGAAGATGCACAGAAGGTCGCTGATTATATTGATGAAAAGGCTGGACGAGCAATATCTGCTACCGGTTTTATGATCCAGAAGAAGATAAGAGAATGGGATATGTAGATAAGTATACTGGATGGTATTATGTCACAATCTGATAAAACAGTTCTTCTATGAAAAATCAGTAACAAAATAACAACGTACATACGTTATTAAATGAATGAAAAAGGAGTAAAACAAAATGGCTACTAACAATCCTATGACCGTTATAACCTCTAAGCCCTTTGGTGCACTGAATGTTGATGTGTACCAGAATGATAAACGTCAGTATTATATGACCCGTGAACAGATTGGGCGAGCACTGGAATGTAAAGAACCTCGGAAATATATTGCAAAGATTCATGAGCGTAATGCAGACCGTCTTGACTCCTTATCAACTGTCGTCAATTTGACGACAGTTGAAGGTGGAATCACGAAAGAGCGTGAAATTATTTGTTACAGTTTGCGTGGTGTTATGGAAATCTGTCGTCTGTCTCGTCAACCGAAGGCAGATGCGTTTATGGATTTCTGCTGGGATATTATGGAATCTCTGATGCGTGGTGATTCTGTTCTGGCTACTCCTAAAATGGATGCTGTATTGAGCAAGGAGTTTATTGATGTAAGACTTCACGCTCTGTTTGATAGTATGAAGAATCTTCAGAGTGAACTCGATTCCACCCGTAAAGATCTTAGTGAACAGATTGAGGAAGCTCGTGCTACTAGCAATGAAGCACTGAATGTGATTAGTAGCGTATCTCAGTGTGTCCATCAGATTAAGGACAAGCAGATGGATGATGCGATTCGTTCTACTAGAAACTTTACTCCTCGTAAGGATGTGGTGAGTGACTGGCGTAAGAAGATGTATGAACGTATCAATGTGATTGCGGAAATCAATGAGATGAAGGTTCAAGATGTGTTTCGTGATGTTTACGAATACATGAATAGTGTTTATACCTTCGTTATCGAGGAAGAGCGTAAAAAGTATTGCGCAAGAACTGGTCGTACTGGTTACATTCCTACGATTGATGTGGTCGAAGCAAGCACAATGTATAAGTCTATCTTTGGTGCTCTGGTTAAGGATCTGTATACCGAAGCGATCAACAAGAAGAAGGAAGAAGCTACTGAACGGAAAGCTTTGCCTGAAGCGAAAACTATTGAAGCAGCTCCTGAAGTGGCTGTCTGTGATGCTCCTGTGATTGAGGTGGAAGTTAATGAAGTTAAGTCTGAGCCGGTTGCGGAAGAAAAGCCCAAGAAACAGAGCGAAACGGCGAAGATTCTTATCCCGATTCTGTTACCTTTGGCAGAAAAGCTTAATGATAAGCCGCAATACAAGCACACTTACACTCTGATTTACGAGCATATTGGTTATAAGAAGATGAATAATTTGTTTATTGCTTATGAAAAAGCTCACGGTAAAGCACCGAATCCGAAGACTAAGGTGTTTATTGAAAACGAAAAGAACCTCGCGTTGTTTAAGAAAGCCGTAAAGCAGCTGATGAAGGAGCAATTTGAAAAGAATTGAGGTACATAAAAATGAAGGTTTATGTTTTGCACGAATGTATTGATTCTAGTGATTTCTACGCAGAAGATTCTGTAATCACGGTTACAACGGATAAGCTCAAGGCGCTTGATAAAATGGTTCATTTCTTTAATGACTGTAAAGATAGCAATCAACCGGTGAGTGATGATGAAACATGGTGTGAAGCTGCGGAAGCATCTGTTGTTTGTAGTGGTGAAAATTATTATCGTCACCACTGGAAGATTGATGAATTTGAGGTATAAGAACATGATGAAATATGGAAATATAACATGCAAACGATGTGGTGTCACGTGGTATGGGCCAAAGTGTGGAAAGCTTTATTGCGATAATTGCAGAAAGATTGTGGATAGAGAAAAGGATATTAGATGTAAAAATAAAAAGAAACATAAGCCGACATTTATTGAAATTGCAAAAATGGCAGATGCAGAAGGACTGTCCTATGGCAAGTATTGTTTAAAATATGGAATCTAAAGGAGACGCAAATATGAACGCAGTACCTGAAAAGAACGAAAATAACGCAGTTGAGTTTAATCCGCCAAAGGTTGATCCTGCTCCCAAAGTGAAACATAACCAGGCGAAGAACTATAATATCAAACGCAAGGAAGCTTGTAATGGAACGGTGCAGCCTATTAAAGATGTAGAGGATATTAAACGAATTTCGGAATATTTTTGGAATCGTGGGATGTACCGTGATTGGTGTTTGTTTAATGTTGGTGTATGTACTGGTTTTCGTGCAAGCGATTTGCTTCGTTTTAAGGTTTCAGATGTTACAACGCAGAGGGTAAATGGAAAGTTGCAAGTAAATGCAAATACAAAGATACGAATGAAGGAAAAGAAAACCGGAAAGTATCGTGTTGTTTTTCTTCCTGAGTCTGCTTTAGAAGTAATTGCTACTTATATCGATAAAGTCAAGCTTCATTATGATGATTGGCTTTTCCCATCTTATAAATGCAGTTCTCGTAATTCGCTGAGAAGTACAGGTGGAACATCAATTAGTCCAAAGACCGGAATTATGTACACACATGAAGCAAATCCAAAGGTTGCTGGTGATCCACTTGATGTGGATAGTTTTGGACGGATTATGAAAAAGGTTCAAAAGGATATGGATCTTCCGTATAATCTTGGAACTCATAGTTGCCGTAAGACATTCGGTTATCAGTTTATGGTACAGCACCGTAATGACGTTATGGCTTTAGCATGGCTTCAGCACGCTTTGAATCACAGCAGCCAGGCAATCACGCTTCATTACATTGGCCTTGATTCGGAAGTTGATGAACGATATTACTCTGGAATCAATTATGGAGTGAATACTCATAGCGATAATTCTTGAGGTGTATGATGGCTGATACTTATATTAAAATCTGGGATACTTACGAGAGCTACTTTGAACCGCTTAGTGCTGCCGAGGTGGGGCGTTTGGTACTTGCGATGATGAAATATAAATCGTCTGGAACGGAGCCTGAACTCAACGGAAATGAGCGGTATGTGTGGCCTGCTGTGAAGAGAGATTTGGATAAAGATGCCGAATACATCGAAGGTAAGAGGATTTCTGGTAAAGCTGGTGGCTCGTCAAGCAAGCGTAAGCAAAACGAAGCAAACACAAGCAAAGCCAAGCTAGAAAAAGAAAAAGAGAAAGAAAAAGATAAGATATCGTCTTCGTCTTGTGATGAGACGACAACGACGAAACCTATCGAGGATGTTTTTCGAGAGAATATCGGGAAGCTTGGTGCTACTGGACAAAAAGCTTTGGCAGAATATGTTGAACGCATGGGCGATGAACTTGTACTTGCTGTGATTGGAAAATGTTCTGATCTCGGTGGTAGCACATGGGCTTATGTACGAAAAGCTTTGGATGAAGCGGAATCTCTTGGCTGCAAGACTGCTGATGATTACCGCCGGGTTTGTCCGATAGGGAGTGGCCGTAATACAAGAGTGGATAGGCAAGTTCCTGGCGGAAACGATTGGTTAAAAAATGCAACAAAACGTCGTCCATTGGTAAAAAGAGAGTTAGAAACGGCGTAAATGGAGGTTTAAAATGGGACTTTTATTTGGTTTGGGTTTGCTTGGTGCAGCGTTTGGTATTGATGCAGTGAAGCAAGCACCGTTTGATAGGGCGTATCGCCGTTTGGAAAATGAGTGGGGAACTTGCACATCAGAAGAGAGTAGACGGTGCGATGCTCTGAAATATGCCGTGCAGAACGGCTTGTGTTTCGAGGATGAGAAAAAGCCTGTGATTGAGTGGCAGAAGTTGAGAGATCTTCAGTGGAAGTATCAACTGGCTGGTATCTCTTGGCCGAGAGAATCTGCGATTCGAGATGTGTGCCGTCTGGCAGCTCGTGACCGTGGATTTGAGTACAAAGGATATCTTCGTAATACATTGACGTTTGGCTATATCACTGATCCGAAAAACATTTGCAAGCTTGGTATTGTAGATTGAGAGGAGACTTGAAAATGAATAACACTCGTAGAAAAGCTATTAAGCAGACCATCGACCGTTTTGATTCCATCCGTAAGAAGCTAGAAGAGCTTGTGTCGGAGATCGAAAGTGTAAAATCAGACGTTGAGGATATTCAGTGGGAAGAAGAAGAGTATCGTGATAACATGCCGGAGAATCTGCAGGGAAGTGAGCGGTATGATAGAGCAGATGATGCTTGCACGAATCTGTCTGATGCTGTGGATGCTCTGGATGATATGATTGGTGCTCTGGATCTTGATTTTTGTGACGTGACCACCTCTCTGGAGGAAGCGATGGAATGACTTTTATTTCAAATCCGTTGAAAAGAAGTGCTTGGGCTGTATTTTTGTATAGAGGTAAGCGAGTTGCTTCGTATATTTTACGAGAAAGCAAATTAGGAGATAGGGAGCTAATGGTAGAACGGCTGGCACGAATGTATATGACGGAGCCAGAAAACATTGTTGTAGATATTGAGTTTAGAGATTGAGGTGATAAAGAATGACTGCATTTATGATGTTTGTTTTGAATGTAGTACTGATAATAACAGTGAATAATAATCCGTTTGTGTTTTGATGAAAAAGGAGATTGGTCTTATGAAAAAGTATGAAGTAGTTTGGACAGAACTTGAAGATGGGAGTCTTAGATGTAATGCGAACAACGATGGCTTTAGCGGAATGGAAATTTTATGTCTTCTTGAATTAAAAAGAGATGATGTGAAGGCACAGATGTACAACGATACGAAGTTTACGAGAACTGTTCTTGACATGAATGGTATTCGAGAGAAAATTACCAATAAAACCTAAATTCTGTGGAGGGAAAACGAAATGATTGTTACTATGTATCGAAGAAAATGGAAATTCTCGGTGATGAGTGCAGAAGATGCAGAAGACTTTATCCGACAGCCACATTTTGAACGGATTCGGTTTATTTCAATCACAGAAGCTAATGGTCATCATATTGATTTTCATAAGTGTGAGGGCAACATTACTTTTCTACCGCTGAAGTTTGATGATTGCACTACTGATTTAGAAGGCACTTGTATTACTGAAGTTCAGGCCAAGAACATTGTGAAATTCGTTCTGGACGATCATGAAGCAGATAAAACGGATTGGTTCTGCGTGAATTGTGGCGCTGGTGTGTCGAGGTCCGCAGCTGTATGCGCAGCCATTATGAGAATCCTGTGTAATGATGATATGCCGATCTTTACAAACAGCTACTTCTGTCCGAATATGACGGTGTACAGAGAGGTACTGAATGCTTGGGTTAACCGTCTGTCTGATGAAAATGAAAGTGTTTCGACTGAGATATGGAATACTGTAAATAAAGATATGGTAGAGGAGTAAAACATGAAATACACAAAGCGTGAAATCATTAGC
>OIWU01003655.1_pt1 | contig 11650 bp, 10 predicted proteins | sample 1587711 | NCBI WGS metagenome assembly OIWU01 (sample SAMEA3888909, study PRJEB22519) | human gut metagenome | biome: human gut; feature: human-associated habitat; material: faeces | place: Denmark | collected 2010 | reverse complement strand
CGCGGTGGCCATGATCTCCGGCTGCATCTGCGACGGCGCCAAGGCCAGCTGCGCCAGCAAGATCGCCATGGGCGTGAGCTGCGGCATTCTGGGCTACGACATGTACGCCGGCGGCAACAACTTCCGCCCCGGCGACGGTATTCTGGGCGACGACGTGGAGGACACCATCCGGAACGTAGGCGTTCTGGCCGCGCAGGGCATGCGGGAGACCGACCGCGTGATCCTGAAGATCATGACGGAGTAACGGCAGCGCAGGGCACGCCGTCCCCGCTGTCCCGTTCCGTAGGGGCGGACGACTCCGTCCGCCTGTGTCACCGGCGTGGAAATCCGTCCCCCCATGCGGCGGGGTGAGAGCACCCCGCCCTACGGATGGGTACCGTGAACCGTCCGTCAGAACGCCGCGGGGCGGTCGTGGGCGGCCATGTCCGCGGCAGCCTGCTTCAGCTGGCGCAGGTCGCGGATATTGCGTTTCTGCTGGAGCCGGGTCTGCATGTCCGGTGACAGGGCGTAGAAATACTCATAGGCGGCGGCCTCGTTGTTCAACAGATCGGTCAACGTTTCATACTGCATAAAAAACACCTCCGCGCGTAGTGTGCGCGGAGGTGCTTTTATTATACGGTTTTTTCAAAGTGGAAATACGTCTCGTCCTCCCCGCTGGGGCGCATGCAGGAGGCCAGCATTTTCCGGGACGGCTCGTTCTCCTTGAAGCATTTGGCCACCACCCGGGCAAGCCCCAGATGGTACAGCGCCCAGTCCGCGGCGGCGGCGAAGGCCTCCGTGCCGTAGCCGTGACCGGCGTATTCCGGCGCGATGCGGCAGCCCTGCTCGAAGCCGCCCCGGAAGTCCGGACGGTAGAGCACCACCTCGCCGATGAGCTTGCCCTTCAGCCGGACGGCGAAGTTCAGGGCGCGGCGGGCGGCGAAATCGGCGCGGGCGTCGTCATAGAAATAGGTGTCGGTCAGGGGCTTGTCCCCCAGATCGGTGCGGTAGTCGTAGCCCCACCAGCGGTTGCGGTCGTCGTCCAGACACAGGGCGCTGTAGGCGGAAATATCGGCCTTGCGCAGGGGCGTCAGGGTCAGCCGCTCCGTCTTGAGGGTGGGGACGGCCTTCAGCGCGTCCAGCTCCGTGCCCACCTCCATGCGCACCTTACCGGCCAGCGCTTCCGGCAGGTATTGCAGCTTAGAGGTGCGCAGCCCCTTGTCACGGGCGTCATCCTCCCGGTTGCACCACTGGCAGTCCCCGCCGTAATAGTCGGCGAAGGCCTGCACCAGCGCCGGGTATGCGCCCGCGTGGGAGTACAGCGCCTTCTCGATGTGGTTTACCAGCGTGCCGCCGCACTTTTCCGCCAGGCACACCGCCACCAGCCGTCCCTCGGCCATCATGCCCCCGGCGCAGAACCAGCCGGTGCCGATGCGGGAGAACATCTCCTGCGCCAGCGCCAGCTCCTGCACCGCCAGCGGCCCCGTCTTGTGGAACTCCGCCTCATAGTCGCGCCAGAAAGCCGCCAGCCGGGGATCCTGCGGGTCGGTGAGGGGCGTGAACTCCGCGTCCGGGAAGTCCCGGCGGAATTTGTTGATGTGGTTGCGCTGGCCGCTGTACCGGCGTCCGGCAAAGGCCGCCAGCTCCTCCGTGCGGTAGAGATAGTCCTTCCACGGCCGTTCGTTGATGACCCGGAACCGGGGATAGCGCAGCGCCAGCAGGGGCAGCTTGTCCTCCGGCACCACGGACAGCACCAGCGGCGTGCCCGTCTCGGCGCACCACGCTTCGATGGCGCACAGCGCGCCCTCCAGGTCGCCGCCCTCGCCCACGATGGGGTAGTCGAACACATACTCCCCCTCGATGCGGTTGCGGACGATCAGGCAGCCCGCCTCCTCCGCAAAGAAGGGGTGCAGGTGGCCGCGCCACATGAGCTTCACGCCCAGAGAGTATTCGCACAGCCGGTAGTCACAGGCTTCGTAATAGCGCCGCAGGCAGTCGCCCTGCGCGGCGGTCAGTTCTTGAAATTGCAGCATAACGTTTCCTTTACATTTTTTCTATCATTTCGCAGGATTGCTGGATAAAGCGCCGGACGATGGGGCGCAGCTCCTTCTTCGGCCGGGCGGCGATGCCCAGCTCCCGCACGGCGCGGGGCGCCAGCGGCAGGGCGCGGACGCTGTTCTGCCGTCCCCGCAGCACCAGCCGGGACAGAACGCTGACGCCCAGCCCGTGCTCCACCATGGAGATCACCGCGCTGTCGGACACCTGTGTGGTGCGGATCAGCGGCGTGACGCCGTGCTCGTTCAGCACCCGCAGGATGTCCCGGTCGAAGCCCATGGAGGGCATCAGGAATTCCTGCCCGGTGAAGAACTGGATGGGGAACGTGTCTTCTGCGCTGTCGTAATCCGGCGGCAGGATGGCCAGCAGCTCGTCGTCCCGCAGGAACGTCCACTCCAGCGCCGGGGACTCCTGACGGCTGGCGAAGCACATGTCCACCCGGTCCTCCGTCACCCAGCGATAGACCTCCTCCACGCTGCCCATCTGGATATCCACCGTCACATCCGGATGCTCCCGGCGGAACTGCTGGATGATCTCCGGCAGCCAGTGCCGGGCGATGGACTCATAGGCCGCCACGCGGACGCTGTCCTCCTTGTGGGTGTTGATGAGGGTGATCTCCCGCTCCAGCGCCGAGGTGGAGGCCAGACAGTCCCGCACCAGCGGCAGCAGCCGCTGACCGGCGGGCGTCAGCTGAACGCCGCTGCGTCCCCGCACCAGCACCGTGAAGCCGATGTCCTTTTCCAGACTGTTCATCATGTGGGTCAGGCCGGACTGGGTGTAGCCCAGCACCTCCGCGGCGCGGGTAAAGCTGCCCAGCTCCACCGCGGTCAAAAGCGCCTCTAATTTCCTGGTATCCATGCTGTCTCCTGTATTATGATACTATTTCATAGTAAGATTATACTCCCTGATACCCCGCCGCGGCAAGAGCCTGTTTTCGGCGTTTTCTCCGAATTTTTCGAGGCGAAGGGTGCGGAACCATCTATATATGACATTTCCTAATACATGCATGACACATTGTCGCTTTACAAACGACCGTGTCCTGTTGTATTGTACCCATAGTGATTCTGATACATGAATTGCTTTTCCTTTCTATCCTCAAATCGTCGGGCAGCCGCACAGCCGTGCGGCTGTTGGCGCCTCTCTGGCGGGAGGAATGGGGAATGCTGTGTGAAATACACCTCTGAAAGCGGGCACCGTAAGCCGAACGGTGCCCGCTTCGCGTTTTGCGGAACAAAATTCCGGGGAAAGGGGAAAAATATCTTGACTTTTGCCGCATATCCGATATAATAATATGGCTTGCGTCTGCAAGCATATCCTTGCTCTCATCGAAGAATGAGGGCCATTTGTCCAAAAGGAGGTGCAAAAGTATGGCTAAGATTTCCGCCAACTACGAGGTCGTCTACATCATCGACCCTGCACAGGGTGAGGAGGCTGTTGCCGCTACCGTGGCAAAGTTTCAGGCTCTGGCAGAGCAGAACGCGACCGACGTGGTGGTCGATGAGTGGGGCAAGCGTCGTCTTGCTTACGCGATCGACTACAAGACCGAGGGCTACTATGTGCTCATGAGCTTCACCAGCGGCCCCGATTTCCCCAAGGAGCTGGATCGTATCCTGGGCATTACCGAGGGTATCATGCGTTCCATGATCGTCTGCAAGGGCGAGTAAGGGAGTACAGCAATGCTGAACAAAATTTTCATCATGGGTCGCCTGACCCGTGATCCGGAGCTGCGCCGCACGCAGTCCGGTACCCCCGTCACCAGCTTCTCTCTGGCTGTGGATCGTGATTTCAAGTCCCAGTCCGGCGAGAAGGAGACGGATTTCATCGATGTGGTCGCCTGGCGTTCCACCGCGGAGTTTGTGGCGAAGTATTTCACCAAGGGTCGTATGGCCGTGGTGGAGGGTCGCCTGCAGATGCGCGACTGGACGGACAAGGACGGCAACAAGCGCCGCAGCGCCGAGGTGGTAGCGGATAACCTCTACTTCGGCGATTCCCGCCGCGACAACGGCGGCGAGGGCGGCAGCTACACCGGCGGCAACAGTGGTTATTCCGCACCGGCCGGCGGCTATGCCGCGCCCGTGGGCGGCGCTTCCGGCTTTGCCGAGATCGATGAGGAGGACGGCGACCTGCCGTTCTGATGTGCAAGGCACATGACATTTTATAAAGGAGGAAACTTCCATGGCTATGGAACGCGAAAATAGACCCGTCCGCGGCGGTGGCAAGCGCCGCAAGAAGGTTTGCCAGTTCTGTGTGGACAAGTGCGAGTGCATCGATTACAAGGACGCTGCCAAGCTGCGCCGCTTCATCTCCGAGCGCTCCAAGATCCTGCCCCGCCGCACCACCGGCACCTGCGCCATGCATCAGCGTCAGCTGACCGAGGCCATCAAGCGCGCCCGTCAGATCGCTCTGCTGCCCTTCGTGACCGAGTAATTGCGAAACAAAACAAGACCTGCCCCGGCAGGTCTTGTTTTTTTCTTGACAGGAACGGATGCTCCCGCTATAATGAGAACGAGGAAGGGTGCCGCCGTAAGCGGTCAGCCCTGAATCGATTCGCTTAGATTATGTACTAAGAAACCGTCACTTGGCCGAGTGGCGGTTTCTGCTTTTCAGCTTCATGACACGGATCGAAACGGAATACCGTCTGATGTGAAATGTAAACTGCCAGAACATGTGCCCCACCCCCTCTCGGTGGTGTGGCCGACCGCTCACTTTTTACCGTAGTAATGGTGGCACCCCGCGTAAATTGTACGCTGCAAGGGTCAATTTGTCAAGAAGCGACACGAACCGACGCAGGGGCAAAAGCGCAGGTCGTCCCCGCCGTCCGTTATATGGACACAACCGCCTGTCATTTCGTAGGGGACGGCGTCCTCGACGTCCCACCCCGTAGGGGCGGGCGACTCTGTCCGCCCTGTATGACCAATGCGGCTACAGGAGAACGGATTGCCACACCAGTGACACGGTCACTGGTTCGCAATGACAGCGCTTCGCGCTGTAGGGGACGGCGTCCCCGACGTCCCACCCCGTAGGGGCGGACGACTCTGTCCGCCCTCCCCTGCCAACGCGCAAAAAGACCGCCACCGGCGGTCTTTTCAGCGCTTATCGCTCAATCCGAGTATATAATCTGTGGTGGTGTGATAATACTTCGCCAGCTCGATCAGCGCCCAGACCGGCAGCTCGTGAATACCCTTTTCGTAGCGGCGGTACACCTCACGCTTGCAATGGAGCACATCTGCGATCTCCTGCTGCGTTTTGTCCGCGTCCACCCGCAGATCCTCCAACCTCCGAAAATGCATATCCTCACCTCACGGATATGCTACTATTTTGTTGCATATTCGTGTTGGATATGCTACAATATTGTGGCAAAGGAGGCTGCCATGGAGCTATATGAAGAAATTCTGCGGCGGTTGGTCGTCCCGCAAGATATCGCCCTGCGGCTTGCAGAAAATATCTGCTACACTTCGTTGGCCGAAATAAGAGAAATCATATCCAACGAAGCATTGTCCGACCCGGAGTGCTTTTGCAAAATTGAAGAAATCATCTGCGCATTGGAGCGGCAGGGCATATTCTGCGGCGGACGCCACGACTTCGGCTGAACATAAGCGCAAAAAGACCGCCGCCGGCGGTCTTTTTGCTTATCTCTGATACTCGAATTCCAGGTCGTACATGCTGACGATGTCGCCGTCCTGAATGCCCATCTGCTCCAGCGTGTCGAACAGGCCGCTCTGCCGCAGCATCTTGTCGAAGTACATGCGGCTCTCGTAATCGGAGAAGTTGATGTTCCCCATGAGCCGCTGGAGCCACGGCCCCTCCACCAGCCAGGTGTTGTCCTCCCGTTCGATGTGCAGAGGCTCGCTGGTGTCGATCACCGGCGGCTTGGGCACATACTCCGGCTCGTACACCGTCACCGGCGGCAGCTCACTGAGCCGCTGGGCGATGTGCTGCACCAGCTCCCGCGTGCCCTGATGGGTGGCGGCGGACATGGCGAAAAATTCGTAGCCCAGCGCCTCCACGTGCTGCCGCAGGGCGTCGATCTGCTCCGGATCGGCCACCAGATCGGTCTTGTTGCCCACCACGATCTGCGGGCGGGTGGCCAGCTCCGGGCTGTATTCCTTCAGCTCGCCGTTGATGGCGTCGAAATCCGCCACGGGGTCGCGTCCCTCGCTGCCGGACACGTCCACCAGATGCACCAGCAGGCGGCAGCGGTCGATGTGCCGCAGGAAGTCGTGGCCTAAGCCCGCGCCCTCGCTGGCGCCCTCGATGATGCCAGGAATGTCTGCCATGACGAAGCTGACGCCCTCGTCCACGTACACCACGCCCAGATTGGGGTAGAGAGTGGTGAAGTGGTAGTTGGCGATCTTGGGGTGCGCCTTGCTGACCACGCTGAGCAGCGTGGACTTGCCCACGTTGGGGAAGCCCACCAATCCCACGTCCGCCAGCAGCTTCAGCTCTAAAATGACATCGTGGCTCTCGCCGGGCAGACCGGCCTTGGCAAAGCGCGGCACCTGACGGGTGGGGGTGGCGAAATGCTGGTTGCCCCAGCCGCCGCGCCCGCCCTTGCACAGCACGAAGGGCGCGTCGTCGGACATGTCCTTGATGATCTCGCCGCTTTCGGCATCCCGCACCAGTGTGCCCCGGGGCACCTTGATGGTCAGGCTCTCGCCGTCCTTACCGGTCTTGCGGCCGCCCTGTCCGTCCACGCCGTTGCCGGCCACATATTTGCGCTTGTAGCGGAAGTCCATCAGGGTGGACATGTTGTCGTCCACCTTCAGAATGATGGAGCCGCCGTTTCCGCCGTCGCCGCCGTCGGGGCCGCCGGCGGCGATATATTTTTCCCTGTGAAACGCCACCGCGCCATTGCCGCCGTTGCCGGCGCGGACGGTGATGCGTGCCTTGTCAATGAATCCGTTTGCCATGAAAATTACCTCTCTATGCGCGAAAACTCGCCTATTTATCCACTTTAATTAAAGTTTAATTCCTATTATATTTTACCCGAAAAAAGGTAAAACGTCAACAAACAAAACAGATTCCCACGCCGGTGACACGCAAAAGGGCGGACAGAGTCGTCCGCCCCTGCGGAACGGGTCGTCGAGGACGCCGTCCCCTACGGGTGGAACATGGGCATACGAAGACCAGCCTGTCAAAGAACCTGCCCGGTCACAGGTATCGGAGGGAAGGATAGTGTGAAAGGGAACCGTCAGGGTTCCCTTTCGCGTTCAATCACCCGCCGCAGCGACCAAAATCGTAAAATAAAATACTGTTTTTTATTTTGCGATTTTGCAGGCAGCTTGCCAAAAAAGTCCGAACGGACTTTTTTGACAAGCTGAGACGCCCATCCCCTGACGGGATGGGCGTCTTTCCCTCCTCACGGTCTGTTCAGCTCTTCAAACGCTGATACATTGCCTGATAATCGAGAATGTTGATCTCATTGTCGCCGTTGACATCAGCCAGCTTCATGAAGCTGGCGTTGGCGGGCGCCTTGCCTGTGGCCAGATAGTCAAAGAGGCATTGCATGTCGGACACGCTGGCCTGCCCGTCGCCGTTCATGTCGATGGTGGGATCCTGCTTGCCGGAGATGGTCAGGGTGACGGTGCGGCCCACCAGCTCCAGTGTGAAGCTGTCGCCGTTTTGGGTCATGGCGCTGACATCGATGGGCAGGTAGGACACCACGCCCTCCTTATCGGTGCAGATAAGGTACTCCTTCTGCATGGCCTCCACGCTGGGGAAGGTCAGCGACCCGCTGCTGGAGGTCACGCTGGTGAAGCCCTGGCTGGTGGTGAACAGCTGCACCCAGTAGCGGGGGCTGCTGTTGATGAAGCCCACGCCCATGTAGGCAAGGCCGTAGTTTCCGGCGTCCAGAATGTTGGCGCAGTGGCCGGGGGAATGCATCCAGTCGTCCACCACCTGCGCCGCCGTGTACTGGTTGCAGGCGATGTTCTCCGCCGCCGCGCCCTTGTTCAGAGGCGCGGGTATGGTGGTATAGACGCTCTTGCCGTTGGGACGCTTGTGCTCGTAAAGCTCCGTCAGCTCGTTTTCGCGGATGTTGCAGGCTCTTTGCAGCTCGTTTGGCATGGCCAGCAGCGGCTTGCCATTCATATAGCGGGCGCGGTTTACCAGCTTCAGCACGTCCCACTCCTGCTGGCTGACGGAGAGCTTGTCGGTGGGCACCTTGCCGTCCACAGAAGTGGGCTCCCGCAGGGACTTGTCGGTCTTGACCCCCAGCTCCTTGGCCTTTTTAACGATGTCGATGATCTGGCTCTCGTTGATCCGACCGGAGGTCACCGGGCAGATGATCTCCACCGTTCTCTTCGCCACGCCGCTGCTTCCGTCCAGCGCGCCGCTGTCGGGATACACCAGTGCGAAGTAGGGTGTGGTGAGGTACTTCTGGTAATTAAAGGGGAACGAAACGTTGCCCTGATCGACCACAGCGCCGTAGATGGGTACGCCGTACTCCTCGATGATGCGCTTGGCCACGCCGCTCCTCTGCAGGGTCTGGCAGTTGCCGCAGGTGGTCTTTGTCACCAGCAGCAGGAAGGGATCGCCGCTGCTCCGGTACAGCTTATCCGCCTTGCCGGGGGTGATCTGGGTGTAGTAGTCGGACACCATGAAGGCTGCCGGTCCGTCATCCTCGGGGTATTTCGTCTCCTTGATGCCGGGGAAGCTGCTCTCCAGCGCGGCTCTGTCCACCAGATCGATGTAGTCCACGAAGCGGGTGCGGGTGCCGGTGGTGTTGGTGGGCGGGGTGATCTGGATGGCGTTGGAGCACTCCCAGCCGCCCAGCTTGGACACGGTGATGGAGGCGGAGGATCTGGGATAAAGCTGCGTCATCCACATGGAGCCGTCCGTGCGCTCCAGCAGCACGGTATTGCAGCGGCTGTTGTTCAGGTGATAGGAGCTGCGCGCCACGTTGGGCAGCAGATACAGATTGCCCACGGGGTTGGTGGAGGTATTCAGCGCCATGAACACCTCGCTGCTGTCGTTCAGGTAGTGGAATTCCGTGGGCTTCATGCGGAACTGTCTGACAGAGGTGCCGTCGTCGGCGTTGTTGTCAAAGGCGTAGGTATAGCGATCCGTGGCCTTGTAGCCGCCGGGCACATCGCTGAGATAGTCTGCCGCCATCTTGCCCACCTTCGGTACGTTGTTGGAGCAGTGGTTGGCCACCATGGCGTAGGGGTTGCCGTTCTCCTCCGGCACAAAGCCCACGAAGTGGCCGTTGTCCTTCCATGCGGGCTGCTGGCTCTCGAATACGGGGAAGATGTGCTTGATCAGCTCCTTCTGACCGCTCTCCTCCATAACGCCCATATCGACCCTTGCCTGTAGGCCGAACGCCCACATCTCGCCCCTTGCGTTCTGCACGAAGCCGGTCTTGATGGTGGTGTCAGGGTCATACTGCCCCAGGAACTTTTCATAGGAGAACACGCGCACAGCGTTGTCCGTCATATATTCTTTGCCGAGTTCATAATCGTTGTATTCAATAAACTCGCCGCGGCTCCACGCCGCCTCGTCATAGCCCAGGCCGGTCACCTTCTCCGTCCAGCGGTAGAAGGTGTTGTTCTTATCAATGATGCCGCCGGGCACGATCATCTTCGCCTGCCCCTTATCCATCACCTTGAAGGCTCCTTTTCCGTAAGCCTCTTCACAGGCGGAGTAGGAGTATTGCAGATAGCAGCTACCGTCATTCTTGATGTAGCCCACAACAGCGCCGTAGATATGCTCGGCATAGGATTTGACGCCGCTGTACACCAGCTCCTCGTCTATCATCTTGCCGCTGACCGTTCCCAAGTAGTGCAGCGCGCCATTCTTCAGGTAGTGCGACCGGGATATCTGCGTGACGCCGGTGGCCACCTCCATCGTCTTGCCGCCGCTGCCCACGGCGATAAGGGTGCCGTCCTGGAGAAGGATGTTGCGCCAGGTATCACCATTGTAGGGCATGGTGAATTCCGCGTAGTCCTTTATGTTCTCGATCTTCACCTTCACCACCGGGTCGATGTTGTTTCCATCGCGCCCCACCATGTAGTAGGTGTCGTAGGGGTCGATGAACTCGTTGGCGCTGATGATGTTGTTGGTCATGTACTGCTCTTTGCCGGTGATCTCCCCGTGCTGGATGAACTCATACTCGAACTCCGGGATGTCGCCCAGCAGATTGTTCACCACATTGATATCCGTGATCCAGCTGTCCACCGGCTGGATATGCAGGACTTTGCCGGGATTTTGCAGCTGGTTCAGCGTTTCCTCCGCCTTGAACAGGTCGTCCTGCCGGGAGAAGAAGAGGGAGCAGTCCTTGTAATCCGGCATGGAGAACGTCAGGAAGGTGCCGTCCTCCGCCACCGCCATGATAGCGCTGTATTTGTTGACGGTCTTTATAAACTGCTTATTCTCGTCGTACAGGTCGATCTGGACGATGATGGTGTCCTTATCGATCCACTTGCTGTAGTTGGAGCCCTCCGGTATCTCCATTTCATTCATGGCGATCTTGTAGGACGTCTCGTCACCATAGCAAAAATACTTCTTCATGATGTCCTTATCCAGCGTACCGTAGGTGCCCAGATAGGTGGTCTTGAAGTAGCAGTCTATGAAGTCCTTGCGCTCCCATTTGGTGCTGAAATCCGAATAGTTGTCGTGGATATAGTTGGTGCCGATGCTGAATGGGAGCGACGAGCCGTCCGTGGGCACATGGTAGTTGCTGTTGGGCGTTGCGGCGTACACCTGTCTGACAGGGATAAACCGGTCAAGGAACTTGACGTTCTCCTCCTCCGCTGTGTTCATGGCCGCGGCCGTGACCGGCTCCAGCTCCACCGTCTCCGTCACCGTTACGGACTCCGGTACCTGGGCGGTATCCGCCGCGTCTTCGGTGTCCTCCGTTTCGGTGGGCTGCGCAGGTTCCTCTGTGACCGCGGATTCCTCGGTGTTCGCAGGCTCCGGCGTCTCCACCGGCTCCTCCGCGCTTATGGCAGGCTCCGCCGCAGCGGTGTCCTCCCCTTCCGCCCATACGCTGGTGGGAAGCAGGGTCGCCGCCATCTGCAAAGCCAGTATCAGTGACAGAATGCGCTTCTTCATATCGGCCATCCATCCTTTTCTCTCTGTTCCGCGCTGTACCCTCGCCGGCGCGGTCTGACATAATGGCAGTATAGCAGTCTTTTCCGCGCAGGGGGGGACGGATGCCGCAAAATGCACTCTGACCGCCCTGAAATGCAAAAATCCCCCGGCGGAGCCGGGGGAAACAGTCATGCGGGGCGGAATGACAGCGCGGCGCGCTGTAGGGCGGGACCCACGTGTCCCGCCGCAATGTGCGTATTGTCACCGGCGGGGCACGCGGGCCCCGCCCTACAAGGTGCAATGGTCATGCGGGGCGGATGTGGGCATCCGCCCCTACGAGAGACGCCGGGAACGGTTCAGTTCTCGTAGAGGATATCCCGCGCCACGGGCTGGTAGAACAGCTTCTCCGCCTCGTCGAAGTCGCGGGTCTGGCCTAAGATCCACATGAGCTTGGCCACCGCCGCCTCCGTGGTCATGTCAAAGGCCTCCAGCAGCCGCAGGGTGCTTTTCAGCCGCCCGCCCACATGGTACACCGCCAGATTGCTGCCCTCGTTGGGCACCTGGGTGGTCATGACCACCAGCTTGC
>OIWU01003650.1_pt1 | contig 11658 bp, 10 predicted proteins | sample 1587711 | NCBI WGS metagenome assembly OIWU01 (sample SAMEA3888909, study PRJEB22519) | human gut metagenome | biome: human gut; feature: human-associated habitat; material: faeces | place: Denmark | collected 2010 | reverse complement strand
AAGCTGTTTTAAAACGTGTCGGCAGTCAAGATATTCCAGAACAAAAAAATACCATAGAAATCGGAGATTTGACTATAGACCTTAATGGTAAAAATGTATTTTTAAAAGAAAGTACTGTCACTTTGCTTGTGAAAATCTCAATATAATTCTTCAACCCTACAAAGGCTGTTTCCATTCCCACTTTGGGAATCAGTTGTTTATTGGTAAATGAATACACAACAGACATTGCAAACGGTAAAATGATAAATACCAGTGCCAGCACCACTGCCGGTGTGCAGAACAGGAATGCAGCTTTTGACTCGCCACGTTGCAATCCGCTTTTTTTCTTAGAACTGTTTGCCATAGGTACTCCTTTTTCTTATGAATAAGGCTGCCCTCACAGACAGCCTTATCCGATCCTTCTTATTTCAGATTATTGAAAGTTCCATCCGTTCTCTGTAATAATTTCATCAATATTCGCAGCGGCATCGTGCAACTCTGTTGCAGGATCTGCGCCGGCATAGATATTACCGATAACGCTGGCCATTGCATCATAAATGGTCATATGTGCAGGGGTGTACGGACGCAGGAAGGAAATACCACTCTCCAGCTGCTGTCTGTACAGATACAGGGTACCTCCCTCACAATAGTCGGGGATTGCATCCATAACACTGGATCTTGCGGGAACCGCACCGTTGACATCTACTACCATCTTGATGTAATCGGGGTTGGTTGCTTCCTGCAGCATTGCCCATACAGCATCATCCTTTCCGGATTCCTGTGCTCCTGTGGTCATGATCATAACAGTAGAACCGGAGCAGGTGTAAACCCCGTGTCCCATATCAGGCAGGGGAACCAGGATCAGATCATCGCCAAGTGCAGCCTTATAATCCTGATACTTGGAATGTCCATACAGAGCCAGGGCATTCTCACCCTTCTGGAAAGAATCTTCATAATCACAGGTTGCATCTGCATATCCATCTGTGAACAGCTTTGCCAGGAAATCGAAAGAAGCAATTGTATTATCGCCGTCCAGAGTTCCTGTGCAAAGTCCGGTCTCACGATTCATGTAGTCTCCGCCAAAGCTTGCTACAAACGGCATCCAGGTGTAATACTCGGTGGAAGGTTTGTTCTGTCTTACATAGATGGGCCATTCTACACCGCTGTCTTTTAATTTCTTCAGCGCATCTTCAAACTCTGCTTTATCCCATGCATCCTTGTAATCGGCAGGAATTCTGACACCGGCATTCTCCAGCATGGATTTGTTAGCCCAGAAAGCCAGACCACTATCGAACTGTGCAACGGAAATGATGTGATCATTATAAGTGCACTCAGATACTACGCTGGGAAGATAATCATCCATCAGTTCATCGGTTACATAATCGTCCAGATTTGCTACCAGACCCGCTTCATAATATTTGGGGATCAGCAGATAGTCGGCAACTACAGCATCCGGCATGTCACCTGCAATAGAAGAAGTCTGCATCTTATTGTCCAATTCATCCTTGGAATAATACTCATCTGTAATGGTAATATTCAGATCACCTTCGATCTTGTCGAACATTTCACGGTATATATCATCTTCTGCGCCGGAGCTGATCCAGACTTTCACTTCTTTCCCTTCATAACCGCCCTGTGCATCTGTTGCAGCGGCTGCTGTTCCATCCGCAGTATTTGCCGTTGTTTCACTCTTGGACTCTGTAGCTGTGGCACCTGTCTCTGAGCTTCCACAAGCTGCTAATGATACGACCATCATTGCACTCAACAATCCTGCTAAAATTTTCTTTTTCATGTATTGTTCTCCTCTCTGAATCTATACATTTTGTAGATATGTAATTGTATGTCAACCGGTTACATATTTTGTAATTAAGAATATATACTAATTTTTATCGTGTGTCAACCGGTTACATATATAAATTTTCAACAAACTTGGATTTGATTTTTTGTATAGTTTCACTTTGTACTCCAATTTGACGCAGATATTCCGGAACTCCACCCCATTCCTGGTCAATCCAGTTCAGAATCCATTTCATGTTGTAGATATTGGAACCGGAAATATCGGTCGTAAATTTTGTAATATAGGTGCTGCTACATTGGTAATCCACCAGAATATCTTCCCTCTCCACTCCCACGGATGATAAGATCAGCATTGCCAGAATGCCGGTGCGGTCTTTGCCGGCTGCGCAATGGAACAATACCGCTCCCTCGGAATCAGCGACTACCTCTAGAGCTTTCTTGATCTCTTTTCCTCCGTTGCGGAGCATCAGGCGATACATGCGATGCAGCGTTTTGGTCTCCACCACACTACTGTTTACAATATCCAACTGTTCCAGCTTTGTGGTACCCATAAGCGAACAGTTGATATAGTCCATATCCTGTCCCAGTCTGTCCGGCAGTTCTTTTGTTTCACTGGGAAATCTTAAGTCAATGACCGTCCTGACGCCAAGATGCTCAATCTTCGCAATATCTTCTTCCGTCGCCTTATTTAAGGCTGTACTCCGGAAAATCACACCATATCTGGTTACACCACCGTCACACGCATAGCCTCCCAGATCTCTGAAATTTGCCACCTGATCCAGACGATATCTCCTACAATTCATCTCTTTCCATCCCTTTTTATCTCTGTTATTGTTATTTTATTCCTTATTCCAACGGTTCTCTTGAGGTCTTTGCATCCCCGAAAAAGAACATAAAATCCTGAATTTCTGTTCTCATCATTTTATCAGTACTTATAAATTCCTTTGCCTTTTCAAACTGTGGTTTCCTGTCGTAGGGAATTTGTTTCAATCGGATCTCGCCGTCTGTAATCGTCGCATAATGTGCCGTCTTATCCGGGTCATCGGGTCTTCGATACGAGGCACTTCCCGGGTTCAGCCATTCCATTCCATCACCCAGAATATGAATACATTGTCTGTGTGTATGCCCGAAAATCAGTCTTCTGTTCCCTGTATTATCTGTTCCGTAATGCTCCGCCCAATATTTATCAAACGCGTACCTGCTTTCTATCGTCCCATAGCCACTATCATACTGATGGGCAATTCCGTATTTCCATCCGTCTGCCTCAAAATATGCAGTTTCCGGTAACTGCTTCAGCCACCTAATACCCTGGTCGTTTAGTTGTTCACAATTATAGTGAACCCACTTGTATTTTCCATCTTCTACATTTTTCCATTCCTTACTTTCATAAGTATTTATAACGTGAAGATCATGGTTGCCATACACAAGATGCGTGTTTTTCAGATTGCGGAACCGTTCTATCACTTCCGCCGGATAGATTCCATAGTCTGTATAATCCCCGGCACAGCACAGAATATCGTAATCAGCCTCTTTTTCCAAAATGGTGTTCAATGCGGCTATGTTCGCATGTACATCTGATACTACCAGTACTTTCATTTTCCGCACCTCCTTCTTTTTTCACATTATATAATTTTACCGCTCGTATGTCAACCGGTTGACATACGTGTTTCATATTTTTTTATAATACAAAAAGACTGCCACATGGTGACAGTCTTCCTTCTATTTGTTTTATTCTCACCCCTTCACAGCTCCCAGGATACCGTTGGTAAAGCTTCTCTGTAAGATCAGGAACAGGATTCCGGTAGGCAGGGAACAGATCAGAACGCCTAACATCAATACGCCGTAGTCAATACTGTAACCGGCTGACAGGTTTGCCACCATCATGGGCATCGTCTGAGAATCCGCAGACATCATGATGACCTTTGGCCACAGATAATTATTCCAGGCATTCATGAAGGTTACCGTCATGGCTGCCGCATAGGTGGATTTCATGGTAGGGAAATACAGCTTTGCAAAAATTTTGATTTCACTGAGCCCGTCAATTCTGGCTGCCTCTATGATCTCCCGCGGGAAAGTTCTGGTGCTCTGTCTGAACAGCATGATCAGAAACGGCGTGGAGATTGTCGGCAGAATATAGGCGATCCAGGTGCTCTGCAGTCCCAGTCCGGTAAATAATTTAAACAGGGGGATTAATGTGGCTGCAAAAGGTACCATCATAGCTAACAGGAGGATAGACATGACTGTGTCTTTCCATTTGTCATGGTACACTTCAAAACCGTAACCGGCAATAGAGCAGACGAGCAGAGACAACAGGCTCAGTGTGCAGGAATAAAACATAGAATTGCCAAAGGAACGCCCGACATTCTGCTGCAGGATCAGCTCCTTGTAATTCTCGATCAGATGGAGTCCCGGGAGAAGTCTTCCTCCCAGTACATCCGTACTGTTATTGGTGGCTGCCGAGATCATCCAGTACAGAGGGAACACAGAGATTACGGATGCCACTGTTAAAAACAGATAAGCTGCTATTTTTTTTACTCGTTTCATCTCTTATCCCCCACTTTCATCTGGACAAAGGCTAAAATCGCCACCAGGATAAATATTACATAAGACATGGCTGCCGCATAACCAAACTGTGGATTATACTCAAAGGATGCCTTGTATATGTAATGTGACATAGTAAGTGTTGAATTGGCAGGTCCGCCACCGGTCAGATTCACAGATTCATCGAACAGCTGTAAGGTACCGTTGGTAGACATAATGGTAGTCAGCAGGATCGTAGGCTTCAACATGGGAACTGTGATCTTGAAAAAAGACTGTATGGCATTGGCACCGTCGATCTTCGCTGCCTCATAAAGAGAATCATCAATATTTTGCAACCCTGCCAGATAAAATACCATGTTATAGCCGGTCCATCTCCAGATCAGTGCCAGAATAATGATCACCTTGGCGCTGCTCTCCTGGCTGAGCCAGTTGACTCTCTCACTGATCAGTCCCAGGTTCATCAACACCGTATTTACATAACCGTCATAAGAGAACAGTGTTTTGAAAATAATGGCGTAAGATACCAGGGATGTACAGCAGGGAAGGAAGATCGCCGTACGGAAAATTCCCTTTCCTTTGAGATCCTTAATGTTTAATACCGATGCCAGGATCAGCGCCAGGATCAGCATGATGGGCACCTGGATGATCAGATACACAAAGTTATTCACCAATGCTGTGGTAAATACCGGATCCTTCAAAAGTCTGGCATAGTTGCTTAGACCTCCGAATTTCAGGTTATTACCGATACCTGTCTGGAAGGATAAGATCAGTGCCTGAACCATAGGATAGAAATTCATCACACAGATCAGGATTGCAGCCGGGGCTAAAAAGCCCCAGCCGGTCAGACTATATTTTTGATTGATGGTAAGTCGTTTTGATGTTCTCCCGGAAGTTCTCATAGCTGAACAATCCTTTCTATTTTTAGTCGTCCTTATTCACCGGTATTGAATTCTACGGTAGACTGTGCCTCGGCGATTGCTGCATCCAGATCGGATTTACCGTTAATAACCTTGGACAGTGCAATACCCAGTGCTTCTTTTTCCTCTGTCCAGTAGATGCCCTTGTTAACAGTAGGAATCTTGCCGCCGTAGGATACGATCTTGGAATAAATAGTGTCATCGCTGAAATATGCGGACTTCTCATTATAAGCTTCGCTGTCTGCAGCGGGCAGATAAGTTGCGATAGCACCCAGGTCGGTCAGAATGCTATCATAAAAGTCTGTGCTGCCTGCCCAGGTGGTCTTGAAGAAATCTACTGCCAGATCGTAGTTCTTGGATGCGGAGCATACTGCCCAGGTAGAACCGCCCTGTGCGGAATAATTGGTAGCACCGGCATAATCGTTCAGCTTCGGCATGTTGGTCACTGCCCAGTTGCCTTCCTGCTCCGCCTGGTCGGTGGACATGATGGTTGCACAGATCCAGGAACCGTTAATCGTACCTACTACGGTACCGTTATTGATGGATCCCTGATATCCTGACCAGTCTACCTGCTCCTGCAGAATGCCCTCTTTTACCAGGGTCATGTAGACCTCCATAGCCTCCTTCAGACCTTCATTGTCTACCAGATCAATCTTACCATCCTCATCGAATACAGAGATTCCCGCAGACTGTAAGATCATGTTTAACAGATCGGGCTCACCCTGTACGTTGGTCAGCATCGGCATGCCGGTCTTTTCTTTTACTACTTTACCGATCTCAATAAACTGATCCCAGGTGATGTCGGTCAGATCCGCTACGGTGTAGCCTGCCTGCTCCAGATAATCGGTACGATAGCATGCAATAACGGTATTACTGTCATAAGGCACACCGAAATTCTTGCCACCGCTGACGGAATTGGCTACTTTAGATGCTGCAAAATCAGAAAAAGCAATTCCGGAATCGGTCAGATCTGCAAAGACCTCCGGATAATTCTGCAAATACTTGGTGAATACCTGATCATCCATCAGGAATACATCCGGCAGGGAATCCAGCTGGCCACTCATGGCACAGGTCTGTACAATCGTCTGAATATCCTTGGATAAAGTCTCTTCCACTACAATGGATACTCCCGGATGTTCCGCTTCATACATGGCACCTGCGGTCTTCATTGCATCTACATTGAAAGAATCCCAACACCATACCTTCAAGGTCTGTTCTCCTTCCGCTGCCGGTGCCTCTGCTTCTGTTTTTGCACTCTCTGTTGATGCCTGGGTCTGACTGTCGGTTCCTGCTGCAGGAGCTGCACTGTTATCTGCATTTCCACATGCTGCAAGAGACAGAGCCATCATGGCAGTCATCGATAATACTTTTTTCTTCATGGTAACCTCCCAAATAATCGTTTCAACCGTTTTCCGGTTGCTTTTCGTTTACAATAAAAGTTTACCATTTACAGTATCTTTACCAATAACACTATGTTGGCATCAATTTTCATTTAATTGGGATACTGGTGAAAGAACTTGCATTTTTTTTGAAAACTGTTACTTTTTTAAGATGCTTTCATTAATTGAAAAAAAGCAGCTACCCGGATCACTCCCGGGCAACTGCTTCTGCCTTTTCCTGCACCCTGTGCAAACAGGTCTGCAGATCATCATCTACCAACACATTTTGAAATTCCGCTTCCAGAATATCTTCGATTTCATAAGTTTTACTTCCGTAATTGACTACCGGAATTCTGGTCTCCAGTTCCGTCAGAAGCTTTGTCACCTGTTGTCCGCCAAAATACGGATCCTCTCTCCCATAGTTGGTCAATACTGTCGGATTCTTTACCGCCGGAACAATTCCGATCTCTGTGATCAACTGGTCCAACAGTGTATCATTCTCCCCAAACATAGCTATGATAAAATCCGTTGCGGCTTCCGAATGTACTGAATTTTTTAATACATACCAGCCACTGCCTCCCACGTTGGATGCCGCCACGGCATTTTGATTTCCTGTCAGCACCGGAATCGGTGCGATCCGCCACAGTCCCTCCTGCTCGGGTCTTGCCTTAATATTTGAGATGATCCAGCCTCCGCTGATCACCGACGCCACTTTTCCCTGTTGAAAAGCGGAGATGAATTCATTCCAGCCGTTCACACTGGTCCCCACATTGCTCTCCAAAAGCTGTCTGTAGATCTCCATAGCCTGATACAATGCCGGATTATTCTCTATATCCACACTCACACCATCTTCCCGCACATACCAGCTTCCACAACTCTGCATGATCACTCTGACCAGCGGAAAATCCGTCGGATCCAGTGTCAACATGGGTATTCCGGTCTTTCGATAGACATCTTCTCCGATTTCAATATATTTCTCCCAGGTCAGATTCTGCATATCCTCTTCTGTGTAACCCGCCTGTTCCAACAGATCTACACGATAAAACAGCGCCGCCGTACCACTGTCAAAAGGGATGCCGTACATCCTGTCGTTACGGGAACACAGCTTTCTTTTATAATCCACAAATTTATCATAATTCATGCGATCCGTCAGATCCACAAATTCATCGTCAAACTGTGCCAGCATTTCCTGCACATCGTAATCTTCCAGCATGATAATATCTGGCAGGTCTTCGTACAGCTCCGCTGACAGAAGATTTTTAATGTCTGTCTGGATTTCTTCTCTCTCCTTTGTAATGACTTGAATCGTGAGTTCCGGATGCTCTTCTTCATACAGTGTAGCTGCCGTCTTAGCTGCTTTGACATTAAAGGTCTCATCCCAGGTCCAGATTATGATCTGTTCCTGCGTTGTTTTTTCCGTGACATCTTCTCTCCCGCATCCACACAGAATTGATATCATCCAGAAAAGGCCGGCAAACAGTATCACTTTTTTTCTATTTTTCATGTTCCTCCCGGCTCCTTTCCTCTTCTCCGGAACGGTTTGCAGGCAATCTGATGATCACTTCCGTTCCCTCCTGCGGCATGCTGTTCACTGACACTCCATATTGTTTTCCGTATAACAATTCCAGTCGTTCCTGCACATTATGAATACCGATGCCTGAAAAATGTTCCTTGCTTCCTGCCTGCTTCACCGCTTCCTCTGCACGATTCTGTTCCATTCCCACGCCGTCATCCACAATATGAATCTCCAGTTCTCCTGCTTTTTCTTTCATATAAATTTCAATCGTGCCACATCGTCCGGACGGAAACGCATGGAAGAAAGCATTCTCCACAAACGGCTGTAAAATCATCTTAGGCAGCAGACAGTCTCTGCAGCTTTGTGACACATAGAATTCCACCTGTACCGCATCCCCGTATCGGGTATGATTGATCAGTATATAGTTTTCCAGATTCTGTACTTCCTGATCTATGGTGATAAATTCATCCGTATTGCTGATGGTGTTTCTGAGCAGACTGATAAACGCATCAATGGTCTGTACTGTCCGGTCTCTGTCATTCTGATAGACCAGCCACTTGATGCTGGCCAGCGTATTATAAATATAATGAGGATTGATCTGCATCTGCAATGCCTTGATCTCTGATTTTCTCCGGGCTTTCTGCGTCTCCATCAGCTCATTGATATAGCTTTGCAGGTCATCCAGCATATAGTTATAGGTAGCTGCCAGTTCCTGTACTTCCGTGGTTCCTTCCACAGGCATATATTGTTCAAAATCACCCTTGCGTATCTGCCCCATACGCTGTACCAGCTCGGACAATGGCCGCAACGTCTGTCTGGTGTAGGCAAGGCACAATAACAGAATGACCGCTCCCACTGCGGCACACAACAGGATCAAAAGAGGCATATTGTACAGACGCCCCAGTGCCATATCATTATCTGTCACACCATACAATCTGCACCCCAGATATTGCAGATCCTTCTGCATGACAGTAAGCGATACACCGTTCTCCCGCATACGGAACAGATCCTGCCCATTTTCTTCCGCTTTTCTGTACCATGCACTGTCCGCCATGGTTCCCACAGCGGAAACGTCACTGGAACAGATAATCCGGTTCTCTTCATCCACAAGATACATAGTGGTATTGTCTGTGATGAAATAGTCGTAATAGCGTTTGAGTTCATCCATGGTCAGCGTGATCAACACCACCCCGTAGATTTCCTTGCTTTCATGATAATACAATGCTCTGGATACAATGATCACATCCGTATCCCGCCCGGTAGCGGTATAGGCGCCGTGGGAATAAGTATAATGCAGCACTTCCGGCTCACGGATGGCCAGCAATACCGGTCTGCTGTTCCAAATTTCCTGATCTGTTGCGGTAATCGTCTCTGTTCTGGACAGATAATGTTTCCCGCCAATCCCCATGACCAGAATATTCAGGCGTTCCAGATCCGATGCCTTACTCTGCTCCAGATCTTTTTCCATCTGATAAATGTTCTGGAAGGTCCGGACATTGTCAAACTGATCTCCTTCCGTCAGATACAACCGAAAAGCCCAGCTGGAATCAATGGCATCGGTAATATTCTGCAGATTTTCGTGAAAAGAATTCCACTCTTCCTCCACCTGAAGAAATACCTTTTCCTGGGATCTGCCATAAGTATCGGTAAATACATTCTTGGACATTCCCAATACCATACAGCTCACCACAATGGCAATCAGAAGAATTCCCAACAATACCATTCCCAGAATTCTTACGGAGAAACTGTTCCACCACTCTTTTTTCTTATCTTCTCTTATGCATTTCGTCTCCATACCGACGGCGTCTCTCCTGTGACTTTCTTGAATACCCGACAAAAATAGCTGTGCTCCGCATAGCCTACTTCACTGCTGATCTGTGAGATCGGAAGCGTGCTCTCCTGCAGCAGTTTACATGCCTTGTTGATCCGGACACGGTTCAGATAATCACTGAATCCTTCCTGCATCTGCTGGCTGAAATATGCCGACAGATAATGATAATTGAAGTTAAATTCACCGGCCAGATCTTCCAGTTTCAAATCTTCCTTATAGTTTTTCTCTATGTAGGCCAACATTCTGTCAATACGCTCATCTGTCTGCTGACCGCTCTGCCCGGACAGTTTCTCCATTTCTTTTAAAATACTGTCTACACATTCCAGATAGTCCTGTGCATAAAGAGACCGGTTGATGAATTTGAAGTATTTTTTACGGTATTCTTCCTGAATCTCATCCCCCAGTTGCAAAAAGTCCAGAAAATGATAGATCATATTCTTGATCTGATTTTTCAGGCGATAAACATCCATCTGCCCTTCCACTGCTCTACGGTTATATTCCCCAAGAAGAGTAATTGCCTCCCTGTACTGTTTATTATTCAGCATATGATTGTATTTGAAAAAATCAAACTTTTCAATCTGAGGAGTCTCTTCCTCTTCCTTTCCGGTACTGATCAGGAAACTGCTGCCCTGATAATAAAAAGCTTTCTCCGCATTTTTCAAAATATCCTGCTGATATACCTGTCGCAGATTCTCCGGACGATTTAGCCGCCTGCTTAAGACACCAAAAACTCCGGGGCACAATAATTGCATCTGCGCTACTGTCTTTTCTAACGCTTCCAGCATTCCTTTTTCCTCGGATAATTCATAGTTCCATAGAATGCAGAACATTCCCTCTTTCAGAGACAGCCACATTTTATGCAGGGAGGAAAGCGGTTCTCCCACCACTTCCCTCTGTAGCTTCTGATACAGCACCTCACTGATGTTCCGGTCATTATCCGTTTCCCTGCCACTGGTTACCGCGAAGATTCTGAGATAAGAAGCCGGAAAACATCTTGCATTCAGTTCCCGATTCCACTCGTTGTCATGTCCCAGCAGATAACGTTCCACCAGGTGTTCGTAATGTACCTCCCCGGAAGTACTGCCCATTCTGGCCCCGGGGATCCGGTCCACCGCTTTCTGCAAGACCCTGCGCAGTTCCTCCGGATTCAGTGTCGGCTTCAAAATATAATCCACCACGCCGTTGATCAGCGTATGCCGCACATACTCATATTTATCATATCCGCTTAAGATAATCGTCTGGATTCTCGGATACATACGATGTACCGCTTCGGAAAAATCCACTCCATCCAGCTGCGGCATCACAATATCACAGATAATGATCTGTGGAGTCAATGTTTCAATGCACTGCAGAGCTTCAGCGCCATTGGTTGCCTCTCCGACAATTTCAAAACCTTCCTGCTCCCAGTCGATCATATACTTCAATCCCTGACGCATGATATATTCATCATCTACGATCAAAACTTTTATCATAACCATCCCACCCATAAACCTTGAAAACTAAAAAAAGTAACTATCCGGAGCATACATTTGCAAAATCGTCTCTTCGAGACTTTCCTTTTGCAAATGTTTGGCTCCTCGCCAAAGAAATTTTCAAAAATACGCTCATTCATGCAAGCATGATTCGCGATTTTATGAAAATTGCCTTGGCTCCGGATAGTTACATGATAGCATTATTTTGGGATTCCGAAAAGTTTCG
>OIWU01003646.1_pt1 | contig 11672 bp, 9 predicted proteins | sample 1587711 | NCBI WGS metagenome assembly OIWU01 (sample SAMEA3888909, study PRJEB22519) | human gut metagenome | biome: human gut; feature: human-associated habitat; material: faeces | place: Denmark | collected 2010 | reverse complement strand
ACCGCATAATTCTAAGTGCCGATGCAGCGAGCGAGAGGTGCAAGCTGCTAAGCAAAAAGTGCAGATAATACTTTGTGCTGCAAAGGTGAGCGCCGCCAGTGGCGGATACAGCGAACCGAAGCAGGGGCAGCGGTCGCAGAGTGCGAGGGGCTTTTGCTCCCGAAGCACGATGCGGGTACCGCAACCCGACATTATCGAGCATTTTGGCAACACAGATGCCGTGCCGCAGCCGCCGGAGCGTCGCTTAAGCCGTAAGGCGGGAATTGTGCGGCGGTGCCTTAAGCGTTTTGCTTTTTGCCCGCCGGTTTTTCCGGCGGGTTTTTGTTTTTCTCCGCAAAAAGGCGATTCTTTACAAATTGTTCATACTCAAACCCAAATCTATTCATACTTGCCCCGTATAATAAAAGCATCGAAAGAACAGAAGCCTTTCGATCCCCCTTTTTCAATTTCCAATAAAATTTCCTACTTCCTTTACTCCTTTCTTTTTTCAAATTCCAAGATGCAGAAGCTGCTCCGGTCAACCGCAGGCCGGGGCAGCTTCTGTTTTTACTGCGTTTTTTCGCATGGTTTTCCCCTTTGATTTTTCACGCTCGGTCTTGCAAAAAGGCGTTTTTGCCTCACAATGTTTGCCTATTCGCCAACGAAATCACAATTCGCGCCCGAATTACTGGCAATATTGCCCGCCGCGGTGTATAATTGATGGTAATATTTGCAGATATTCCGCCCGTTGCCGGTATCTGCCCGAAAGGATTGATTCAACGATGAACCAAATCGCTGGCTGTGTGCGCCGTTTGGCTGCGCTCGTGCTGTGCGCCTGCCTGCTGGCCGCCGGGTTGTCCGGCTGCCGCTCTGCCTGGAATGCCCTGGCTGATTCCACCGCTGCGGACGGCTCGCCTGTCTCCAAAGAGGATCTTGCCTACGATGCCTCCCAGGGCGTGATCGACACCAAAAAATTTGAGGGCACCGTGCTGCCCGAAACCCAGGACGCCGGTGCCCAGTATGTGGCCGACACCCTGTTTTTGGGCGATTCCAACACCGTGCGCTTTATGATGTACGGCGATGAAAAAGCCGGCGAAGCCTACACCACCATTCGCAACAACATTGGCGTGGTGAGCATGGGCGTGGGCGCGATCACCACGCTGAAATGCGAGGAGTTTTCCGGCATGAGCAGCGCCGTGACCATGCCCGAGGCCGTCAGGATCCTGCAGCCGCAGCGCATCATCATCACCTTTGGCACCAACAACCTGAGCGGCACCAGCACCAACGCCGAAAAGTTCATCGACACCTACAAAAAGGGCCTCAAGGCCATTCACGAGGCCTATCCCTATGCAGCACTGATCGTAAACAGCATTCCCCCACTGGATGCCCAGCGTGAAAACAGCCGCCTGAGCCAAACGCAGGTGGATGCCTACAACGAGGCCATTTGCGAAATGTGTACCGCCGAGGGGTATAAATACCTCAACAGTGCTGAAGCCCTGAAAGACGAAACCACCGGCTGGGCCAAAAAAGACTACACCCTGGGCGACGGGGTGCATCTTTCCAAAAACGGCGTGGACGCACTGTTTGCTTACATACGCACCCACGCCTATGAAAATGAGGACACCCGCCCCAAGCCGCTGAAAAAGATTCCCACCCCCAAGGGCGTGCAGCCCGGCCTTGTGAAAAACGACCCCATTGCCGTGCGCGGCGCAAGGGTGCAGATCAGCGTTGTGGCCGGTGAGGGCGGCGCGGTTTCGCCCACGGACACCAGCGCCAAGGCCACATTGAGCGTATCGCTGAGCGCCGAACCCAACGAGGGCTATGAGTTTACCGGCTGGGAGCTGGTTTCGGGCCTTGCCTCGTTTTCGGATACCGCCGCCTCCACCACCACCCTTACGGTGAACAGCGGCAACGATGCCAACGGCATTGTGGTGCGGGCCAACTTCCGCGCCATTGAAGAAGAAACCTGGGGCGACTGGGAAACCGATGAAGCCCCCACCTGTCTGGACGAGGGCAAGGCGCACCGCACCTCCAGCTGGGGCAATCGAGAGGAAAAAACGCTGGATGCCGAAGGGCATGACTGGACCGCCGGTGACTGGAGCTGGAGCGGTAACGGCCCCACCCAGACCGGCACGCTTACCTACGTCTGCAGCCGCTGCGGTGAAACACGAACCGAGCAGACCAGCCGCGACAACCCCAACTATACAGCCCCCACCCCTGAGCCGCAGCCTACTGAAACGCCCAGCACCCCTGCCCCCGAAACTCCGGGCGGCGAGGGAGCGGGCAGCGAAGGCACCGACACCCCAAACGGCGGCGGCAGCCCCGAAACGCCCGATGGCACCGAGGGCGGCGGCTCCGGCAGCGGCGGCGAAGAGCCCGGCGATGTGCTGGACGCCGCAAACGCCCCCGAAAACGCCAACGAGCCCGCCCTTGCAGCCAACAGTGCCGCATAAGCAAAATTTCACATGTTCCACCCCCCAAACGCCTTGAAATCCATTGAATTTTTCGATTAAATTATTTATAATTCCCATAAGGCGTTTCGATGGTAATATTCTATAATAGGCATACCCCTTCGGGAACTCCGAAGGGGTATGTCTGTTTTTTTTAAGGAGGGGTTTTACCATGGATCAACCGCAGTCCCGCACCGCGCGCCGCCTTTTAGAGGTTGCCGTTGTGTTTTTCTGGGCATCGGAATACTGCCACGCGCCCTATTTTACGCCCTATCTGCACAGTTTGCAGATGGGCTCCACGCTGGTGGGCATTATCATTTCCTGCTACGGCTTCACCCAGATGCTGGTGCGCATTCCGCTGGGCATTTTCACCGACACCACGGGTGCATACAAAAAAATCATCACCGTAGGCCTTTTTTGCACCACAGTCAGCAGCCTTGGCCTGTTTTTGACCACGAATTTTGTGGGCATTCTGCTGTTCCGTATGCTGGCAGGCGTGGCGGCCTCTACATGGATTGCCACCACCGTGGTGTACATGGCCATGTTTTCCGAGGCGGAAAGCGTGCGCGCCAGTGCCCGCCTGAACGCCCTGAACAATGGTGGCAAGCTGCTGGCCTTTGTGCTGGGCGGTGCAGCTGCAACGCTGTTAAACTACCGTATTACGCTGTTTATGAGCTTTGCTGTGGGCCTTGTGGGCTTGGTGGTGATGCCGTTTGTTGCCGTGCCCGCCATTCGCCGCACTCCCCTCAGCCTTTCGCGGCTGGGGGCTGTATTCACCGACAAGCGTATTCTGATTCCCTCGCTGCTGATGGCGGTGCAGCAAATGATCCTGCATTCCACCGTGTTTTCTTTCACCAGCAATCTGGCCGAAAGCCGGGGCGCGGCGGCGTGGATGCTCAGCCTGCTTTCGGCCGTTTTCACGGCGGTGCAGATCTTCAGCGCCCGCATCATTGGCGGCAAACGCTTTCAGGCGATCGATCGCCACGCCGCCATTTTGTTCGGCTTTGCGCTGCAATTTGTATACCTGGCCGTGCTGGCCCTTGCGCCCAATGCGTGGGTGATCCTGGCCGGGCAGGTGGCATGCGCCTTTGGCGGCGCTATTCTGGCCAGCCTGCTGCTGGCCGAGTGCGTGAGCCATGTTTCGCAGGGCGAGCGCTCCACCGTGGTGGGTGTGTATCAGGCCGTTTACGGCCTGGGCATGACCATTGGCCCCATGCTGTTTGGCCGCTGGATGGACTCCGGCTCGCCTGCCCGGGCCTGCTTTTTGCTGTTGGGGCTGTGCGCCGTGCTGGTGGCCGCGCTTTTTTGCATAGGCCGGGATTGTAAAAAGTGATAAATTCGTTTTTGTAATTTTAGTATCTTTGACAACGCTTTCACGATTTATGCAGAATTTGTATCAATTTATGAAAAATCTGCATTGGACACTCCTTGTAATTTGCACTAAAATTTAGTTAGCAAGTGAATCCGTTTTCCCCACTCGTAAACAAAATACAGTCATTTATGAGTGCCGTTCATAGGCGTTTTCGGGGAAGCGATAAGTTGATCGTATCGATGATTTGTATCGATGATAAGGAGAGAAAGAGTATGTCCCGTAAATTTTCTTTGGCATATCTGACCATTCCCGGCATCTGCCCGCAGGATCAGATCCGCATTGCAGCCGAGGCAGGCTATGATTTTGTAAGCCTGCGCACCATTCCCATGTATCTGCCCGGCGAGCCCGAGTATCTGATGGATCGTGACCCTCAGCTTTTCAAGGAGACCAAGGCCGCCTTGGAGCATTACAATATGAAGCTGATGGACATCGAGCTTGCCCGCGTTCGCGAGGATCTGGACATTGCCGATTTTGAAAAGGCTTTTGAAAAGGGCAAGGAGCTGGGCGCCACCGATGTGCTTTCCAGCATCTGGAGCAAGGATAAGCCCTTCTACATCGAGCGCATGGGCCAGATCTGTGAGATGGCCAAAAAGTATGACCTGATGGTCAATCTGGAATTCGTAACCTTTGCCGGTGTGACCAACCTGGCCGAGGCCAAGGAAGTGCAGGATGCCCTGCGTGCAAACGGCATTTCCAACCTGAAGATCATGGTGGACACCCTGCACGCACACCGCAGCTTTGTGAAGCCCGAGGAGATCAGCGCTCTGGCCAAGGCCGAGCCCGACCGTTTTGGTTTCATTCATCTGTGCGACGGCCCCAAGGCTGTGCCCGCTATGGATGACCCCGAAATGCTGGGTGTGGCCCGCGGCGCTCGCCTGTATCCCGGCGAGGGCGGTGCCGACATTGCCGGTATGCTGAAGGAGCTGAAAACCAACCCCATTTCCATTGAGCTGCCCAACTTTGAGCAGATGAAGGCCCACGGCGCTGACGGCCACGCCCGCCGCTGCCTGGAAACCGCCAAAAAGTATTTTGCCGAGCACGATCTGCTGTAAGGCTATATAAGGCAACCCCGCACAATTCCCGCCTTACGGCTTAAGCACCGCTCCGGCGGCTGCGGCACTTAGAATTATGCGGTATTGCCATAAATCTTTGAATCAGGAAAGGATTGATCGTTATGGCACAGATCGATATCAACACCAAGTTTATTACCCTGCTGGGCAAGCCCCTGGGCCAGTCGTTTGCAGCCCGTATGCAGAACCGCGGCTATGAGGCTGCCGGTTTGAACATGAAGTATTTTTACACAGAGGTGGAAAACGACCATCTGGGCGACGTGGTGAATGGCCTGCGCTACATGAACTTTGCGGGCTTTGCCGTTACCAAGCCCAACAAGGTGGAGGTTCTCAAATATCTTGACGAGCTGGACCCCCTGTGCGCCAAGATGGGCTCCAGCAACACCGTTGTGAAAAAGGGTGACAAGCTGATCGGCTACAACACCGACGGCATCGGCTTTTACACCGCCATTACCAAGGACGGCGTTGACACCAAGGACTGCACCGTGTTCTGCTTCGGCGCAGGCGGCGTGGGCCGCGCAATGTGCAGCGTTCTGGCCTATTACGGCGTGAAAAAGCTGTACATCACCGACTACTTTGATTCCGCTGCCCAGAGCCTGGTGGATGACATCAACAAAAACTTTGCTCCCGTGGCCGAGTTTGTTGCCTTTAAGGATTTCAGCAAGGTGGGCGAGTGCAACATGGTGATGAACGCTTCCGGCATCGGCATGGCCCCCCATCTGGGCGAGACCCCGCTGCCCGAAGAGTATGTGCGCAAGGATGTGTATTACTTTGACGCCTGCTATAACCCGGATAAGACCCAGTTCCTGCTGAATGCCGAAAAGGCAGGCGCTAAGTTCCTGAACGGCTTGAGCATGAGCCTGTATCAGGGCACCGAGCAGATTCGCCTGTGGACCGGTGAGGACGCCCCCGAGGATGCCATGCGCGAAGAGCTGCTGACCATTCTGGAAGAAAAGAAGAACGGCAAATAATTTCCGGCAAGCGCAATTTTCTGATTCCCCCGTTCAGACAGTGCTGAACAAATGGCCCTTTTGTTTTGCTATGCACCGAAAGCGCGGCGGCTGCGCCCCGCGGGGCACACCCCCGCCGCGCCAAGGTTTTATAGAGGCATAGATCTATGGTAAGGAGGTTTTGGAATTGAAAATCATCAAATGGTTGGACGAGCACTTTGAAGAATACCTGATGGTTCTTTTTCTCGTTCTGATCACCTGCGTTATGATGCTGCAAGTCGTCATTCGCAAAATCCCGTTTATCCCTTCGTTCACCTGGGCTGAGGAGTTCTGCCGCTTTATGTGGATCATGAGCGTGTTCATCTCGCTGCCCTACACCATCCGCAAAGACAATATGCTTCGCGTAGGCGTGCTGATGGATCTGCTTCCTCAGGTGGCACACAAGGTCGTGAACATTCTTGTGGATGTGATCAACCTGTTCTGCATGGCCGTGCTTGCCTACAATTCGGTGGGTGTTACCACCAAAATTGCAGCCAGCGGCGAAACCTCGCCCGCTATGCTGTGGCCCATGTGGATCGTTTACGCCTTCATGCTGATCGGCTTTGCTCTGGCTTCTGTGCGCTGCGTGCAGCAGATCGTGCTGCATATCCGGCACTTTAACGAGAAAGAGCTCAGCACCATTGAGCAGACCATGGCTGATGCCGCCGAAGAGGCCGCCGCAGCCGGTGCAGGCGAAGGAGGGCAGGCATAATGGCAGCGTTACTTGTATTTATCGTATTTCTGGTATGCATCGCCGGTTCCGTGCCCATCGGCGTTTCCATGATCGTGGGCTCCTTTGCTCCCATTTTCTCCATGGGCAAGGGCGGCTCCATCGAGCAGCTGTTGAACAACACCTTCTCGGGCGCAAACTCCACCCCCATTCTGGCGGTTCCCCTGTTCATTCTGGGCGGCGTGATCATGGCCGAGGGCGGCATTTCCCGCAAGCTGTTTAACTTCTTTGCTTACTTTGTAGGCAAGATCCCCGGCGGCGTGCCCTGTGCCGTTATCCTCACCTGCCTGTTCTACGGCGCTATTTCCGGCTCCGGCCCCGCCACCACCGCCGCTGTGGGCGCCATGTGCATTCCCTTTATGATCGATCTGGGTTATAATAAAACCTGGGCAGCCGGTTTGATCTCGGTTGCAGGCGGTCTGGGCGTTATCATTCCCCCCAGCATTCCGTTTGTTCTGTATTCTCTGGCCACCGGCGTTTCCACGGGCGATCTGTTCCTGGGCGGCGTGATCCCCGGCATTATGATCGGTGTGTTCCTGATGGCTTACGCAGTGTTCTTCTGTGTGACCAAGGGCGAAGACCGCACCCTGATCAAGGCAAAAATGGACGAGCTGGGTGCCCACGGCTTTATGCCCCTGTTCCTGGAAAGCCTGCCCGCTCTGCTGTGCCCCGTGATCATTCTGGGCGGCATTTACACCGGCTTCTTCACCCCCACCGAGGCCGCTGTGGTTTCTGTGTTCTACGCTGTTCTGGTTTCTCTGTTCGTTTACAAGAGCATTAAAGTAAGCGATCTGATGGGCTTCTTGACTGCTTCGGTAAAAACCTATGGCGGTTTGGCATTCGTGCTGGCCTTTGCAACCGCATTCGGCCGCGTGCTGAGCCTCACCAAGGCCACCAAGGTGGTGGAAAAGTTCATTCTGGGCAACTTCCACACCGGTTGGAGCGCACTGGCTGTGTGTGCCATCATCTTCCTGATCCTTGGCATGGTTATGGACACCGGCCCCGCCATCATCATTCTGGCACCCGTTCTGCTGCCTGCCATGCAGGAGCTGGGCGTTGACCCCGTTCACTTCGGTGTTGTGCTGGTTTGCTGCCTGTCCATCGGTTTGGCCACGCCTCCCTTCGGCCTGGATATGTTCGTTGCCGGCAATATCTCCGGCGACCAGCCCATGTCTGTTGCCCGCAAGAGCGTGCCTTTCATCATCGCATTCCTGATCGCACTTGTGCTGATCGTATTTGTTCCCACCATTTCCACCGTCCTGCCCAATATGCTGAAGTAACCAAACACTTCCGCAGCTTGGCAGGCAAAGACCCCTGGTATTTTATTCTGATTCACAGCACCGCATGGATGCAAGCGGCCGTGCGGTGCCTTGGAATAACGAACGCATTATGATTAGGAGGATTACACAAATGAAGAAGGTAATTTCTATTGCTCTGGCAGCTGCCATGGCAACCTCTCTGGTGGCTTGCGGCGGCTCTGCTGCTTCCAGCACCGCTCCTGCTGCTTCTGCCAGCGGTGCAGCTTCCACTGCTGCCTCTGGCGATGTAGACTACTCTGCTCTGGATGCCGTTGAGCTGATCGCCGGCGACTCCAGCAGCAAAGGCGCAGCTGCACAGCTGCTGGGCGAACTGGTTGCCAGCAAGGTGGACGAGATCACCGGCGGCCAGCTGACCATCGACTACCATCCCAACAGCGATTTGGGCGGCGATGCTGATCTGCTGCGCCAGATGCAGTCTAACGACATTCAGATGGTCGTTTGCCAGACTGCTCCCACCGTTTCCTTCATTCCCGAAGCAGCCGTGTTCGATCTGCCCATGGCTTTCGCCAAGTATGACGGCGACACCATCGACACTGTTCTGAACGGCGAGGATTCCTCTTTCCACAAGGATATGGCCACTGCTTACGAGAACGCCGGTTTCCATCTGCTGGGCTTCCTGCAGAACGCCACCTACCGCCTGACCACCGCCAACAAGGATCTGAGCACCCTGGCTGACTTCAAGGGCCTGCAGATCCGCACCATGGAAAACGCCAACCACATGGCCTTCTGGACTGCTATCGGCGCAGAGCCCACTCCTCTGGCATGGCCCGAGGTTTACTTTGCTCTGCAGAGCGGCACCATTGCTGCTCAGGAGAACGCAGCGGATACCTGCGTGGGCGCTAACTTCCAGGAAGTGCAGAAGTACCTGGCCTGCACCAACCACATCCTGTACTGCAACCAGATCTGCATGAGCAAGCAGGCTTGGGACGAGCTGGACCCTGCTTACCAGGCTGCTCTGACTCAGGCTGTCAACGAGGCTATCGCTGAGATGCGTCCCCAGCTGGAGAGCATTGATCAGGAGAACAAGCAGAAGCTGGTAGACGGCGGCATGCAGCTGATTGAGTACTCCAACGACTTCTATGACGAAGTTCTGGCTGTGCAGGGCGTTCAGGACCTGTACACCAAGATCGACAGCGACGTGAACGGCCTGGCCACCACCCTGCAGGAGAGCCTGGCAAACGCCTGATCTGCTTTTAGCCTAAAATCGCTTGACATTTGCATAAAAGCCATGAAGGGGCTGCTTCCCACCGGAGGCAGCCCCTTTTTGTATGCCCTCACTTTTCTTTTCTGCGCCGCAGCAGCACCGCCGCCCCGGCCAATGCCCCCGCCATCAGGCAGGCCCATGCCGCCGCACCGAAGGCGGCATCGCCGGTTTGCGGGGCCGCAGCCGCCGTGCCGGGCAGGGCTGCTTTTGCTTCGGCAGCCCCCTGCCCTTCGGCCTTTTGCCCGCCGCTATGAGCGCCGCCGCCCTTTTGGTGGTTGGTAAACACCACCTCGGCCTTTACGGGGGTTCCCCCGGCGGCGGCATCCAGCCGCACCGCGCTCACCTGTGCGTGCAGCCCGCTGCCGCTGTTTTCCACCAGCACCGTGGCCTCGTACTGGGAGGCATCATACGCCACCGCGGCATCGCTGCCCGGGTTTTGCTCAATGTGATAGCGATACACCCCCGGCGCGGCGTATACAATGGGCCCAAACAGCACGCCGCCTGCACCGCTGCGCCGCAAAACCGTTTCTTTAGGCCGGGGCGCACCCTCCAGCGCGGTAAGCTCTACGGCAAATTCGCCGCGGTCAAAGCCCTCCAGCCGAATGGAGGCTGGGATATAGGCGCTGGTTTCATAGGCTGCAGCGGCCTGCAAGGGCAGCCACACCATCACTGCCGCCATGGCCAGCAGCGCCAGCTTGTTTTTTGTTTTCATAGCATTTCTGCACCTCGCTTTTCTTCGGGCTCAATTTTTGCCAGCAGCACCACACGCCCGTTTGTGCGGGCATCGCTGCAGGTGGAAAACGCCGCCACGCCCTGCGTTTCCTGCGGCTCTGTGCCCATCTGCACCCCGCCCAGCGAGCGGATGTGCCGCAGCAGCCCTGCCCGGTTTTGGCAGCAGCGCCCGGTGCTGTAAAACCAGTCATCCGCCGCGTCGGTTTCCACGCAGGCAAAAAAGGTCAGCTTCAGCGTGCGCTCCGGCAGGCGCAGCACACCGGTTTTGTGGGCTGCAAAAAAATCCCTTTGCAAATATTCGGGCAGGCAGCCGAACATGGCGCGGTTTTCCATGTGATGGCCATACACAAGGGAATACCCATCCTCCAGCCGGGCGCTGTTCTGGCAGGAAAGAAAGATTGCCCCGCTCATGGCATATTCCCCCAGCACATTGTGGTTCACATACACAAAATCATCCTCGCCCTGCACCACGGGATAATCGATGGGCGTGTCCGCCACGCTCAGCCAGCCGATCACATCCGGATTCAGCTTTTGCAGCTCGGCCAGCGTGGGATTCTCCCCTTGCTCCCCGCCGGGCTTATACTGCAGCACCTGCCCGCCCAAATTTGCCTGCCTGCGCACGGCGGCATCGCACCAAAGGCAGTAGCTGCCCCATAATAGCAGCAGTATGGCCAGCAGGGCGGCGCAGCTTTCCAGCGCCCGGTTCAGCCGCCGTGCCAGCCGCCCCAGCGTGCCCACTGCTTATTCCCGGCGCTTGCGGCGGCTGTATACCACCATGCCCATCACGCCTGCCGCGCCGCCTGCCAGCAGCAGCCACGGTGCTGTATCCTGCACAATGCCGGTGTTGATGCTCACCGTGCGTTCGTTCACCACCGCCACGGTGGTGTCCTGCCGGATGCTGCCGGTTTTTTCTCTTGCAGCTTCCCCGTCCACCGTGGTGGTGTAGCCCTCGGCACTGTAGTCGGTTTCGGTGAGTGTGTAAACATCCTCGGGGGAAAGGCCGTGCAGCACCGCGCTTTCCCCGTTTTTCAGCGTAAAGGTGACCGGCTGCGTGCCCACCTGCTGGGTTTGCTCGGCTGTATCGCCCACCACCAGATAGTATTCCTCGCCCTCTTCGGCGGGGGTCACCTGCAGGGTAAAGGAAAACTCCTTGCTGCGGTCACCCATGTTGCCGGTCACGGTTTTGGTGATGGTCAGATCGTTCACGCTGCCGTTCTGTGCGCCGTAGTCGTTGGTAAAGGTATCGCTTTTTTCTCCCTGTGCATCGCTGAGGGTATACCCGCCCACCGCCAGGCCGCCGCCTGCATCGTTTACCACATACACCAGCAGCTCCAGGGCCTTGGTGTCATAGGTGATGCCGTCATACTGGCCGGGCTGCTCGGTTACGGTGTAGCGATACACCCCGGGGGCTGCAAAACGGGCGGGGTTCAGCGTAATGGCGGTGGCCGCCTGCAGCTCGGTTTTGCCGATATCCCCCGCCGCCGGGGCAAAGTGTACGCTCTCGCCCATCACTGCGCCCTCGGCCGGGCCTGCCAGAATGTTGTTGGCCGCATCCGCCTGCCCCGGGGCCACCGCAAAAGCAAATTCCGCCCTTGGCGCCAGCGTGGTTTCCCGCTTGGTCACGGTTTTGTTTAAGGCCGCCTGCACGGGCTGCCCCTCGGCAAAGGCCGTGACCGGTGCAGCGCCGCCCAGCAGCACCGCAGCGGCCAGCCCCGCCGCACTGCGGCGGAAAAGATGCAGATTCTGTTGTTTCATACCCAGCTTCCTTTCTTTAAGGCAATACCGCATAATTCTAAGTGCCGATACGGCGAGCGAGGTGCGGCAGCT
>OIWU01003640.1_pt1 | contig 11680 bp, 8 predicted proteins | sample 1587711 | NCBI WGS metagenome assembly OIWU01 (sample SAMEA3888909, study PRJEB22519) | human gut metagenome | biome: human gut; feature: human-associated habitat; material: faeces | place: Denmark | collected 2010 | reverse complement strand
TCCAAAGGAAGATGAGGGGGAGTCAAGAGGGGGATAAGAAACCATTCGGTGTCTTGTCCCCCTCTTGTTCCCGCCGGTGAACACCGGCAATCTCTCGCCGCCGAAGGCGGCCACTGTCCGCGCTCACATCGAGCGCAGTCTCGCCTCCACCGGCTGCGCCGCTGTATCGGCGGAAGGTCTGCCGTCTGCTGACGGTAAAAATTTTTTTAGAAAAGACTCATCTGCGTCGTTTTCGGCATCGAACCGAGCGCGCCGATCTGGTCGAGCAGCTCAACCACTGCCTTCGACGCCTTCGGGCAGCGGATGATCATCTCCTCCGCCGAAAGAAACTTTCCGTTCTTTCGCTCCTCCACAATGCTGAGCGCTGCCTGCTCGCCGATGCCCGGCATGGACGTAAAGGGCGGAATAAGTCCGTTTTCCGTGACCAGAAACCGCGTCGCATCCGAGGTATACACATCCATCGGCTCAAACGTGAAGCCGCGGCGGTAAAATTCGTGACAGACCTCGAGCGTCGTCATCATATCCTTCTCAGCGGCGGAAATGGTCTTGTCGCGGTCCTTCTGCTTGAGCTCCGCCATCTTATCCAGACACACCTTGTCGCCCTTGACCATGCAGGACGCATCAAAGCCCTTCGCGCGGACCGAAAAGTACGCCGAATAGAACGCGAGCGGCTTATGTACCTTGAACCAGGCAATGCGGAACGCCATCATGACATAAGCGACCGCATGCGCCTTCGGGAACATGTACTTGATCTTCTTGCAGGAATCGATGTACCATTCCGGAACGTGCTGCTCGTTCATGGCGGTCTCCATCTCCTCGGTCAGACCCTTGCCCTTTCGGACGGACTCCATCGTCTTGAACGACAGCTTGGGCTTGACGCCCTGTAAAATAAGATAGTTCATGATGTCGTCTCGGCAGCAGATGCAGCCGGACAGCGGGATGCCCTTGCGCACGAGCTCGGCCGCGTTGCCGAGCCATACATCCGTACCGTGGGACAGACCGGAGATCGAGACAAGCTCCGCGAACGTGGACGGATGGGTCTCCTTGACCATGCCGCGGACGAACTTGGTGCCGAACTCGGGCACCGCTACGCAGCCGAGGTCGCCCAGGATGGGGTCGGTGTCCGGGTTTTCGCCCTTGTAGCGCAGCGCCTTGCACGAGTGGAACAGGCTCATCGTCTCCGGGTCGTCAAGCGGGATCTCCTGCGCGTTGATGCCGGTGAGGTTCTCGAGGTGCTTGATCATGGTCGGGTCATCGTGACCGAGCTCATCGAGCTTCAGGAGGTTTGCGTCGATGGAGTGGTACTCGAAATGGGTGGTAATGATATCGGAATCCGGGTCATCCGCCGGATGCTGTACCGGACAGACATCGTAGATCTCGATCTCCTTCGGCACGACGACAACGCCGCCCGGATGCTGACCCGAGGTACGGCGCACGCCGGTGCAGCCTGCGGCGAGGCGGTTCTCCTCGGCGCGCGAGCACTCGATGCCGCGCTCGTCCATGTATTTCTTGACGTAGCCGTAGGCGGTCTTTTCCGCGACCGTGCCGATCGTTCCCGCTCGGAACACATGGTCGTGGCCGAAGATCTCGCCCGTGTACCAGTGGATGCGCGACTGATATTCGCCGGCGAAGTTCAGGTCGATATCCGGCACCTTGTCGCCCTCGAAGCCGAGGAAGGTCTCGAACGGGATGTTAAAGCCCTGCTTGGTAAGCGGTTTGCCGCATTTCGGACAGATCTTGTCCGGCAGGTCGACGCCGCATGAGTAATCCTCGTGCCATTCGATGTACTTGTCGTCCGGACAGAGATAGTGCGGTGCGAGCGAATTAACCTCGGTGATGTCCGACATGAACGCCGCGAGCGACGAGCCGACCGAGCCGCGCGAGCCGACCAGATAGCCGTCCGCGAGCGACTTGGTAACGAGCTTCTGCGCGATGATGTACATGACGGCGTAGCCGTTGCCGATGATGGAGTTCAGCTCGCGGTCAAGGCGCGCCTGCACCTGCTCGGGCAGAGGGTCGCCGTAGATGCGCTTTGCCTTGTCGTAGCACATATTGCGCAGATCGTCCTCGCAGCCGTCGATGTGCGGCGGATAGTTCTCGCGCGGAACCGGACGGATGACGTCGCACATGTCCGCGATCATGTTGGTGTTCTTTACTACGACCTCATACGCACGGTCCTCGCCGAGATAGGAGAATTCCTTCAGCATTTCGTCCGTGGTCTTGAGGTAGAGCGGCGCCTGATTGTCGGCGTCCGAAAAGCCCTGACCGGCCATGAGGATGCGGCGGAAAGCCTCGTCCTCGGGCTCGAGGAAGTGAACGTCGCCGGTCGCGCAGCACGGCTTGCCCAGCTCGTCTGCGAGCCGCAGGATGTCGCGGTTCCAGTCGCGCAGCTGCTCCTCGTCCTTCGCGAGCCCCTTGGCAAGCATGAATTTATTGTTGCCGATCGGCTGGATCTCGAGGTAGTCATAGAACTCGGCCAGCCGCTTGATCTCGTCCCACTCCGCGCCCTTGGTAAGCGCGCGGATTACCTCGCCCGCCTCGCACGCCGAGCCGAAGATCAGCCCCTCGCGGTGACGGATGAGCTCGCTGCGCGGCATGATGGGGCGCTTGTTGTAGTATTCGAGAAAGCTCTTGGAAATGAGCTGATACAGGTTGCGCAGACCGGCCTGATTTTTGACCAGAATGATAAAGTGGAAGCGCGGCAGGTTTTTCAGCTTGTTTTTGCGGTCGGTCGTCGCTGCGAGCACCGGATTGATGTCCGCCGTCGTGACCGCGTGCATCTCGTCCTTGAGCCGCGCGAGCAGCTTGACGAAAATGCGGCCGAGCACCGCGGCATCCTCGCTGGCGCGGTGATGCTCGAACGGGCCGACCTGAAGCTCCTTGGCGAGGATGTTCAGCTTGAATTTATGCAGATGCGGCAGCATGAGGCGGCTCATTTCGAGCGTGTCGATGCTGGTGAACTCCCGCTCGATGCCAAGCCGTTTGCACGCTGTCCGCAGAAAGCCCATATCGAAGCCTGCGTTGTGCGCGACGAGAGGATACTGCCCCTCCCCCGCCCACGCGAGGAATTTCGGTACGGCTTCGTCGAGGTCGGGCGCGTCTGCAACGGTCTCATCCGAAATGCCGGTCAGCTCGGTGATCTCGGCCGGGATGGGCTTGTGCGGATTGACGTAGGTCTGGAACGAGTCGCGGATCTCGCCCTCGACCATGCGCACCGCGGCAATTTCGGTGATCTCTTCGTTCGCCGGGTTGAGACCGGTCGTCTCGAGGTCGAACACGATGAACGTGCCGGTGAGCGGCTCGGTGCTCCTGCCGCGCACGACCGACAGGCTGTCCGCGTCGTTGACGTAGTACGCTTCGATGCCGTAAATGATCTTCATGTCGCCGATGATGTCCTTCTGCTTGCCCTCCTGCGCGTGGAGCGCCTCGGGAAAGGCCTGCGCGACGCCGTGGTCGGTGATGGCCATGGCGCGGTGGCCCCACTTTGCCGCACGGCACAGCAGCGAGGCGGTCGAGCTCATGCCGTCCATCGCGGACATATTGGTATGCAGGTGCAGCTCGACGCGCTTCATGCCGTCATAGGTGTCCTTTCGCTCCGGCTTTTTCGCCTTGACGATGCCGGTCGGCTCGAGCACCATTTCGCGAGCGTAGGTGTCGAACACCATTTTGCCCTGCACGGTGCAGTACAGACCTTTTTTGATGAGCGAGGCCGTGTCGCCAGCCTTGTCAGCCGCAAGGAACTTGGAGACGCGCACGGAATTCGTACGGTCGGTGATGTCGAACGCGATCTTCACATAGTCCTTGCCGGTCTTTTTGCTGTGGATATCCTTGTGCTCGGTGAAGAACACCTCGCCCTGAATGGTGACCATGTCGTAGGCCGAAACGGCCTCGTTGACCGAGACGATGGGGTCCTGAATGAGCTTTCCGAACACGAGATCGTCCTCGCGGACCTTCTCGGTCTTCGGGCGCTGGTATGCCGGGCCCTCTGAGCGGGTCTGACGGGCAGGCTTTTTCGGCTTTGGCTCGCTCTGCGCTTCGCTTGCGGCTTTTTCCACAGCCTTGTGTAAAAGTTCCGCGCGTTTCTGCTCATTCTCCTGCATCGGCGCGCCGTCCGTCTGCTCGAGCGGCACTGCATGGACCGGGCAGCTCCGCCCGGTCTCGCGGCGGATACGCGCTTCGAGATGGCGCAGCGCGGTCTCGAAATGCTTTTCGCAGATGGTGTCCATCGGGATATGCAGCGCACCGTCCGCATACTCCCAGTTCTCCGCGTGCAGCAGGCCGCGCGCCGACGGCATCCGCGCCGCCATATCGTCGTACAGCGAGCGGATATACTCGCCCGGCAGCTCGTCCGGCAGCTCGTAGCGCGGCTCGATGCACACGCAGTCGAGGCCGTAGGCGCTCGCAAGCTGCTTTTCGGCCTTCGCGAGCGTGTCGCGCTTTACGACCTCATGCAGACCCAGCTCGATGACCATGACCGAGCGGTTGTCTCCAAATGCGAGAGAGCGCACCTCGCCTGCGGCAAGATGCTGCTCCTCTCCGACACATTTGCAGTTGTTAAAAACCTCTATCAGCTTGGCAGCCACCGATTATTCTCCTTCGAAATGTGCGATTTCATCCATAAGCTCGTCCACAAGCCGTTCCTGCGGCACCTTGCGGAGGATTTCGCCGCGGCGGAAGATCAGTCCCTCGCCGTCGCCGCCTGCAATGCCGAGGTCGGCCTCGCGCGCCTCGCCCGGGCCGTTGACAACGCAGCCCATGACCGCGATCTTCAGCTTTTTGCCTCGGATCTCGGCGCAGCGGCGCTCGACCTCCTTCGCGATGCCGATCAGGTCGATGCGCGTACGGCCGCAGGTCGGGCAGGAAACGACGTTGATGCCCTCCTCCGCGCGTCCGACGGCGCGCAGGATCGCCTTCGCGGCGTGGACCTCCTTGACCGGGTCGTCGGTCAGCGACACGCGGATGGTGTCGCCCACGCCGAGCGCGAGCAGGCCGCCGATGCCGGCTGCCGACTTGATCGTGCCCATGTACTCCGTGCCGGCCTCGGTCACGCCGAGGTGCAGCGGATAGCTCGTCCGCTCACTCGCGAGCAGATACGCCTGCATGGTGTTCGGCACGGACGAGGACTTGATCGAGATGCAGATGTCGTCAAAATCGCAGTCGTTCAGCAGCTTTACGTGATACAGCGCGCTCTCAACCATGGCTTCCGGGGTCGGGCCGCCGAACTTCTCGAGGATGTGCTTTTCGACTGAGCCGGAGTTGACGCCGATGCGGATGGGGAGATGGCGCTCCTTTGCGGCCTTCACGACCGCCTGCACGCGGTCCGCGCCGCCGATGTTGCCGGGGTTCAGACGGATCTTGTCCACACCCGCCTCGATGGCGGCAAGCGCCAGACGGTAGTCAAAATGGATATCCGCCACGACCGGAATGGGCGAGCCTGCGCAGATCTCGCGCAGCGCCTCCGCCGCCGTTTTGTCCGGCACCGCGCATCTTACGATGTCGCAGCCTGCCTCCGCGAGCGCACGGATCTGTGCGAGCGTCGCTTTCGCGTCGCGCGTGTCCGTGTTCGTCATGGACTGGATGGCGATGGGCGCGCCGCCGCCGACCGGAACGCCGCCGATGTTAATCTGTTTTGTCAGTTTCATATCTATCCCTCTTTTGAAGCGAACACAGGGCGCAGGATGGTTTCCTGCACCCCCTGTGTTGATTTTACTGCATCATTCTGCCTGTCAGCAGGCGCAGGATGTCGTGTCCCGTGACGTAGACCATGAGCATGAGCAGCAGCATGAGACCGGCCGCGTGCACAAGGCCCTCGTACTTCGGCGGCACGGGCTTGCGCCGGATGCCCTCAATGATGAGGAACACCAAGCGGCCGCCATCGAGCGCCGGGAGCGGCAGCAGGTTCATCACACCGAGATTGATGGAGATGAACGCCACGAGCTGCAAAAATGCCCGGATGTTCACCCGTGCGGTCACGGCCATGGTCGAGGCCACGCCGACCGGTCCGGCCAGGTCGTTCACGCCGACCCTGCCGCCGAGCAGCTGACCGAGGCTGACCCACACGAGACGCGCGTCATCGAGCGCGGTCAGCGCCGCATGCTGCACGCGCGAAACCACGGTATCCGGCGTCGCGCCGAAGGTGAGGCCGATCAGCTTTCCGCCCTCGCCGTCGTCGATGCGCGCCTCGAACGGCACAGACGGCAGTTCGACCGTCTCGCCGCCGCGGCGCACCTTGACGCTGTGCGTCGTCGAGCTGCTCATACCCATCGCGACGTTCAGATCGCTGCGCACGAGCAGTCGGAAGCCGTCGATGCTGATGATCGTGTCGCCCTCCTGCAAGCCGCCCTCGAGCACCGAGCTGCCTTCGCTGATGCTCGCAACGGTCGTGGTGATAAAGCCGTTATCGGTCGGCGCCTGCACCGCGAACAGCAGGATGACAAAGCCGATGAGAAAATTCATCAGCGCGCCTGCTGCGACGATGAGGATGCGGCGGCGGAGGCGCGCCCTGCCGAAGGCGTGCTCGCTCTCGCTTTCGCCGTCCTCACCCTCCATGACGCACGCGCCGCCGACCGGCAGCAGCTTCAGGCAGTACATCGTGCCGTGATATTCGTGCTTGAGAATGGTCGGGCCCATGCCGATCCAGAATTCATTGACCTGCACGCCGCCGCGCTTGGCGGTGATAAAATGGCCGAATTCATGCACGATGACCAGCACGCCGAAGGCCAGAATGGCCAGAATGATTGAAAGTACCTGCAAAGCTGTCTCCTTTCCGGGTCAGCCGTCTCAGCCCAGAACGAGCTTGCGTGCTGCTCTGTCGGCGGCGAGCACGTCGTCGAGCGTGATGTCCTTCCTGTACGGGATGCTGTCCAGTGCGTGCGAAACGCGCTCCGCGATCTCGGTAAAGCCGATCCTTCCGTCGAGGAACAGACCGACGGCCGCTTCATTTGCACCGTTGAGCACCGCGCCGCGGTCGCCCTTGAGGGCGGCGGCCTGCTTTGCGAGATTCAGCGCCGGGAACGCCTCGTAATCCGGCGCGAAGAATGTGAGCTTCGCGACCTCTGCGAGCGACATGCGCGGCACTTTGCACGGCACGCGCTCCGGCCAGGTCAGCGCGAGCTGAATGGGCAGGCGCATATCCGGCAGGCCGAGCTGCGCGATGACCGCGCCGTCCGCAAATTCCACGGCCGAGTGCACGATGCTCTCGCGATGTACGACGATCTCGATGTCCTCGGGCGGCAGGTCATACAGCCACATCGCCTCGATCAGCTCCAGTCCCTTGTTCATCATGGTCGCGGAGTCGATGGTGATCTTCGCGCCCATCGACCAGTTCGGGTGCGCAAGCGCCTGCTCGCGCGTCATGCCGCGCATTTCCTCGAACTTTTTCCCGAAGAACGGGCCGCCAGAAGCCGTGAGCAGGATCTTCGAGACCGGGTTTCCGTTCGCGGCCTGCACACACTGAAAGATCGCCGAATGCTCGGAGTCGACCGGCAGGATGCGCACGCCTTTTTCCCGCGCCGCCTCCATGACGATGCCGCCCGCGCACACGAGCGTTTCCTTGTTCGCGAGCGCGATGTCCTTTCCGGCGTTGATGGCGGCGAGCGTCGGCAGCAGGCCGACCATGCCTACAACGGCGGTCACAACGATGTCCGCGCCGCTTTCCGAGGCGCAGGCGATCAGACCGTCCATACCGGTCAGCACCTCGATGTCCGTGTCCGCGAGCTTCACGCGAAGCTCTTTTGCCGCGTTTTCGTCGAACGCGCACACCATTTTCGGATGCAGGGCGCGCGCCTGCTCCTCCAGTAAGCCTATGCGGCGGTTGGTCGTCAGCGCGACGACTTCAGCCTCGATCGAAGGCAGAATATCGACCGTCTGCGTGCCGATCGAACCCGTAGAACCTAAAATCGCTATTTTTTTCATAATCTATGCTCCTGAAACTGCGGAATGCAGTGATGGTTGGATTGCTCTGTCAGAATACGATGCGGAACAGAAATTCCGCGAACGGCGCGACAAAGATCACGCTGTCGAAGCGGTCAAGCACGCCGCCGTGACCCGGGAAAATGTGGCCGTAGTCCTTGATGCCGGTCTGGCGCTTGATGATCGAAAAGGACAGGTCGCCGATCTCGCCCAGCACCGCGCCCACAGCGCCGAGCACGACCGCCGCCCACAGCGGCAGACCGAGCTTCAGCGTGCTGTTCATGATGAGCGCCGCGATCAGAACGAGCACCGCGCCGCCGATCACACCGCCGACCGCGCCCTCGACCGTCTTTTTCGGACTGACGACCGGCGCGAGCTTATGTCTGCCGAAAAACATGCCGGCGAACAGAGCGCAGGTATCCGCGCCCCACGCCGCGAGCAGCGGCAGCAGAACGATGAACGGGCCGTGATGGTAGTTCATCTGGAAAATGCGCAGCAGGCTGAGCAGCAGGTACGGCACGAGCAGCGCGCCGAAAAAGCCCCACGCCACCTGCGATACCTTCATGCTGTCGTGGAATTTCAGCTCGATGGCGAACGAGCCGACAAGCATGACGAGAACAAGACCCTGCATCACGTCGGTCAGGTCGAGCGGCAGCACGGTAAAATGACCGACCGCGAGACCGAGCGACACGAGCATCGCGAGCAGCAGCTCGAGCCGGTTGTGCACGAGCTTCGTCGAGCCGAGCACCTCACAGGTCGCGATGACGCACAGCGCCGCGACGACCGCCTCCAGAACGATGGGCGGAAATACATACAGCGCGAGCAGCACAAAAATAAAGCCGAACACGCCGAATAACACTCTTGCTTTCATATTCTATCACCCGTTTTGGTTATCTATGCGGAAAACGGTTTTCCGCGCGTTATACGCCGCCGAAACGGCGGTTTCTGCTGTTGAAATTGTCGATTGCCGCGTCCAGATCACTCGTTTTAAAGTCCGGCCACAGCACATCGGTGAAATAATATTCGGAGTACGCCGACTGCCACAGAAGGAAGTTCGATGTGCGGATCTCGCCCGAGGGACGGATGATGAGGTCAGGGTCGGGCATATGCGCCGTGTAAAGGTGCGCGCCGATGGTTTCCTCCGTGATGTCCTCCGGCTGAATTTCGCCGTTTTTCACCTGCTGCGCGATCGCGCGGACGGCGTTCTTGATCTCGTCGCGGCCGCCGTAGTTGATGCAGAGCGACGCGGTCGCGGCATCCGGGCCGAGCCGGTCTGCGATCTCGTCCACCTCCGCGATCTGTGCGCGGATATCCTCCGGCAGCACGCTCAGATCACCCAGAACGCGCACTGCAACGCCGCGCTCGAACATGGTCTCCGCCGCCTCCTTCAGATAGGCGCGGAACAGGTTCATCAGCGCGTCGACTTCGTCCTGCGGCCGCTTCCAGTTTTCGGTAGAGAACGCATAGACGGTAAAATACTTCACGCCGATGTCCTTGCAGTAGGTCGCGATCGTGCGGAAGGTCTCCGCGCCAACCTTGTGGCCTGCCTTGCGCGGCAGACCGCGCTTTTTCGCCCACCGGCCGTTGCCGTCCATGATGACCGCGATATGCTGCGGAACCGGACGGTTTTCCTGCACGTTTTCTTTCTTTTTTCGTGTAAACAGTCCCAACCTGTTTCCTCCCCGTTTTTGTCCCTCTTGCGGTGAAAATCCGCCTCACTTCATGCAAAAGGGCGACGAATACCGCCGCCCCCAATAAACGCTTGCACGCGCTGCAAAGCAGCGCATAAAATCCCAGTTTGCTTGCAAACTGCAACCTCAGATGCAGTCATTCATTAAGAATGACGAGCATCTCGGTCCCGTCCGCAGGCGACCGCCGCTCTGCGGCGGCATTCAACAGCGGCGCTCGCGCCGCAGCAAAACCCGCGACATGCGCGTGGGTTTTGCTCCCCCGACCCAGCCGCCTTGGGCGGCGTCGTTCGGGTACTGAACGCCGGTTTCCCCGGAACCGGTGTTCAGATATAGGGGGCTTGTGAAGCCCCCTATAAGCGCAGCAGAAGTTAAACTTCTGCAAGCTCCTTGGACTTCTTAGCGACCATCGCGTCAACTTCCTTGACGTACTTGTCGGTCAGCTTCTGCAGCTTGTCTTCGCCCTCGTGCAGCTCATCCTCGGTGATCTCGCTCTTCTTCTGCGCGGACTTGAACTTGTCCATCGCGTCGCGGCGGATGTTGCGCAGAGCAACCTTCGCTTCCTCGCCGGTCTTGGACGCGCCCTTGATGAGCTCCTTGCGGCGCTCCTCGGTCAGCGGCGGGAAGGACAGGCGGATCTGCTTGCCGTCGTTCTGCGGATTGATGCCCAGATCGGAGACCTGAATCGCCTTCTCGATCGCCTTGAGCACCGAGCCGTCCCACGGCTGGACTGCCAGCGTGCGCGGATCAGGGGTCGAGATCGCCGCGACCTGGTTGAGCGGAGTCGGTGCGCCGTAATACTCTACGGTGATCTTGTCGAGCACTGCCGGGTTTGCACGGCCTGCGCGGACCGCTGCAAGCTCCTTCGCGAGTACATCGAGCGTCTTCTGCATTTTTGCCTCGTGGGCCTTGAGCTGTTCTTTCATTTATTTTGCCTCCTCTACGAGCGTGCCGATCTTCTCGCCGTTTACGGCACGGTGAATATTTTCGGGGTCGGAAAGCGCGAATACAAGAATCGGAATATGGTTGTCCATCGACAGCGAAGTCGCGGTCGAATCCATAACGCCGAGACCCTGGTTCAGAACGTCCATGTAGGACAGCTGGTCGTACTTCTTCGCGTCCGGATTGACCGCCGGGTCGGAATCGTAAACGCCGTCAACATTCTTCGCCAGCAGGATAACGTCCGCGCCGATCTCAGCCGCACGCAGCACCGCTGCGGTGTCGGTCGAGAAGAACGGGCAGCCGGTGCCGCAGCCGAAGATGACGACGCGGCCCTTTTCCAGATGCCGGATGGCCTTGGAGCGGATGTAGGGCTCGGCGATCTGGTTCATGGCGATGGCCGTCTGTACCCGGACCTCCACGCCGCGCTGCTCGAGGCAGTCAGCCACGGCCAGCGCGTTGATGACGGTCGCGAGCATGCCCATATGGTCCGCGCGCGTGCGCTCCATCTCGCGGGACCAGTTCGCCGGGTCGCCGAGGTTCCGGGAGTCGAAGTCGAGCACGTCGTGTTTGCTATTCGTGTTGTCCAGATAACCCGATAAGCTCTTCATATGCTGCGTGCCTGTGATCGCCACCTGCTTGATTGCGGTCATATCCATCCACTTCCTATTCGTCCCAGGCCGCCCACTCGTCCATGAACGCCGCGTTGTCCTCGTCGGCCTTGGCGGGATCGTTCGGGGCGGTCTCTTCTTCACCGGATGCGTCGCCATCGGCGTCGAACTCGGGACACCACGGGGCGGGGGCTTCATATGCGTCGCCTTCTGCGGCGGCTCTCGCGCGGGCGTAGTACGCGGCCCGTTTCTCGCGCTCGGCCTCCTCGTCCCCGAGCCCGAAGAACGGGCCGGCGGGCGTCCTGTTGGCGTAGTCGAGCGGGAATTCGAAGACGCCCTCACGCCCGGGCTTCGAGTTCTCCCCGCCCTTGATCGCGATGAGGCCGTCGCGGATGGGGATGCGGTTCTGCCACTCCCATTCGTTTATCAGGGGAACGGCCGCCTCGTTGTAGCTCGTGCCAGATGAGGAACGCCCTGCGCCTTTCTGGCTAGACGTTCCCATCGAGCGAACGGTCCGCTTTCCGGCGAGCG
>OIWU01003632.1_pt1 | contig 11691 bp, 10 predicted proteins | sample 1587711 | NCBI WGS metagenome assembly OIWU01 (sample SAMEA3888909, study PRJEB22519) | human gut metagenome | biome: human gut; feature: human-associated habitat; material: faeces | place: Denmark | collected 2010 | reverse complement strand
CTCAAAGCCTGCTGATACCTGAAACTATTTACTTTTAACTTATTATACGAGGAGGTTTTATCATGGAAAATATTCGCGTTTTTGAGGAGGGCGGCTATATTCATTTTATCCTGCGCCCCGAGGAGCTGATGCGGCTGCGCTACTCGGAACAGTCGACGATCGCCTTTTCCGCGTTTATGGATGGCTGGCTCGGCCAGATGAAAACGCAGGTGCGCCAAAATACGATGGACGGCTATCGGTATGCCTTCGAAAAGCATATCCGGCCGTTTTTTGATGCGCGGGGGATGACCCTCGCGACCGCCCGGCCGATGGATTTTCAGGATTTCGTCAATTTTAAGTTCGAGCAGGGCCTTTCTCCGACCTCGATCGCGAAATTTCACTCGATCATGCACAAATGTCTGAAATATGCCGTCGCGCTCCAGATTATCCCGAATAATCCCGCGGATAACGTCATGCTGCCCAAGCGGCGCCGCTTCCGCGGACAGGTCTACGACCGCGCGCAGCTGAATGTTTTCCTTGCGGCGGCTTTGCAGTCCCCCGCCGAGGCGGCGTTTGTCCTCGCCGCAAGCTACGGCCTCCGGCGGAGCGAGTGCGCCGGGCTGAGGTGGAGCGCGATCGACTTCCGCGCGCGGCGCATGGTCATCAACCACACCGCCATTCTCTCGAACGGGCGGATTCTCTATGTCGATAACGTCAAGACCCGCTCGAGCTACCGCACGCTGCCGCTATCGGACTCGCTGCGGCGGTATCTGACCGATCTTCGCCGCCGCCAGAAGGAAAACCGCCGGAAATACGGCAAAGCCTACCACCAGAGCGATTATGTCTGCGTCCGTGAGGACGGCACGCCGCTCCGCCCGGACTATATTTCCCGCGAGTTCGGGCGCGTCTGCCGCCGCGCCGGTCTGCCGTGCATCCGGTTTCACGATCTGCGGCATTCGGTCGCGACGCTCCTGCTTCAGCAGGGCTTTTCCCTCAAGCAGATTCAGGAATGGCTCGGTCATTCGGATATCGCCACGACCGCAAACGTTTACGCGCACGTGCCGTATGTGGAGAAGGAGTCTATCGCCAAGAGCGCGATTCCGATCATCGAAATCTGAGAGCTGCAAGATTATTCCAGCATTTCGAAGCGCGTGATTTTACGAAAAATTCGGAAAAGACAACGATTTTTTCGAAATTGCGGGTTTAACCGTGAAATTGATTATTTTGCCTGCAATCTCAAAAAGATTCTCGCACTGGTACTGGCGTTCGCTTGCGCGTTCACTATGTTTGCCGGTGCGGCGTTCACGGATCAGGCCGACATCAAGGTCGAGAATGAAGTCGTGGACACTCTCATTGAGCTGGGCGTAATCAACGGTTACACCGACGGTTCGTTCAAGCCCAATGACACCGTAACTCGTGCGGAGATGGCGAAGATGATCTACGTGCTGCGCACTGGTAACTCTGACGCTTCTGCGTACAACAATGACAAGACCAGCTTTACTGATGTCAACGGCCACTGGGCCGCTGGCTTCATCAAGTACTGCCAGTCTGTCGGCATCATCGCTGGCCAGTCTGCAACCAAGTTTGCACCGGACCAGACCGTAACCGCTCAGGAAGCTGCTAAGATGCTGCTCGTAACCCTCGGCTACGACGCTAACAAGGCAGGCCTGGTAGGCATCAACTGGGCATCCAAGACCAACGCTCTGGCTGACGAGAACGGCCTGCTTGACGACGTAAACACTTCCTTCACCGGTCCGTGCCCGCGTCAGTACGCTGCTCAGCTGATCTACAACGCAATCGATACCCCGACCGTTGTATGGCGTGACGATGCTTACACCAACGTAACTCTGCTTGGCGACGATAACAAGACCGTTGGCGAGAAGTTCATGAACCTGAAGAAGACCACCGCTGTTCTGGAGGACGTTTCCAAGACCTCCGGCAAGGAGACCTTCGAGCTGACTCTCGACAAGTCCACTGTTGACGAGAACAAGACCACTGACGACAAGGGCAAGGCTCTGTACAACTTCACCGACGTGAAGAAGGACTACTCTGACCTGAAGTATCAGATGGTTACCGTTCTGTACAAGAACAACGACAAGTCCAAGGTTTACGGCGTTTACGCTACCAAGGACAACACCCAGCAGACCGGCATCCTGAAGGACCTCAAGATGGACGGCGTAAAGGTTAAGCTGGACGGCACCAAGTACGATCTGGCTAAGACCACCTCTGTTTACGTAAACGGCACCAAGCTGTACAAGAACAACAAGGACGTTACCATCAAGGAGTTCATCGACGAGTACGGCGATGGTTCTTCTACCAAGTACACCGATGCTGCTTACATGCAGCCGACCGAGGTTAAGCTGCTCGCTACCGACGGCTCCACCAACTACTCCATCCTGAACGTTAAGACCTTTGCTGTAGGCAAGGTTACCGCTGTTGGCTCTGATTACGTTAACGTAACCTTCAAGAAGGGCGATACCTCCATCACCAACGGCAAGACCAAGCTCGAAGAGGATGACTGGGATTGGTACGACGGCATCAAGAAGGACGACTACGTTGTTCTGACTGCTGCTGGCAACTACGGCACCGGCAATGGCCTGATCGAGAAGGCTACTGTTGTTACCGGTAAGGTAAACGGCACCCGTTCTGACGATGGCGTATCCATCAACGACGAGTGGTACAAGATGGCTGGTAAGAGCACCGCAGCTGTTAAGCGTCCGAACACTGGCGCTAACGTTGAGATGGTAGTTGTAAACGGCTACGTTTACTACACCGACACCACTGTTGGCTCCATCGACGACATGGCTCTGCTGGTTGAGGCTGCTCCGTCCGGCGGCGTAAACTCCAAGTGGGAAGCTCGCCTGATCTTCGCAGACGGCACCGACAAGGTTGTCGAGATCGAGAAGAAGTGGGACGACAAGGACGACGGCAAGGCTATCGCTGAGTTCCACGAAGGCAACGACGAGAACCCGAACGCTAAGGAGACTATTGGCACTGGCAACTCCTCTACCAAGGCACAGCCGATGCTCGTATCCTACGAGGTATCCAAGGACGTTTACACCCTGACTCGTCTGGGCTTCAAGAACACCGACGATAAGAACGCTACGAAGATTGACACCAACGGCTACGACGAGTACGTAACTGCTGGTTCCATTAAGACCGACGGCTCTATCAAGGGCACTGTAACTCTGTCTGACAAGTCCACCATCTCCCGTCTGTACTACGAAGCAACCGGCGTTGTATTCGTTAAGTCCAAGGCTGACAACAACGGCGACGACGGCGACTACAAGGTAGTAACCGGCAAGACCGCTTCTGGCTACGATCGCACCCTGCGTGCAGCTGCAGCAGTTGCTAACAAGTCCGGCAACAGCTACTACGCACAGGCTGCATTCATCGACCTTGGCAAGGAATCCACCGGCGGCTCTTCCGACAACTACGCAGTTGTTCTGAAGAACGTTGAGAAGAAGACCGGCACCGCTAACGGCACTGTTTACGTCATCACCGCTTGGAATGGCACTGAGCAGATCACCGTTACCACCGATGATTCCAAGGCTGCTGACATGAGCAAGGGCGACATCTTCTCTTACTCTGCAACTGGCGACACTCTGGCTGACATCGAGTACAGCGAGAACAAGCAGGCTGACTACTACGTAACCGCTTACGATGACGCTTCTGGCGACATCTCCCTGTACAGCTATGACAAGGACACCAAGTGGACCGCAGCAGGCGGCAAGGATGCAGATAAGGACGCTTACACTGTTGTTGACAGCAAGAACACCGTAATCCTGTTCGTTGACTCCGACGCAGGCAAGGGCGAGACTGGCTACACCATGGCTGATATCGACCTGGCTCGTACCTTCGACTCCGACTTCTGGAGCAAGGGCAAGCTGCCGGCTATCAACGACATCCAGATCTCCGGTAAGGATGCAGTTGATGCAAAGGATAAGGACAACACCCTGACCGAGGATGCAGTACCGAACGTTCGCGTATTCGTTGACAGCGCTTCTGACGACCAGATCACTGTTATCGTAGTTGACGTTCAGCACGACATCACTGCTTGGTAATCTTAACGGTTCTCCGTTAAGCCTGCCATAAGGCAAAGCAAGACCCCCGAGGGAAACCTCGGGGGTTTTCTTATGCCTTCCGCCGTCCAAAATACACGCAATCTACATTGCACGAAGCGCCGGAGTCATGTATAATATTCACAGGCGAAACTTTACCCTGCGCGGCGGCGCGCCGTGCACCCCCCTCGCATCAATACCCCTAAAGGAAGGTCGAAACATGGAACACACTATCGGTTTTCCGAACCTCGGTCTGGAATTCACGCTCAACCGCGTGGCCTGCACCGTGCTCGGAAAGGACATCTACTGGTACGGCATCATCATCTGCGCCGGCTTTATCCTCGCCGCGCTCTACGTCAATTCCCGGACGAAGGACTTCGGCATCACCTCGGATAACCTCACCGACTGCCTCATCATCTGCGTGCCCCTCGGCATCATCTGCGCGCGTATCTACTACGTCGTTTTCGAATGGGGCTACTACGCGCAGCACCCGGGCGAGATCATCGCCATCTGGAAGGGCGGCATCGCTATCTACGGCGGCATCATCGGCACGCTCATCGGCCTGTTCGTGTACAGCCGCGTCAAAAAGCTCTCGCTCGCGAGCCTGTGCGATCTCGCGGCGTTCGGCCTGCTCATCGGCCAGTGCATCGGCCGCTGGGGCAATTTCGTCAACGGCGAGGCCCACGGCGGCCCGACGACCCTCCCCTGGGGCATGACCATCGACGGCCAGAGCATGGTCCACCCGACCTTCCTCTATGAGTCCCTCTGGAACCTCGCCGGCTTTGTCCTGCTGCATTTCTATTCGAAAAAACGCAGGTTCAAGGGCGAGATCGCGCTGCTCTATGCCGCGTGGTACGGCGCCGGCCGCGCATGGATCGAGGGCCTGCGCACGGACAGCCTGTATATCGGCTCGGTCCGCGTCTCGCAGCTCCTCGCTATCATCAGCTGTATCGCGGCGGTCGCGGTGCTCGCGCGGCAGTATCACCGAATTAAGGTAGCAAAGGCGTTTTATGTGCCCGAAACAGACGAAAACAAGGGCGAATAATCATCATCATAAGGAGAGAAACAGCATGAGTGCAGTAAGAATGGACGGCAAGGCGCTGTCCGCCAAGGTGCGCGGCAGTATCCTCGCGGAGACCGAGGAGCTGAAGAAAAAGGGCGTGACGCCCGGCCTTGCGGTCATTATCGTCGGCAACGACCCGGCCAGCGAGATCTATGTGCGCAACAAGGAGCGCGCCTGCGAGCAGTGCGGCTTTTACAGCGAAAAGTACGCCCTGCCCGAGGAGACCTCGCAGGAGGAGCTGCTCGGCCTGATCGCGCAGCTCAACGAAAGCCCCCAGATCTCGGGTATCCTGTGTCAGATGCCGGTGCCGAAGCACATCTCGGAGCAGGCCGTCATCGACGCCATCGACCCGCGGAAGGACGTCGATGCGTTCCATCCGGTCAACGTCGGCAAGATCATGGTCGGCAATTTCGATTTCGTACCCTGCACCCCGGCAGGCGTGATGGAGCTGCTCGACGAGTACCAGATCGACCCCAGGGGCAAGGAATGCGTCGTTGTCGGACGCTCGAATATCGTCGGCAAGCCGATGGCCATGCTGCTGCTGCACCGTCACGGCACTGTGACCATCTGCCACAGCCGCACGCAGGATCTCGCTGAGGTCTGCCGCCGCGCGGATATTCTGGTCGCGGCCGTCGGCAAGGCCGGCTTCATCACCCCGGATATGGTCAAGGAGGGTGCGGTCGTCATCGACGTCGGCATCAACCGCAACGCCGAGGGCAAGGTCTGCGGCGACGTTGCGCCCGAGGTAATGGACAAGGCGTCCTATATGACCCCGGTCCCGGGCGGTGCAGGCCCGATGACCATCACCATGCTGATGAAGAATACGCTCAAGGCGGCAAAGCTCCAGCACAACCTCTAATATAAAGCAAAAAGCAGGGAAACCGGGACAGTTGCCTCGGTTTCCCTGCTTTTTTATTGAAAATTCCGTGTCAGCGTGCGGCTTTCCTTGCGTCGATCGTCTTGAACAGCACGCTCACGACCGCAAAGCCGATCGCCATGCCGAAAACGGCGCGTGCGGTGAAGAAAAAGTAGCTCTTCGCGGTCGGCATATCGCCCGCAAAGACGTAGTAGATGGTGTAGTACAGGCTGCCGCCGGGGATCATCGGGACGGTCGCCGGCATTTGCAGCACGACCGTCGGCACGCGCAGCCGCCGCGCCATCAGCGCCGCGACAAGGCTGCAGAACATGGCGGAGACCATGTTGGCGGCAAAGTCCCCGGCAAAGCCGTTCACGAGCAGATACACCGCCCAGGACAGGCCTGCGTTGACGGCGATGGGGAGCATATATGCCCGGCGGATGCCGAACACGATGGAAAACCCGATGCTGCCGATTATGCTTGCAATGATCTGACTCATCCCAGCACCCCCTCTGCCACTACGGTGGACAGCAGAAAGCCGCCCGCGATGGTCGCGGCGATGAGCAGCGACTCGATAAAGCGGAACAGGCCGGTAATGCTCTCGCCGAGCAGCATATCGCGCATCGCGTAAGTGATGGAGATGCCCGGTATGGTCAGCATGATGCAGCCGATGAGGATTTTATCGAGGTGGACACCTACGCCCATGCGGACGAGCACGCAGCCGAGAAAGCCGGTCAGCATCGAGCAGAGCAGATAGAACAGCAGCTGATTTGCCTTCTTGTAAAAGCCTCTGCGGTCCATCCAGCAGATGAGGCAGGCCAGTATGGCGGCGGCGGGGATATCGGCCGCTGAGCCGCCGAAAAACACCGCAAAGCTGCACGCGGTCAGCACCGCGCCGGCATAGCTGATCCACGCCGCCTCGGTACGCGGCCGTCTGATCGCCTCGATGCGGGCGGCGAGCGTCTGCGGCGGCGGACACTGCGCGCAGATCTCGCGCGAGAGCGCGTTCAGCCGCTCCACACGGTCGAGGTCGGTTGCATAGCTGCCGGCGATCCGCCGCGCCTTTACGATCTCATCGCCGTCCGGTGTGCAGGCTGTCACCTCGATGAGCGAGGTGATGGTAAATACACCGATCTCGCGCATGCCGTAGGCGTGCAGGATGCGCGTGATGGTGTCCTCGACGCGCGTTACCTCGCCCCCGGCGAGCAGCAGCGCCTTCCCTATTTCCAGACTGGCATCCACCAGCTGTTCCTCTGGTGTTCTCATAAGAAATCGCCCCTTTCTCCCTTCTATTCGAAAAAGGCAGGCAGCCGCCGCGTCGGAAAGCCGATGCGAAGCAGCTGCCTTTGCTGTTTACTTGAAGAACGATGCGACGAAATCGTAGAAGCCGTCCGGCGTAGTGGACGTGCTGCCGGTCGCGGCTCTGTCCATGCTGACGAAGCCGACGTTGCCCTCAGCAAGGCCGATGACGCGGTCGGTGAACAGCACATAATACGTGCAGATCGGCGCGTCGCCCTGTGCTGCGGCGTAAGCCGACGAGTTGTCGCGGTATTCGCCGAGCTTGTCGCTCAGATAGCCCTCCGGGACCTTGATATAGCGGAGCTGCGAGGCCGAGCTCTGTACGACATAAGTGCTGCCGTCTACAAGCTGCGGAATGAGGTCCGCGATAGTGTTGGTGTCTGCCACGGTCGCGTCAGGCAGAGCGCTCGTCATGCTCGCGGTCAGGGTGTCGACCTGCTGCTGGAGCGAGGTGATCTGTGCGGAAAGCGACTGCTTGTCCTGACCCAGCGTGTCGATCTGGCTGTTCAGCTCCTTGATTTTGCCGCCGCGCGACATAAACAGGACGAAGAACAGCAGGGCGATCACGAAGAACGCGAGAACTGCGCCGCAGAGCGCCGCACGGTAGTTCGGGCCGCCTTTGCGTCCTGCCGGGTGCTGCATTTTCATGCCGCGCATCGGGCGGCCGCTCGCCATGCGGATGCCGGGGCGCGGGCCGCGGTCTCGGCGAAGCGCGGCCGGGTCGTCCGGGATATCGTCCTGCACGGTCGTGTGCGGCGTCTCCGGGCGCGAAAAGCGGCTGAGCAGCTCGTCGTCGCTGTACGAACCGTTTCGCTCGTTATAATCCATGTTCATTCCTCCTGCTGTGGGATGCCGCCCGTCTTACTTGGACGGGTTCTCGATGACATCGACCGTACCGTCAGAGTGGCCGACGATCATGCGCTTGCACATATTGAGGAACAGGCCGTGCTCCAGAACGCCGAGCATGCCGGTCAGCTTGGAGTAAACGTCCTGAATGTCGAAGCCTGCGCCGAGGTGCAGATCTGCGATATAGTTGCCGTTATCGGTGACGAAGGTCTTGCCGTCGCGGACGCGGAGAACCGGGTTCCAGCCGTAGCCGGCCATGCGCTCCATCGCCTGCTTGGAGCCGTACTGCGCGATCTCGACCGGCAGATGGAATGCGCCGATCTTGTCGACGAGCTTGGACTCGTCCATGATCCAGATGACTTCCTTGGCCATGGAAGCGACAACCTTCTCGCGGTACAGTGCGCCGCCGCCGCCCTTGATGGCGTTGAACTGCGGGTCGATCTCGTCTACGCCGTCGATCGCGAGGTCAACATGGTCGAGCTCGTCGATGGTGAGCAGCGGGATGCCCAGCTCGCGCGCCTGCGCCTCGGTAGCCTTAGAGGTCGGGATCGCCTGAATCTTCAGACCGTTCTTGACCATTTCGCCTACCGCGTTTACCATGTGGTAAGCGGTCGAGCCGGTGCCCAGACCGACTACCATGCCGTCCTTTACATAAGTGGCAGCCTTATCGCCTGCAAGTTTTTTCATATCCATTTTATTTCGTCCTCCTCAGAGTTTGATACCGTTTAACGGGTGCTTTAAAAGGGTAACTATTCATCTTTTATTATAAGATGAAACGCTGTAAAGGTCAAGAACGGTTTCGGCTTCGCGCGCCGCACTTCGGCGGTCCGGCAATACCGTATCCTGTCGTTTCATGTCGAATTTGTTCATTTTATATAAAATTTCAGAAAGCAGAGCAGTTCAAACCGTACAGCGTGCAATTCGACGCTTTTTACAGCAATTTGAAGTATTCTCGCACAATATTGACACGCAGTGTGAAAAACAGGTTAAGCTGCCGTTCAGCCGGAGGGCGGCCAGGGCTTCCTGCGGCGCATTCACAGACGGCCTTGAATTCTTTCGATTAACGGAATCTTAGCGTAAAAAGAGGGATTTTCCGCGTCTGTTTGTGCAACCTGCTGTTCAGCGCCTCGATTTTCGACGCGACAGTAAGATTATGGATAACTCATCGAATTTTTCTTCTTTTTTCCTGTTTTTTCTCATGATATAATGGGAATCAAAGAAGGAAATTTCCTTTCTGCATACCATATTCAAGAGAATTGTTTATCGGAGGTCGTGGTTATGATGTTAATGATGAATGATGAAGTTGTTGTGGAAAAAGTGGAATCTGTCGAAAAAGAACACTCCGCTCTTGCACGGGAGATTGAATTTCGCTTGACGCCCTATCTTTACCAGCTTAGTATCCCGCCGCACGTTACGGGATACTGCTACCTGCGCAGTGCGGTGGTCGAGTTTTTACTCAATCCGTCGGAGATGCGGGAGATAACCAAAACGATTTATCCCCGGATTGCTCTGGAGCACGGTACGACGGTCAGCGCGGTGGAGCGCGCGATTCGCCATGCGATCGCCGCGGCATGGAACAACGGCGGTCTGCGCGGCATAAAGGGAGACCCGTGCACAGCGCTTCTGACGTTCCGCCGCAAGCCGACAAACAAGGGCTGCATCACCGCGTTTGCGGATATGATCCGGCTCGTGTACGGCACGGCAATCGGTCTTTAAGCGCCGAAAAAAGGGAAAATAACGTCCGTTTTTACGTCCATACGGCAGTTTTCTGCATAAAAAAGCAGCTGCCGAAAAGCAGCTGCAAAATTAAGACAATGCCGATATATGAGGGCAGGCGCGAGCAGCGAATGGATTTTACCTGCTGATAAAGCGCGGTTTTCGCGGCAATATTGCCCGTTTAGCGCTTGATTTCGTCGCCGAGCTTGCTCCGGACAGCCGCTGCAAGACGGTCGATAAACTGTGTCACCGTCGGCATTTCGCGGAACGTGATGGCATCGGGACCCTCATCGTCTGCGGACATATACCCCTCGTTCCACGCATATCTGACCGCAGCGGCGCAGGCGCGCTCCACAGAGGTAAGCGAGGTGCCGCGCTCAACAGCGATCGTCATGAGCAAGGCAAGGTGAGTCGAATTCTGAATGCCGTCAAGGAGGTACAGGATAACGGCGCGGCAAAGGATTTCATAACCGCGCATCTGCGGCGTGATGCCGAGCCGGAACAGATACGGAAGAGTTGCGCAGGCAATTTTCTCCTCGTCAGCTGCGCGGCCGAACAGGATATTCTGATGCAGGTACAGCGCTCCCTGCTCATTCTCCGGCATCCAGAGGTAATCGTACAGATCGTTCATAAAATCGTCCTTATTCATGTTTTCATCCATAGTTACACCTCCCGAAAGCGCATAAAAGTTCATTATTTATATTGTATATTATACCATATTTCCCGCGCCGCGCCACAAGGAATATTGCGTTGAAAATAATGAAATTCATGCCGTGTTTTTGGTCGTTTTGGTGAAAAATGATAAAAACCTCAGTTCTATGGCGGAATTTTGAATTTACAGGCGGGAAAACGGCGTTTTCTCGAGCAAGCGGATTGTCTGATTATTGCATCTGATATGCCATCTGCAGAAATTAACAATGCTGTCCGTTTTGCTCGCCTGCACAGCAAGCCGATCATTGATTTAAATACTGCTGACTGCATTTTCGCCGTTAAGGGCACGATGGCGCGGCCTCAGCTGGTATGGCATCACCCCCGGAAGCCGCAGTGTCATGCTCTGGGGCAGTCCGATCGAGCTCAGCAAGCAGGCTCAGCTGAAAAGTGGCAGGAAGATTTGATCGCGCGTGTATTCGACTGTCCGGTGGCAAACGAATACGGTGCACGTGATGCCGGTATCCTCGCCTACACCTGTCCGTCCGGCGGCATTCATATCACCGCAGAAAACTGTATCATAGAAGTTCTTGACCCTGTCACATATGAACCGGTGCCGAACGGACAGAGCGGTGTGCTTGCGATCACTGATCTGACCAATTATGTTCAGCCGCGTCTGCGATATATGCTCGGTGATATGGGTACACTCTCAACCGAAGAATGCTGCTGCGGCCGCCGGCTTCCTCTGGTCCCGATAATTGAGAAAGAGCTGCTTCAGCGTCGTAAGGAACAAATGCAAAATCAGAAGCTGTACCGCAAATCATATGATACAAACTATCTGGATTTCGTGTTTGTCAATGACATGGGAACGCTGTTCAAGCCAGATTATATTACCCGTCACTTTAAGGAACTTCTCCAGAGGAATAACCTGAAAGTCATTCGAGTGCATGATCTCAGGCACCCGTATGTCAAGCACACGACAAAAAATTTTTAGCTTACGCTTGATGGATTTTCAAGCACAGGCTTATCCTGATGCTCGGCGAAAAACTCGCGGAACTTGTCAGCATCGAAAATCGCTTTGGACGCTTCCTTGCGGCTGTTCTGCCGAGCCTGCTTGTCCTGCTTCTGCTTTGCCTGTGCCAATACTGCGGCATAGGCGTTTTTCGTTTTCAGAAGCAGCTCGTCGCACGTAGCTTTTTCCGCCTTGTAGGTATTCAGGTCGA
>OIWU01003630.1_pt1 | contig 11692 bp, 8 predicted proteins | sample 1587711 | NCBI WGS metagenome assembly OIWU01 (sample SAMEA3888909, study PRJEB22519) | human gut metagenome | biome: human gut; feature: human-associated habitat; material: faeces | place: Denmark | collected 2010 | reverse complement strand
AAAGTTTCCGAATGGGAACTTTCGGACGACTCGTGTTCTGCGAAGTCAGAACACACTTGTCGGCGAAACTATAGTTTCGCGACAGTCTTTGCCGCCCCGTTCTCCCCTGCTTACAGTGTCTTGACGAGCGTTTTCACGTACTCACGGAACACGCCGCCGCGCTTTTCCGCGATCTCATTGACCTCCGCGCCCGACAGCGGCTTGTTCAGCACACCGGCGGCCATATTGGTGATCATGGCGATGCCGAGGACGGGCAGACCGCAGTGCGCCGCCGCGATGACCTCGAACACGGTGGACATGCCGACCGCATCCGCGCCGAGCGTGCGGAACGCGCGGATCTCCGCCGGGGTCTCGAACTGCGGGCCGTTCACGCCGATGTATACGCCTCGGCGCAGCACCGTGCCGCACTGTTCCGCCGCCGTGAGCGCCTTTTCGCGCAGCGCCGGTGCGTAGGCGAACGTCATGTCCGGGAAGCGCGTGCCGAGAGAGGCGTCATTCGCGCCGGTCAGCGGACTCTTTCCCGTCAGGTTGATATGATCCTCGATCAGCATGAAATCGCCCACCTCGAAGCCGGTGTTGATGCCGCCCGAGGCATTCGTGACGACGAGCGCCTGAATGCCGAGCTCTCGCAGCACATAGACCGGATAGGCGATCTCGTCCGGCGCATAGCCCTCGTAGCCGTGCAGACGGCCCTGCATGCAGACAACGCGGCGGCCCGAGAGCGTGCCGCAGACCAGACGGCCTGCATGGTCGGGCGCGGTCGATACGCGGAAATGCGGGATATCGCCATACGGGATGCAGACCGGCTGCTCGATCTCCTCCGCGAGCGGGCCGAGGCCCGAGCCGAGGACGATGCCGATCTCCGGGATGAATGGCAGCTTTCCGCGCAGGAAATCCGCCGACTGCTTTACTTCATCATGTGTCAGCATGGTCTGTCCCTCCTTACAGGCGGCTCAGGATGCTGTCCGTGCGGCGCTGCACCTCAGCCTTTACCTTTTCGATGTCGATGGTCTTGAATTCGCCGTCGCGGTAGAGAACTTCGCCGTCCACCATGGTCATGCGGATGTCCGCGCCTTGCGCGGCATAGACCACGTTGCACGCCGCGCTGGTCATCGGGGTGAACTGCGGCGTATCCGTGTTCAGCACGCACAGGTCGGCGCGCATGCCGACGGCGAGCAGGCCGCTGTCGTCGCGGCCCTGACTGAGCGCGCCCGCCCGCGTTGCCGCATGGAGCACCTCAGCCGGGGTGATGATGGTCGGGTCGCGGAAATAGCCCTTGTAGACCACGCCGAACAGGTACATATCCTGCATGATGTTCAGATTGTTGTTGGACGCCGCGCCGTCCGTGCCGAGCGCGACATTGATGCCGCTCTCGAGCATCTTCGGCACGTTCGCATAGCCCGAGGCCAGCTTGAGGTTGCTCGCCGGGCAGCACGCGACCGTCACGCCGTGTCTTTTCAGAATATCGAAATCCTCGTCCTCGAGCCAGACGCAGTGCGCCGCCGTCGTCGGAGAATCAAAGATGCCATGCTTCTCCATGTACGCCGCCGGGGTCAGGCCGTGGCGGCCTTTGCACTCCTCGTGCTCGGTCTGCGTCTCGGACAGATGGATCTGGATGCGCGCACCGGTCTCACGGGCGTGCTGCGCGACCGCCTCGACGATCTTCGGGTTGGAGGTATACTCGCCGTGGATGCACAGATCACCGATCAGACGGCCGTTGTTCGCGCCGTTCCACTCGCCGCGCAGGCGCACGTTGTCGCGGTAGGCCGGCAGGTCGGTGTAGTCACTGTCGTCGAACACGGTCAGGCCGCGGCTCAGATTGCACTTGATGCCGCTCTCGAGGATGGCCGGGACCATGCCGCCGAAGAAAAAGTACATATCCGAGAACGACGCCGTGCCGCTCGCGAGCATCTCCGAGATGGCGAGCAGCGTGCCGTAGTAGGCGGCCTCGTCGTCGATCTGATCCTCGAACGGGAATACCTTCTCCCCGAGCCAGCGCTGGAGCGGCAGATTCTCCGCGTAGCCGCGCAGCAGCGTCATGGGCGCATGGCTGTGAACGTTGTAGAAGGCGGGCATGAGCAGGCGGTGGCGGCCGTCATAGCGCTCGCCGAAGTCCTCCTCCGGCGCGGACGCGCCTATGTAGGCGATGCGGCCGTCCTTTACGCCGACATACTGATTTCTTTTCGTCTCAAACTTTTCGTCCAGCAGGTCAATGTTGCAGAATAGCATAGTTTTCTCCTTTATATATGGTTTTCGCAGTCCTTTTATGATGTATCGGAGGATTTCCACAAGGCACGTTCATCGGCACGGCATAGGTGGAAAACCGCACGCCGAGCTCGGTGTTGAAATGGTCGATGGATTTCATCAGACCGATGCAGCCGACCTGAAACAGATCGTCCGGTGACTCGCCCCTGTCGCGGAAGCGCTGCACGACGCTCAGAACGAGCCGCAGATTGCCGCGGATGAGCTCGTCCCGCGCTCCCCTGTCGCCCGCCGCAGCGCGTCTCAGCAGTGCGTCCGTCTGCGCGCCGGAATAGACGGGCAGCTCGGACGTATTCACTCCGCAGATCTCAACCTTTGCCTGCATGAAAAAGACCTCCTGTCGCGTGCCGGGTCAAAAAAGTCCGGCAGTTCTATCAGCATTTTCCCCCTGCGGCAGGCGGAATATACCGACGGAATTTTTTCATGCGGCCGCGTTTTCGACCGTTTTTTCTTATAATTCGTGATAGTGCGGGATGATGTCCTCGTAATGGCCGTCCGGCATGAGAAAGCCGCCCGGGATGACGCCGAGCTGCTTGAAGCCGAGCCTGCGGTAAAGATGGAGCGCACTCGCGTTGGTCGCGACGACCGCGTTGAACTGGAGGATGCGGTAGCCAAGCGTCTTTCCTTGCGCCATGCTGTGCCGCACGAGCTGTTCGCCGATATGCCGGCCGCGCACGCCGTCCTTCACCGCATAACTCGTGTTGCAGATATGGCCGCAGCGTCCGACGTTGTTCGGATGCAGGATGTACAGACCGTAAATATGGCCGGTCTGCCGGTCCTCCGCGACGGCGGTACAGGTCTGCTCTGCGAAAAAGGCTGCGCCGGAGGAAGCGTCCAGCAGCTCCTCCTGCGGAAAGGCCACGCCGTCCTCCACAACCTCGTTCCAGATGCGGATCAGCGCCGGAAGGTCTGCCTGCGTATATGCACGAACCTGAATTTCCATGGAAAGCACGCTTTCTGCTGGTTCAACCGGCTTTTTGATGGCGTAGTTATACCACCGGAAGCGCGGACTGTCAAGCGCTGCGCTCAGAGCGACAGGAAGGCTTTCCAGGTCTGGATATAGGACTGGGCTTTTTCGTCTGTCTCAGCCTCGGCAGCCATGCGCAGGAGCGGCTCGGTGCCGGAGAAGCGACAGATGACCCAGCTGCCGTCCGTGAAATAGACCTTGCAGCCGTCCTCACGGCTGATGTGATCGACGTTTTCAAATTCCGGGCAGGCGTGCTGTTCAAACAGGTACTGCTGAAGCGCAGGCTTGCGGGCTGGGGTCATGGTAAACGACGCTTCTGCATAGCGCAGTGCGCCGTACTGCGCCTCGATCTCACGGTAGAGCGCGGAAAGCTTCTTGCCGGTCACGGCCAGCATCTCGACGAGCAGCGCGGCAGCGTAGATTCCATCCTTGCCGGAGATATGCCCCCGAACGGCAAGACCACCGGACGATTCGCCGCCGATGATGGCATTCGTCTCCGTCATTTTGGCCGACACCCACTTGAAGCCGACAGGAACCTCATAGCGTTTCTGCCCCAGTCCCGCCGCGACGCGGTCGAGCAGGACGGTCGTGGAATTGTTGCGTACGCAGGGGCCCTGCCAGCCGCGGTATTTGACGAGGTAATAATAGAGCAGGACGAGCAGCTTATTCGGGTGGACGAATTGGCCCTGATCGTCGATCACGCCGAGTCGGTCGGCGTCACCGTCGGTTGCAATGCCGAGATCACAGCGGTACCGGTCCATAACGACCGCCGCAAGCGGACCGAGCGTGTCTTCATTCGGCGCAGGAAGCTTTCCGCCGAAGAGTGTGTCGTGGCGGTCGTGGATGATCTCGAGATCGCAGCGGCAGGTCATGAGGATCATGCTCAAGCTCGTCTGGCTGACGCCGTACATGGGGTCGAGCGCGATGCGCAGCTGCGCGTTCTTGATGGCCTCGACGTCGATGGCGGACAGAATGCTGTCGATATATTCGTTCGTCGGGTTGTGCTCGGTGATCATGCCTGCCGCGACGGCGGCGTCATAGTCCATGGATTGAATTTTGTCCGGGTCAATTTGGGCGATCTCGGACTCGATTTTGTCCGTGACGGTGCGGTCCGCGTCGCGGCCTCCGGCGGTGAAGACCTTGATGCCGTTATAGATGGCCGGGTTATGGCTGGCCGTGACTGCGATGCCATAGGGCATGACGCGTTTTTTGACCATGAACATCATGAGCGGCGTTGGCGAGGAACGATTGATGACATAGGGCCGGAAGCCATAGCCCGCCATGACCTCCGCCGCCCAGTGGGCAGATTCCTTGGATAAAAACCTCCGGTCATAGCCGACACAGATCTCCGCGCCGTCGTGTCCCTCCTTGTGCATGAGGCTGCAAAGGCCCGCGATGAGCAGGCGGATGTTCGCCTTGGTGAATTCGTCCGCAATGACGGCTCTCCAGCCGCCGGTACCGAAATGAATCATCTGTTTGCCCCTCCCATGATAACTTCCGCATGGCACACGCTGCCCGCAGGCAGCACCGGCAGCGCCTCGACCGGTCTGCCGCTTATCAGAATTTTCCTGACGCCCTTCTGCACACTGTCCGGGTTCGTAACATGAATATAATACTCCGCGCCGCGCCAACGGCGCACGACGGTGAATTCCTTCCAGTCCGCCGGGATACACGGGTTGACGCGCAGGCAGTCAAAGTCCGGCTGCACGCCGAGCAGATACTGCGTCGCGGCATAATATGCCCAGCCAGACGAGCCTGTCATGAACGGGTGGTGCGCCTCGCCGTAGGTTGTGTGCGCCTTACCGGAGATGAACTGGCAGTAGGTATAAGGCTCGGCTTTGCGTGTTTCGATTTTATCGTTTTGCAGCGCAGGGCAAAGCGCGTTATAGAACTTCATAGCCCTGTCTCCCCTGCCCAGCTTTGCCTCGGCACACCATGCCCACGGATTCGGGTGGCTGAACACAGAACCGTTTTCCTTGAGGCCGGGATAAACGCGAGTGACAAAGCCGATGGCATCGTCCGGCTTTGTAAAGCACGGCGCGTTCAGCATCAGGCCCCAAGGCGTATAGAGATATTCGTCTACCGCATCCATGGCGGAAAGCCCTCGTTCCCGGCTGGCCGCACCGGACAGAACCGCCCAAGTGTTGCTCTCCATATGGACGCGGCCCTCGGTATCCTGCTGCGTGCCGATTTTTCGGCCGTCGGCGGTGATGCCGCGGATATACCATTTTCCGTCCCAGAGGACGCTTTCACAGGTTTTCGTGACGGATTGGCGGAGTTTTTCATAGCGCGCCGCATCGACCGTACGCCCAAGGCGATTGGCCAACTGCACAAAATTGTCCAGTGCCCAAATATGCAAAAAACTTACCATGGCACTTTCGCCGCCGCCGAGATTCAGGCAGTCGTTCCAATCGGCGCGCAGACCCTTGCATATCCCGTGCGTCCCCACCTGTCGGGCAGAGAAATCAAGAATGCGCATCAGATGCCGGTAGACCGTCTCCTCGCCGCCGTCAGCATAGGTCACAGGCTCGTCGAGGAAGGAAAGTTCACCCGTCTCCTTGACATACTGTACAACAGCCGGGACGAGCCAGAGCGCATCGTCCGCGCATGCGTCCTTTAGACCGTGGACAATCTGGCTCTTATCCGGTGTCGGAATGACCGTGGGCGATTTGAACGACTGCTGCGGCGCGTCCTTTTCAAACCAGCGCGGCTCAAACAGATGCAGGCCGTAGCCCTCCTTCGTAAGCGCCCGCAGGAGTTCGACAAGGCGGCTGCGGCATTTTTCAGGGTTTGAGTGCGGAACCATCATCGCGTCCTGCGCCGTGTCGCGGTAGCCGAGGCCAACGCGCCCGCCGACCTCAATGAACGAGGTGAACCGGGAGAACATAACGTTGATCTCGCTCTGGTAGAGGTTCCAGATATTCAGTTCGGTGTTCATGCCCTCGTTCGGCGTGCTGACCTGCAGGCAGGAAAGCTTCTTATCCCAGAATTCTGCAAGGCGTGAAAAGTCCTCATCCGCCTTTTCCGGTGTCCAGCGGGCCTTAGCCGCTTTTCCGGCCTCGAGATCACCCTCGCCAAGCAGGAATAGAAGCCGCGCTTCCTCCCCGGGCGCAAGCGTCACGTTTTTTTGCAGCACACCGCAGTGGTTTCCGCCCTTCTGGCCGGGAATTTCACATATGCCTGTCTCAACCGCGAGAGGATCGCGCTCCGTGCGGTACGGGCCGAGAAAGCGGTCACGCAGACAGGCGTAACCGTCAGGGGTAAAATCGGACGCAAAAAACTGGAATCCATTTTCTTCATAATACAGATCGTTTTCGATCACGCCGACTTCATATCGGCTTCCGGAGGCGTAGAGACTCATCTGGAAGTTCTGGTTATCCATCTGAATCTGGTGGAAGCTGAATTCCAGATAGGAAAAGACGGACAGATTCCGTGGGATACCTGAGTCGTTGCGGAGCCTGATGTCCCAGAGTTCGATCGGCTCATCCATGGCGACGAACAGCTTCTGCTCGGCATGAATCGCGCTGTAATCGCAGAGGTATTTCACATAACTCAGTCCATGGCGGCAGGAATAGAACTTTTTGTCCTTCCCCACCGGCTGCCACGAAACAGACCAGTAATCGCCGGTATCATTGTCGCGGATGTAAATATAATGCCCTGGGCCGTCCATCGGCACGCCGTTCGGCCGGAAGCGCGTGATGCGGTGATATTCCGGCGAACGGTACAGAAGATAGCCGCCTGCCGTGTGATTGAACACGCCATACATATCGCCGACACCGATGTAATTTGTCCAAGAAACGGGCAAATCGACACGGTCGATCACATATTCGCGGCTTTGGTTGTCAAAATGGCCGTACTGCATAGCTTCTCCCACCTTATCTCAATAATGTATCGCGCAGCTGCGCGGCGAAGGAATGATTCTTCGTATCGAGGCTTGCTTCCCAGACAATAATCCCGGCCAAGTCCGCATTACGGATGAGGTCAAGCTTCTGCCCGAGTGAGCGTGCCGTCTCCACCGATAAAAACCAGCGGTTGAATGTTTTATCCGTCCCGTCGTAGACAAGATACGCGCCGCCTGCCCGCGCGTCATAGGCGCTGTGCCAGCCGGGCGTCTGCAGAAGTTCCAATAAATCCTCCTGCGCAAGCGTATCCCACGTCGGCCGCTCCGGCTCGACGGGAGCGCCGAGCGCTGCCTGTATAGACACAGGTTTTTCCCGCAGGCGCATGGCCGTGCAGTAAAATGGCGAACCGATGCAGACCTTTCCGGACGCGACACCCTGCGCCAATATGCACTGTACGGCGATTTTCGCCTGCGCTGCGCTTGAGGCGTGGCCGCTGACGCCTGCCCAGCAGCCGCATAGATCGTAGGTCATAAGGTTGATGAGGTCGAGGTACTGCGCAGCGCCTGCCCAGTCCTGCCGTGCAAGCGTATCCGGCGCGCCGGAGGCGCAGGCCGTCAGTGCTTTTGTTCCTGTTCCAAAGGCGTCATCCATGGCGGCGCGGAGTTCTGCAAGCAGCAGGACAAAATTCTCCCGGTCCTCCGTTTCCGTTCCAAAGACGCAGCAGCCTTCGTCGCCGTCTGGGTCGGCAGGGTTTCCCTTCCGCTCGCAGGCGGGATATTCCCAGTCGATGTCAAATCCGGCCAGCCATTCGTACCGGCTCAGAAGCGCAAGGCAGTGCTCGATAAAGTCCGCGCGCCCCTCCCTTGTGTACGCCATTTCGGAAAAATACCCGCAGCGTGTCCAACCGCCGATGGAAAGTAGAATTTTCACTGCCGGATAGTTTTTGTGCATCGCCGCGTACTGCGCAAAGTGATTGCGCGGCAGCCCCGGCGCGATTACGCTGGGCGATGCGTCATCCGTGTCGCACTCCGGGTGCAGAGAGACGATGCGCCAGGCAGTCCGTGCGTTTTTTTTCGTGGCACGGCGGGCAAACGACGACTCCTGTTTCCCTTCCGCCGGTTCAAGCGCCCAGAACGCGTGATTGAGATACGTCGCGCAGTCCCACGGCAGCGCGCAGACCTCGCCCTTCCGCGCCGGTCTTCGGTTCAGATTCCAGTTTGCAAAGTATAAAACAGCCTGCCGCACCGATTCCGCCCTCCTTTTTTCGTTTATTCTGATTCGATTATAGACGCCCTGCTTTTCGCATGCAACGGCTCTGTCCGACATCGACAACAACGGGCAAAAAAAAGCAAGGATATCCGCAGGGGCTCTTTGCGCGAATTGGGGGAAGTATGGTATACTGTGGTCAGGCTTATGCGAAACTGACAGAAATTCTGCCTGCGCGTTTGTAGGGGCCGATGCCCACATCGGCCCGTTGAGATGTTGCGAATTTGCCGAAGATTTCCGAAAAAACGGTACATATTGCCGGGCGGAGCAGAGTGTCACCCCTACAAACTGCATCCGTCTTTTGTTTGCTTTTTTCATGCACTTACAGTTTTGAAACAGGAGGATCATTGCATATGCTTGTACGCCCCATCACAAAGGAAGAGCGGCTTCAGTCCGCGCAGCTGTTTGCCATTGCTTTTGAATCGCCGTTTGATCCGAACGATCTGACACCGTTTGCGGAAAATCCTTGCATCTGGGCCGCGTTTGACGAGAAAAGCGGAGAGATGATGAGCACAGTCTATGTGACAGACTATCGGGTGCAGTTTGACGGCGGTCGCTACAAAATGGGCGGAATCGGCGGCGTGGCCTCTCTGCCGCAGTACCGCCGCGCGGGCGGTATCCGCGCCTGTTTTCAGAAAGCGGTGCCCATTCTGTACCGCGAAGGCTATGTCTTTTCCTATCTCTATCCGTTCTCTACAGCGTATTACCGGAAATTTGGCTATGAAAGCTGTGTACAGCGGTATCTGGCCGTTCTTGACCTGCGGCAGCCGCGCCCGGCGGAGTTTTCCGGCTCGTTCCGGCTTGCACGAGGCGGCGATATGCTGCTGCCCGCTATCCGGCAGCTCGATGAGAGGTGGGAAGCGCAGTATAACATGATGGTTCAGCACGCAGAGGCAGACTACCGCTGGCTTCTTTCGGCAGCGCCCGCATCAAAGCAGGAATTTATATATGCCGCGTTCTCAGCAGCCGGTGAACCGCTCGGTTATGCGGCGTTCAAAAAGCAGGACGAGCCAGACGGGCGGAATCTTGTCTGCTCCCGCCTCCGCTTTTCCGGAAAAGACGGCTTCGCAGCGCTTATGCACCTGTTCTCGCGCTTTGCTTCCGACCACCGCTTTGTCAAATTCCCGCTCCCATGCTGCACAGCCATGCAGTACCTGCTGCCGGAATGGTCGCTCGGCGCGGTGCGATGGGAACTGCAAAGCGCCGGTATGGTGCGTGTGGTGAACGCGGAGGCGGCGCTCCGCGCCGCGCGCTACCTCGGCAGCGGAAGCGCCACGCTCCGGCTGCATGACGCGCAGATCGAGGAAAACAATGCGTGCTTTGCCGTCCAGTTTGAAAACGGGCGGGCCATTTCTGTCAGCCGCTCAGATACGCAGCCGGATGCAGAATTGGAGATCAGCACGTTCTCCGCGCTGCTGTGCGGCGTGTGCGATTTTTCAGAGGCGCGGCAGTATTTCCCCGGCCTCGAAGTGTTCCACGAATCCGCGCCGCTTGACCGCGTCTTTTTCCACAAGCCGCTTTATATTGAGGATTACTTTTAAGTATTCTTTAGGTGCGTCCTGTATACTCACAGCAGAAAGGACGTGATGAGCATGATGATGAAACATCGTATTTTTCTGCTGCTTCTGGTCTTAAGCCTTATGTGCGGCCTGTGCGCCTGCACGGCAGTCCCGACAGACACCGGCGCTTCCGCGCGGACGGATGAATTGTCTGACGCACAGGAAACAACCGCATCCTCTGTGTCGGACGGCACGGAAACACTCATTCAGTTTACAGATGAAGCCGCCTCCGTCTCCGGCAGCGGCTGTGAAGCGGATGGGACGGCGCTGACCGTTTCCGAAAGCGGCGTTTACCGCCTGTCCGGGAGCTGCGCTGACGGCTCCGTCACAATCAAGAAGGGCACAACGGACGTGACGCTGATTTTGGACAATCTGACGCTCACGAGTACGGACACTGCACCTATTACCTGCGGCAAATCCTCGCAGGTCACGATCGAGGCGGCTGCTGGAACGGTCAATGCGCTTTCCGACAGCGAACAGAACAACGGCGACACATACCCCGCGAACGAGAACGCAGAAAACGCCGTTCTCAAATGCAAGGACGGCTCCCAGGTGACGCTCTGCGGAACCGGTTCGCTCACGCTCACCGCCAACGGCAAAAATGGGATCAAATCCGGCGCTTCGACAGACGAAGACGGCGAAGCCAGCCTCACCATCCGGGAGTTGACGCTGACGATCCATGCGCCAGTCAACGACGCGATCAACGCCGGGCAGCTGCTGACGATCGAAAGCGGCGAGCTGACCATTTCCGCCGCAGACGACGCGATCCACTGCGACTACACGCTGCAGATCGGCGCGGAGGGCACGGACGGGCCTGCGATCTCGATCACAGACTGCTATGAGGGACTGGAGGCTGCCACGCTGAACGTCGCCTCGGGCGACATTCGCATCCGCGCCTCGGACGACTGTCTGAATGCAGCTAATTCCGATCTGACCGGCTTCGATTTCTCCATGAATCTCTCCGGCGGTACGATCAACGCCTATACGACGGACGGCGACGGCTTTGACTCCAACGGCACCATGACTATCTCCGGCGGCACCATTTGCGTCTGGACGGCGAACACGGCAGACAATCAGCCGCTTGATGCTGACGGAACGATCACCATCACCGGCGGAACTGTTTTGGCTGCCGGTGGCAGCGCGGGCATGGGCATGAAGCTTTCCGTCTCGCAGCCATATGTGACCTTTGGCCAGTCCGGCAGTATGCAGCCGCGCGGCGGAGGCGCGGACGCGCTCATTTCAAACGGCAGTACGCTTGCCATTTGGGATGAAACGGATACGCTTTTCAGCACGGAAGCGCCGTGCAGCGCGCGCTTCGTCTTCTATTCCTCGCCCGAACTGACGGAGGACGGAAGCTATACGCTCCTGTCCGATGGTGAAAACGCCGGAACTGCTGAGGCACAGACAGGCGAGAGCCAGTCCGGCTTCGGCGGCATGCCGGGCGGCAGACCGGGCGGCTTTGACCCGAACGGAGAAGTCCCCTCTGACATGCCAAACAGCGAAACACCGCCCACACCACCCGATGGCGGCACGCCGCCTGAAAAGCCGGACGGCACATCCATGCCGGAGCCTCCGGACGGCAGCACGCCCCCGGAAAAACCGGACGGCGCACCGGAACCTCCGGATTCCGGCAGCGTATAACAGCGCCCCGCTCTGGTTTCTTTTATACCGAACCCAAAGAACCACAAAACCGCTCCCCCGGATGCCCGGGGGAGCGGTTTTGAAAAAGCGGAGTTATTTTGCAGCCTTGGCAGCCTTCTTGGCGGCCTTCTCGCGCTCGAGGCGGGAGATGAACA
>OIWU01003629.1_pt1 | contig 11694 bp, 15 predicted proteins | sample 1587711 | NCBI WGS metagenome assembly OIWU01 (sample SAMEA3888909, study PRJEB22519) | human gut metagenome | biome: human gut; feature: human-associated habitat; material: faeces | place: Denmark | collected 2010 | reverse complement strand
AAAACGGAAATTCCCTGTAAGGTGCCCGCCTTACAGGGAATTTATTCTGATCATCATTTTAAATTTCCTATAAAAATCATGAATAATCATGAATATTGCGCCTCAAAAACTGTATATCCGCCGCCGCAATGGCAAAACTGCGGCGAGATGAAAAAATCGCCCTTTCTGTTCCTTTGCGAATTTGTACATATCGTTATCTCTGCTGCAATTTTGGCGATGTGTGATGCAGTAGATGCGGATGATGGTAAGGAAAATAGTATTAAGGAGAATACATAATGTTTGCGTATAATTTGGATTATGATGAGGGTGTGATCCTAGAAAACGAGGATGTCATATGGGCTTCTCGCAGCAATTTGAATATAGATACTTATGTAAGGAATACAATTTGCATGCCGACCTGAGCGTGCGGGTGTTTGCGGCGTCCAACGATCTGCCGGAGCTGGTCCTTCCGGACGGCAGCGTCGCATTTTGGGCGTCCGTGGGAGCGACGGTCAGCTTTGACTTTTATCTTGATTAACAACCCCCCCGCACCGTTCGGTTTTCCGAACGGTGCGGGGGGGCTTATATGCGGGGATGTCCCGCATTACACGATCACGGTCAGCAGCATCTTAAAGCGCGTCTGCCCATAGACCGCGTGCGGCACATGCGCCGGCATGACGATGCTTTCCCCGGCGGAGACGAGGTGCGCCTCGCCGTCGATGGTGAAGCGGCCCGTGCCGTCGAGCACGGTGACGAGCGCGTCGCCGTCGGCGGTGTGCGTGCTGATCTCCTCATCCTGCTCGAAGGCGAAGAGCGTCATGCTCAGGGCGCGGTTTTGCGCGAGCGTCTTGCTCACGATCTGCCCCTGCTGGTATTCGACCTCGTCGCCAAGGCGCAGCACCTGTGCTTTTTCAATGTTTTTCAGACCCATGATCCGATCTCCTTTATTCTTGACTGTTGAAATTTTACCCGCCGTGCGGCGGTCGTATACGTTCGTTCAGTCGTCGAGGCCCGGCACCTGCGGCAGGGTCGCAAAGCTCTCGGCGAGCTGCGCGTCGGTGGGGATGAAGTCGCTCATTTCGCCGTTGTGGAACTTCTCATAGGCAACCATGTCGAAGTAGCCGGTGCCGGTCAGGCCAAAAACGATGGTCTTGGCCTCGCCGGTCTCGCGGCACTTAATGGCCTCGTCGATGGCGACGCGGATGGCGTGGCTGGATTCCGGCGCGGGCAGGATGCCCTCAATGCGCGCGAACTGCTCGGCCGCCTCGAACACCTTCGTCTGCTCGACGGAGCGGGCCTCCATGTAGCCGTCGTGGTACAGCTGCGACACGATGGAGCTCATGCCGTGGTAGCGCAGGCCGCCGGCGTGGTTCGGCGAGGGGATGAAGCCGCTGCCGAGCGTGTACATCTTGGCCAGCGGGCAGACTTTGCCGGTGTCGCAGAAGTCGTAGGCGAACCTGCCGCGCGTGAGGCTCGGGCAGGAGGCGGGCTCGACGGCGATGAACCGATAGTCGCGCTCACCGCGCAGCTTCTCGCCCATGAACGGGGAGATGAGGCCGCCGAGGCTGCTGCCGCCGCCGGCGCAGCCGATGATGATATCCGGCACGACACCGTATTTGTCGAGGGCCGTTTTCGTCTCCAGACCGATGACCGACTGGTGCAGAAGCACCTGATTGAGCACGCTGCCGAGCACGTAGCGGTAGCCGGGGGTCGAGGTGGCAACCTCGACGGCCTCGCTGATCGCGCAGCCGAGCGAGCCGGTCGTGCCGGGGTGCTCGGCGAGGATGCGCCGGCCGATCTCCGTCTCCGTGGACGGGCTCGGCGTCACGGACGCGCCGTAGGTGCGCATGACCTCGCGGCGGAAGGGCTTCTGCTCATACGAGCACTTGACCATATAGACCTTGCAGTCGAGCCCGAGCTAGGCGCAGGCCATCGACAGGGCCGTGCCCCACTGTCCGGCACCGGTCTCGGTCGTGACGCCGCGCAGCCCCTGCTGCTTGGCGTAGTACGCCTGCGCGATGGCGCTGTTGAGCTTGTGCGAGCCGGAGGTGTTGTTGCCCTCGAACTTGTAGTAGATCTTCGCCGGGGTCTGCAGCTGCTTTTCCAGGCGGTAGGCGCGCACGAGCGGCGAGGGGCGGTACATCTTGTAAAAAACGCGGATCTCGTCCGGGATGGGGATCTCGCGGTCGTCGTTGTCGAGCTCCTGACGGATCAGCTCATCGCAGAACACGGGGCGCAGATCGTCGAACGACATCGGCGCGCCGGTGGCGGGATTGCGCAGCGGGGCGGGCTTGACTTTCATGTCGGCGCGGACATTGTACCACGTGCGCGGCATTTCGTCCTCGGACAGATAGATCTTGCAGGGAATGCTTTCGTTTGCCATGGTGTTAGCTCCTTTCGACCGGGGCCTTTCCGGGCAAGAAAAACGACCCTTGTCCACGGAAAGACCAAAAGTGAATTTGATCCTTGGGACAAAAGCCGGAAAACTTCTGCAGTGCCACCCAAATTGGCGCAAACGCGCCCGCTCGGCGACGTGCCATCACACGTCTTTCCCTGGTAACGGGGGAAAAGCCCGTCGGACTTTACCGCCTCACGGCGTCTCGTCCGCCCTCCGCAGTCCATTCGGCAAGGTCGTCTCTGCTGCCATCACACCAACCGGCAGCTCTCTGGGAAAGACGCAAACCCTCGCTTACTCCTCTGCATCTGTGGTTTGCTGCTTTGAACTTGGCGCAAGCATACGCCTTGGACTGGCGGTTTGTCAAGCGGGCAGATGCACTTTTTCTGCTTTCCACAAACGCGGGCGGCCACGCGCAAGAATATTTCGCCATTTAAACACAAAAAGGCGAAAAGAAACCGAAAAATTCGGGTGTTTCTCACACTTTACATTCGCAAAGCGGCGGCTTATACTGAGCTTAACCGGGGTTGGGTCCGAAACCGGCAACTGAGAATGGGAGTGATTTCTGTGGCGGAAAACAAGACATTATGCATTGCCTGCAAGTACAAATTCCACGACCGGGATCTGCAGCCGTGCGCGGACTGCCTGCGAGCCACGCAGCTGGTGCAGCGGGGCGTCGACCGGTATCAGAAAGCGGCGCAGCCGCAGCCCGGGACGCCTGTCCCGGAGACGCGCAGGGCGCATCCGTCGGCCAAAACGCTGTGCTTTGCCTGTAAGTATATGTACTGCGACTGGGACGCCGAGCCCTGCCGGACGTGCCTGCGGCACAGTCTGGCGGAAGCGGGGCAGACGGACGCCTTCGAGCCGGAGACGGCGTCGAAAGCGAACGATTTATGAATTTCGCTAAAGATATCTATCAAAAAAACAAATAGTTTGGCGGTTATCGCCGTTGATTTCCGTTTGCGATTTCCGCTATAATAAAAGCGTGCAAGGGAGCACATCTTCGAAAAGCGAAGGTGCGCTCCCTTGTCTTTTTTTATTTCCTTCGCCCACAAAAAACGGAAAAAATACAAAAACCGGTAAACGGACCCACCGGCGCGGGCGAAAAATCAAGAACAGGAGGATATGAACATGAAACTGAAACGACTGACGGCACTGCTGCTTTCTGTGATGATGGTGCTTTCTCTGGCCGCATGCGGAGGCGGCGGTGATACAAAAGATGATTCGGCGTCCGGCGACCTGTCGGGCAAGGAGATCATCATCGGCAACATTACCCCGGTGACCGGCGCGCAGGCGGCCTACGGCCTGGCCATCACGAACTCCATTCAGCTGGCGATCGACGAGATCAACGCTGCCGGCGGCATCCTCGGCGCGACCGTGAAGCTCTCCACCAAGGACGACCAGGGCACCCCGGCCGAGGCCGTTTCCGGCTTCAACTCGCTGCTCGGCGAGGGCGCGTCGGCAATCATCGGCGCAACGCTCTCGAGCTGCACGTCCGCGATCACGAGCCTGGCCGACGATGAGGGCATCGTGCTCGTGACGCCGAGCTCCACGGCAGACTCCATCACCACCAAGGACGATTACGTTTTCCGTTCCTGCTTCAAGGACAGCTTCCAGGGCGAGATGGTCGCGGCCTACGCCAAAGATCAGGGCTGGACGAAAGCCGCTGTGCTGTATGCGACCGGCGACACCTACTCCTCCGGCCTGCACGATTCGTTCGTGAAGGCGGCCGAGAAATACGGCATCGAGGTCGTCTGCGAGCAGTCCTCGTCCGACACCGGCGCCGTGGACTTCTCCTCGCAGCTGGCGACCATCGCCGCCTCCGGCGCGGACATGCTCTTCGCTCCGTACTACTACGATGCAGTCGGCCCGAAAATCATCCCGCAGGCACGCGAGGCCGGCTTCAAGGGCGCGATCATGGGCTGCGACGGCTTTGACGGCACGCAGGACTACACCACCGGCGATCTGAGCGCTTATGAAAACGTCTACTTCACCAACCACTACTCTCCGGAGGACAGCTCCGAGATTGTCCAGAACTACGTCAAGAACTACACCGCCAAGTACGGCTCCGAATCCATGAACGCGCTCGGCGCGCTGGCCTATGACGCCATGTACATGGTCAAGCAGGCCATTGAGAAGGCCGGCAGCATCGACCACGACGCCATCCGCGACGCGATGAGCGGCATGCACTATGTCGGCGTCACCGGCGACATGACCCTCGACGAGACCGGCACGCCGGAAAAGAGCGTGGCCATCCTGACCTTCACGCCCTCCGACGGCAAGCTCGTGCAGAAGTTCGTCAAGACGCAGAGCTGATCTGCCCCGGCTGTGCAGCCGGAACCGGACAAAACCAAAAGCAATGCCTCCGCGCGAAAGCGCCGCCCGGCGCTTTCGCGCGCAATCATTCCGGCGCGGCTGGCCTGCGCGTGAACCAGAAAGGCAGGGAGAGAATATGACTGACTTTTTACAGCAACTGATCATCGGGCTCCGCCTCGGCAGCGTCTATGCGCTCGTGGCGCTGGGCTACACGATGGTTTACGGTATCATCCGACTTATCAACTTTGCACACGGCGACTTCATCATGGTCGGCGGCTATACGCTGTATTTCACCGTGCCGATCCTGCTGCACAGCATGGGCCTGCCGGCGTGGACGGGCGTGATCGCGGCCATCGTGATCTGCGCGCTCGTGGGTGTTTTGGTCGAACTGGTGGCCTACCGGCCCGTGCGCCGCAAGGGCACGAGCATGTCGGCCCTCATCACGGCCATCGCCATGAGCCTGCTGCTGGAAAACCTCGCGCAGGCCATTCCGGCCATGGGCCCGAACCCGCGTGTGATCTCCGATGAGATCTTCAGCACGGCGCCGATGTCCCTCGGCGGCGTGTCCGTGAACATGGCGGCCGTGATCACGATCGTCATCGCGGCCGTTGTCATGGCGGCGCTGCAGATCTTCGTGCAGAAGACGAAGCTCGGCCGCGCCATGCGCGCCGTGTCCGAGAATAAGGAGGCGTCCACGCTCGTGGGCATCAACGTCAACCGCACGATCGTGACGACGTTCGCCATCGGCTCCGGCCTCGCGGCCATCGCGGCGCTGATGTACTGCGCGCAGTACCACACCGTGACGACGACGATGGGCTCCATGCTGGGCCTCAAGGCGTTCGTGGCGGCGGTCATGGGCGGCATCGGCCTGATCCCGGGCGCCATGCTCGGCGGCATCGTCGTCGGCATCATCGAAGCGCTCGTGACGGCCTACATCAGCTCGTCGCTCGCCAACGCTGTTGTGTTTCTGATCCTGATCGTGATGCTGCTGGTCAAGCCGGCCGGCATCCTCGGAAAGAATGTAGGTGAGAAGGTATGAATACGCTGCAAAAAACGAAACTGCGCGGCACCGGCATCAACTGCGGCCTGATCGTGCTGCTCTTTGCCGTGGTGCTGCTGCTCGGTCAGGTGCTCCCGGAAAATACCTACCGCCGCGTGCTGGTCCCGATCATCTGGCAGATGTGCATTTTCACCCTGCTCGGCACGTCGCTCAATCTTACGCTTGGCTACCTTGGCCAGCTCACGCTGGGCCACATGGGTTTTGCCGGCGTCGGCGCCTACACCGCTGCGCTGACCTCGCTTGCGCTCGAACGCGCGGGCCTGTTCGAGGCGTCGGAAGCAGCCCCCGGCCAGCTCATTCTGGTCATTCTCGGCTGCTGCCTGCTCGGTGCCATTTTCGCAGGGCTGCTCGGCCTGCTCGTGGGCATCCCGGCGCTGCGCCTGCGCGGTGACTATCTGGCCATCGTGACGCTCGGCTTCGGCCTCATCGTCGAAAACGTCATTGCGAATGAGGCTGTTATTTGTGGACTAACACCCGAAAAAGCCTGTAATTTCAAGGAATTTGCGGCATAAGCCCTTGCATTTGGGCAATGCCGAAACTGAATAGCTGATGTTGTACTGGGAGTAAGCGATGGACGCTTAGCCCATTTTTTATTGCCAGAATTGAATATGAACACGCCTTGCGCGTCTGTCTCTCCCTCCGGGGAGAATGCCTTTTACGGCTGGACAGACGCGCTTTTTTTGTACCCATTTTCAGGAGGATGAACGCCATGACAGATTACTGCGAAAACGGCAAGCCGAAGGACTGCCGGTACTGCTATTACTACGGCAGACACGGCTGTATGCTGAAGGTCTGCTATTATGACCGGCCAAAGCCGGAAACGAAACCTGTAAGCGAATGCGATGATTGTCCGTATGGCAAGTGCGGACCGTGCATCGGCTGGTGTACGAAGGAGATTCTTCGCTCGCTTGAGAGGGGGCGCGCCAAGTGACGCTGGATTATTTCTACGGTGCCCAGGCAGATCAGTTTGCCTTTTACCGTATCCCCAAGGCACTGTTTACCGATGAACGCTTCAAGTCCATCTCCGCCGAGGCCAAAATTCTCTACGGCATTCTGCTGGATCGGATGAGCCTGAGCCGCAAAAACGGCTGGCTGGACGAACAGGGGCGCGTGTTTATCATCTTCACGCTGGAGGAGGTCATGGAGGCTATCGGCTGTGCCGATCAGAAGGCTACCAAACTGCTGAACGAGCTGGACAGCAAAGCCGGGCTCATAGAGCGCAAGCGGCAGGGACTGGGCAAGCCCAATCTCATATTCGTCAAGAACTTTGTGGATAACTCCGCCGGCAGCATCCCGCCTGCACCGGAATCACGAATCAAGACTCGTGAAAATCACGATTCAGCAGACGTGAATATCACGACTCCGGAATCCCGAAAATCACGAAGAAGTAATACTGATTCAAATAATACTGAATTTAGTGAGACTGATACATATCCTTTCCCTTCCGGTCAAGTTGACAGTCACAGTCAGGAACCTGTGGATAAGATGGGACAGGATATGGAAGAACGAAAACAATATCGAGCAATTCTGGAATGCAACCTGGAGTATGACATTCTCCTTGAGAACAATCCATATGACCGGGAAATCATCAGTGAGATTATGGAGCTTCTTCTCGATACTGTCTGCTCCAAGCGCCAATACATCCGGATCGCCGGGGACGATAAGCCCCGCGAGGTTGTCAAAAGTCAGCTTCTCAAGCTGAACAGCACGCACATTGAGTATGTGCTGAGTTCCTTCAAGGAGAACGCCAGCAAGGTACGGAACATCAAGCAGTACCTTCTAGCTTCCCTATACAACGCGCCGCTGACCATATCGAATTACTATGACGCTCTGGTGCGCCACGATATGGCAAACGGCCTAGTCTGAGCCGCAGTGTAAAATCTGCGGCTTCTGTCATTTCCGGGAGGTGATGCAAATTGGCAGAAGAAAAAGATGCGGCAGCTCCGGTAAAGCGGACTGCCGGAAAGACAGGCCGACGAAAGAAGCCTGAAGCGGAACATGCGGCCCGAGCCGCTCCCCAGGACAAAGATACCGGCAGCAAGGCTCAAGATATTCTGGAACAGGCCCGCACAGAGCCAAAGCCCGAATGGGAGGTTGCAGAACAGGTCGTGCTGCTCCCGCTGGACAGGCTCCGACCATTCAAAAACCATCCGTTCAAGGTCAGCGATGAGGATGAGCTGATGCAGGACACCATCGACAGTATCATGGCGGGCGGCGTGATCAACCCGATACTGGTTCGTCCGGCAGAGGACGGCAAATTTGAGGTTGTCTCCGGACACCGCAGGTTCCGGGCTTCGGAGCTTGCCGGTAAGACGGATATCAAAGCCATCGTTAGGGAAATGGACAATGACACTGCCGTGATCACCATGGTGGACAGCAATCTGCAAAGAGAGAACATTCTTCCCAGCGAGCGGGCTTTCTCCTACCGCATGAAGATGGAAGCCCTGACCCATCAGGGACAGCGCACTGACCCGACTTTGCGCCAAGTTGGCGCAAAGTTTAGAACAGCAGAACTAGTCGGTCAGCCGACCGGCGACAGTGCCCGGCAGGTACAGCGCTTTATTCGCCTGACGGAGCTGATTCCGCAGCTGCTGGATATGGTGGACAGAAAAGAGCTCGCTTTCAATCCGGCAGTAGAGCTGTCCTATCTGAAGCCAAATGAACAGGAGCAGTTTCTCGATGCCATGGACTATGCGCAGGCGACGCCGTCGCTTTCACAGGCGCAGCGCCTCAAGCGTCTGAGCCAGAATGGGCAATGCACACTGGAAGCCATGTACGAAATCATGAACGAGGAAAAGAAAAGCGAGCTCGACCGCGTAACCATCCGCGGCGATGTGCTGCGGAAGTATTTTCCGAAGTCCTACACTCCCCTGCAGATGCAGGAGACCATCATCAAACTGCTGGAAGCCTGGCAGAAAAACAGAGCGCATCAAAAGGAGCGCTGAAAGGAGTTTCTATGGCAAATATCACACTGAACATTGAGGGAGATCTGAACATCTATGTCAGCGAGGAGGACGGCCAGCCGGACAGCCTGTATCTGGACGGCGGGGATAGCTTTCCCGAAACGCTGCGTATTCATCTGGAAGCCGACGGCGAGGACGCTGAAAGCAAAGCGGAGGTCATCTACGCCATTCCCGGAGCGGCTGCCATCAGCATGACGCTGTATGAGGCTTTGACACTGGCACTGAACAGCGGCGGCGCGGACAGTCTGGAGCTGATGCCGGTTTCGGGCGTGTTCATCGCCTTTAACAGCGATGACGTCATCATCGACCAGAGCGGCGACTGCTATCTTGCCGGCCCCGGCATCATCTTTGCACTGGAGGACGGCGATATTGTTTCGCTGGATGAGGAGGACAAAAAGCTGATTACCCAGGTGCTGGAGGACGGGACTGCCGAACTGACCAACGGCGCGGAAATCCGCTGCGCCTTCGGGCTGTGAGGCCGACCCATGAAAGAATTTGAAGTCACCATTACCGAGACGCTTCAGAAGTCCATTACGGTTGAGGCAGCAACCAGAGAGGAAGCGCAGGCAATGGTCGAGGAAATGTGGGATAAAGGCGATGTGGTGCTGGACGCCGACCACTTCGTCGGCGCAGAGTTCAGCTGCAATGACGGACAGGAAATCGAGGCGGACAAGCCCATTGAGGTACTGCTTGTGGAGCCCGGACAGTATGCCAGAATGACCACCATTGGTTCCTCCCTTGAGGATATGCAGAAGGTCGTGGGCGGCTACATTCAGGAGGCTCCCTTCTTCCGCGATCCGGTCACGCTGGTCTGCAACGAGGAAGGCAAGATTTCCGGTCTGCCGCTGAACCGTGCCATCCGGGACGATGATGGAAAAATCATCGATGTTGTCGCCGGAACCTTTTTCATTTGCGGCGCGGAGGGCGATCACTTCTCCTCCATTCCGAAGGAGCTTCAGAAAAAGTACGAGGAGAAGTTCAAAAAGCCGGAGGCGTTTCTGAAGATGGGGCGCAGCATCATGGCGATTCCCACGGAGCCCACGTCGGCAAATCCGAAGCCGGACAGGAAAGCACCGGGCATGGAGCTGTAACCGCCGCCCGGAAAGTATGCAGAGAAAGGAGATGATGCACCTTGCAGGAGGAGGTTGAAAACAGAACCGTCACGCTGACCATATCCGGCGCAAAGCTGACAGGACGCACACTCAAGTGGGCGATCCGTCAGTTTCTGAATCACCACAGCAAATCGCAGGCTAAGAAAGCCCAGGCCGCAGCAATTACGCCGCGCGGCAAACAGTCGGTGGCAGAGCTGGTCGGTCAGAATCAGGGCGTTCAGAACATTGAGATCAGCGATAAAAACATCAAGGACTTCGACCGCGTGGCCAGGAAATACGGCATCGACTATGCCGTCAAGAAGGATACCACCGAAGAGATTCCCAAATATCTGGTCTTTTTCAAGGCGCGGGACGGCGATGCGCTGAATGCGGCGTTCCGGGAATACTCGGCGGTCGTTGCGAAAAAGAAGGAACGTCCGTCCGTCATTCAGAAGCTGCGCGCAATCAATCCGCTGGAACAGGCGGTGAAGAAGGACAGGGTTCGGCACAAGGACAAGGGGCTGGAGCTATGAGGCTGGATAAAAAGCTGAAAAAGAAGCTGCTTCTGAACGCACCATATGTCCTGTTCATCTATCTGTTTGACAAGATGGCGCAGGGCATACGCCTTACCCCCGGCGCGGACGCCAGCCAGAAGCTCCTGCATCTGGCAGACGGCTTCGGCAGCGCCTTTGCTTCACCGCTGCCCAGCTTCCACCCGATTGATCTGCTCATCGGCATCGCTGGAGCGGTCATCATGTGGGTGGTTGTGTATGTCCGGGGCAAAAACGCCAAGAAGTTCCGCAAGAACACGGAATACGGCTCCGCCCGCTGGAGTGCATAATCTTAAGTGTAAAGAACTCTACATGGACGCACAGGAGGATATGCACATGAATGATTACAACAAAATCACAGCCCTTTACTCCCGCCTTTCCGTAGGCGACGAGGACAGGGACGGCGGCGAGAGCAACAGCATACAGAACCAAAAAATATTTTTGGAGAACTATGCCAGAGGGCAGCACCTAACCAATATCCGGCACTACATCGACGATGACGAAAGCGGCAGGTTTTTTGACCGTTCCGCCTACTCCCGCATGATGGACGATGTGGAAAACGGGAAAATCGGTGTCTGCATTATGAAAGACCTTACCCGCTGGGGGCGCGACTATCTCCAAGTCGGCAACGCTATGGAGATTTTCAGACGGAACAATGTACGCTTTATCGCAGTCAACAACGGCATAGACAGCGAAAACCCTGACACATTAGAGTTTGCCCCTTTTATCAATATCATGTCGGAGTGGTACGCAAAGGACATCAGCAAAAAAGTGAAAACGGGCATTAAGACCAAAGGCATGAGCGGAAAGCCGGTTGCCACCGAAGCCCCTTACGGCTATATCAAAGCCCCGGATAACAAGGACTTTTGGATAATCGACGAGGAAGCCGCCGAGGTTGTACGCCTTATTTTCCGTCTGTTTTTGGACGGGAAAAACCGAAACCAAATCGCCGTATATCTGACACAGGAGCAAATCCCGACCCCTACATTCTACATGAAAGACCGGGGGCGGGGGACTTGTAAAAATAAAACGCTCAATGAGAATAACCGCTACAAGTGGAACAAAGCCACGCTGACCCATATCCTCACGCGGCAAGAGTATTGCGGCGATGTAGTCAACTTCAAGACCGCAAAGCATTTCCGAGATAAGAGAAACCACTATGTAGACAGAAGCCAGTGGCACATCACAGAAAATGTGCATGAGCCGATTATCGACCGCACCGACTTTGAAAATGTGCAGCGGATTTTGGAAAACGCACCTGTCAAACGCCCCAACGGGGACGGAGAAATCCACCCTCTGTCCGGCTTGCTTTTCTGTAAAGACTGCGGCGCAAAAATGC
>OIWU01003627.1_pt1 | contig 11701 bp, 9 predicted proteins | sample 1587711 | NCBI WGS metagenome assembly OIWU01 (sample SAMEA3888909, study PRJEB22519) | human gut metagenome | biome: human gut; feature: human-associated habitat; material: faeces | place: Denmark | collected 2010 | reverse complement strand
ACTTTTTGGGTGGTTCTGCCGGTACATTCGTTTCCGGTCTGTCTTGGCAGCATTACGGGTGGACAGGTGTGGTGGGGGTAGGAATTGCCTTTACCGTGGCTTCCTTGCTCATAAACTGTTTCAAGCCCCAACGACATAAGGGTGGATACTAAATATTCTTTCAGTCTGAATATTTTATGTTTTATGTTAAAACCTTCGTCAATTCTCTTGGGCTTGTTTCTCAAACAATGGACCCCACCCTCGTTTAACTCACAGAGTCTGCCAAAGGCTGGACAAAGGATTGGCTATATTCTTTCCCACCATCACTTACCTTCGAAATATTTCATCAGCGCACCGCGCGGACATTTGGCGGAGGTCTGAGGCGAAGTACTGTAGCTAACTTTGTTCGCAAAGTGAGCTACAGTGCTGGCGCCGCAACAGACGATTGTGCGGGTCAGTGCAAATCTCCGCTGCGAGGGCGCTACTGCTAACCATAGATATTTCAATTTTGAACGCCCTTGATTTTTTCTGTATTTTGAAAATTCTACCCATAAGACCATCTCCGGCATCAGTTTGACGGCCCAGTCTCGTGAGCCATCCATTCAGACAAAGCAAGCCCCTTCTTTAACCAAACTGCCTTACAAGTTATCGATTCGCGGCCGCAAGTAGCGCTACTCGCGGCCGAGGGTAATGCTGCTCGCGGCAGAGGGTAATGCTACCGGCGGCCGCGAATCGATGACTTTGTCCTCGTCCCGCGTTCAAAGTCACAATCTGTGATTTTGAACATTCCTCCATAGTTAACTGAAACCTAAAATCAGTAGGAAATCTCTGAATATTACGTTTGACTGCTTGGTTCAAAGTCCTTGTCTCTACACCATATAGTGTTGCCAAGTCTTTATCAAGCATAACTTGCTGTCCTCTAATTACTTTTGTTTGAGATACCACCAGCGGCTGTCGAAATATTTCTGCAATTTCTTGTCTTTGAAAGTTTTGCCTTGCAGCGCCTCCAGGTAGTGCTTCGCGGCCTGTTTGTCGAGCGGACTGAGCGGCGTTTCCGATTCGGCGGCGACCAAGGACGTTTTGCAAGGGTCTGGCATGCAGACGATGCCGCTCTCGCTGCAGTCGGCAGCACTGAGATGCAGTTCCTCTTCCGGTTTGAAGTCTTTTGCGTGGATTTCAACAAAGGCATCCCTCAGGAAAAACTCCAGCATCTGCTGCGCCTGCTTATCGTATTCGCTTGAACGGATGTCGCGCATTTGGTGTTTCCCGTAGCCCTTCTTTCCTGCAGCGTTGACGATGGCGGGAGCATCTGCTCCCTTCATGCTGGCGGCATTCAAGAAGAAGTGAAGCGGCGAGCCGTCGCTTTCGATGCGCAGCGTGAAATCGTCAATCTGATGGTTGGCCCAACGCAGTGCCGGACTCAGTTTGTAATCGAGCTGATAATGCGTGTAGACATTTTGGGCCATCGTGTAGGTGTAGCGGTGGTGCACATGGTTGAGGCCCGGTTTGAAAGTTGCCTGGAAATAATAGACATAGCTGATGCTCGTGCCGAGATGCGTGTCTTGCAACGTCAGATAGTTTCCGCTGCCGGATTCGTCTTCTTCATACAGAGAAAGGTCCAACGGCTTAAACTCCAGTTTGTTGACAAACGTTGAGTCGTTGGCAACGGTGGCATGACGGAAACTGAGCGCCGTGTCGTTCATTTCCACCGTGAAATCCTTGATGAAAGGGTGCTCCGTTTCTTGCAATTGCTGCCCAGTGAAGTTTTGCGGGGCGTCGGCCACAAACCCGACCGTCACGCAACGCTCTTCCTTTTCTGGATTGAGAAAGTCGTATTGTACATCCACCGTTGCCGTGCCGTTGGCGTTGAGGCGGATGGTGAGCACTTCCTTGCTAACGCTGATTTGCGATTCGTTGAGCGGAACGAGCTGGTTGCCAGAGGTGTAAAACAGACCGTCGTTGGCCATGCCACTGCACGGGAAGGCGCAGATGGCGGCGAAGGCGAGGATGAGGGTCTTAAGAGATGTGCGTTTCATGAAAGAGTGGGGGAGAGGTGTATGCTTTGTTGTTTGTTGGGGGATTTTCTTTGGGGAGAAAACCGTTTGTCTCGGTCAGTTTTTGTTGAGTAATGGTAAAAAAATAACTTGACCAATTTTGTGGAGTAAGGATAAGGTGTTATTTCTTATGCCCTGTCTTTTTGCCGCTTTTGAAATTTGTCATCGGTCACATAGCCCGCTATGCTCCCTCTTCCAAATTCCAAAACCAACAAAAATACAGGTCAAAATTGGTCAACTTATTCTTTTACCATTACTGAGAAGAAAGTCGAGCAATCCTTCAGAGGCGTCTTCAAGCAGATCGAGCACGTGGTCGAAATCTTTGCCTGTGCCGTAATAGGGGTCGGGCACGCACGTCTCGCCTTCGTGGTGGCGAAGGAAGTCGGCCATCAGTACCACCTTCTCCATGTCGGAGTCCGAAGGGGCCACGTGGCGAAGGCGCCGCACATTGTCGGCATCCATGGCAATGATGTGGTCGAAATGGCGGAAGTCTTCAGGCGTCACGGGACGCGAACGATGGGTCAGTTTGTAGCCGCGCTGGGAGGCGTGTTGCCGCATTCGGCTGTCGGCAAGTTCGCCTTCGTGGTAGTCGATGAGGCCTGCCGAATCGATTTCAAATTGCGCGTTGAGCGCGTGTTGCTTGACCCATGTGCGGAACACCTCTTCGGCGGCGACAGAGCGGCAGATGTTTCCCAAGCAAATGAAAAGAATTTTGGTTTTTGATTCCATTGGATGACGAGAGTTTTTGGGGGTTGCCAGCTTTGAAGGCGTGTTCAAGGCTGGCAACCTTTGCAGTGTGTGTGGTTATTTCACCCAGAACACGCGCCCGTCCTTTCGGGGGCGTGCCGTTGGCAGTTGGCCGTCGACATAACCCAAGGCCAGATGTCCGATGCCTTCGTATTCTCCTTCAATGCCCAAGGATTGCAGCCATTCCTTCCAGGTGTCGGTTTCAAACTCCTGACGGGCGCGGTGGATCCAGCATGAACCGAGGCCGAGGCTGTGGGCGGCCAACATCATGTTGCCCATTGCCAACGAACCGTCGTAGAGATATGTTGGCGTGGATGTTTTGGTCAGGACGATGATGATTGCCGGCGCACCATAGAACGGGTCTTTCACGTCGTGCTCAAAAAACGAGGCGTTGGCCTTGCTGAGTTTCGCAATCACTTCCGGGTTGGTCACGGCAATGAGGGCCCAGGGCTGGCGGTCGTGTCCCGATGCCGCCCAGGTGCCGGCTTCAATCACTTGCTCAATGAGTTCCGTTGGTACGGGGTCTTTTTTAAAGGCGCGCACACTTCTGCGCGTCATCATGTTTTCGATGATAGCGTTCATTCTGTTTGAGTTTTAGAATCCGGCGTGTTCCGCATTGTTGTTTCCCTGGCGGGCCGAGCGGCGTTTTTCGCCCGTGTATTGCCAGCGGATTTCGTCGGAGAGTTTGTTTCCTTGTTTGTCGGTGGCTGTTGTGGTGACAATGTTTTCCCCGTCTTTCAGTGTGACGTTGTCAATGACGTAGTGAACATCGGTGAATCCCTTGTGGATGCCTTCCAGTTCCTGTCCGTTGAGGAAAACCTTTGGCTGGCCAACGTTGGAATAGACCGTGATGCTCGTGACGCGGCGTTCGCGGTCGGTGTTTCGCCGTTGCGTCAGATAGAGCACGGGACTTTTGCTCCAGTTGGCCTTATACCAATAGTAGGCGTCTTTCTTGACCTTGCGGTCGATGGTGACGAGTCCCTTCATATTGCGGGCTGGCACGCCGCCCCGTTCCCACATGGGGCAACCGAAGTCGAACATGTTCCAGAGATAGGATGCCAATATGTAGGGGTGTTTCGCAATGACGCTCCATTGGTATTCGTGGACCTTCGTCTCAAACGTTTCCGGATAGAAAGGGCCGCCCCAGTTGAGCGATTCTCCCAGATATTCCGTTTGCTGACGGATGTTTCCGTCGGCTCCGTATTCCGTTAGCATCAGCGGCATGCTGGGGTAATTTTTCTCCAGACCTTCCACCCAGACGTTGATGTCTTTGATTTTTCGCTCGTACCATCCGAAATAGCGATTCATGCCCTGGATGTCGGCATTCATGTTGACAGGATGGTCGGCGTGGCCGTACCCGTTGACCGAGGCCGTCAGACGGTCGGGGTCTTCCTGTTTGGCCAGTTCGTGGAGCGACGAGGTCAGGTCGGCCGTGTAGGCGTGTGGCGTGTAGACCTCGTTGTGCAGTCCCCATATATAAATAGAGGGATGGTTGTAGCTCTGACGAATTAGTTCGCGGAGTTGTGTGTGCGCGTTGTCCCATTCCTGTCCCGTGACGCGATTGACAAACGGGATTTCCGCCCACACCAGCAAGCCGAGCGAGTCGCAGCGCGAATAGAAATAGTCTGACTGCTGGTAGTGGGCCAGGCGGATTGTCGTGGCACCGACGTCCATAATCATGGCCAGGTCTTCATCGTGGTCGGCCTTGCTCAGTGCGCTGCCCTTTCCCCAGCGGTCTTGATGGCGCGTTACGCCGTACATGGGATATCGTTTGCCATTGAGCCAGACGCCTTTTCCTGGTTTTATTTCAATGTTTCTCAATCCGAGCGGCTGTACACTCTCGTCTGTCACCTTCCCGTTTTGGAGGATGCGCACGGTCACCTTATATAAATAAGGGTCTTCGCGTCCTTGCCATAGGTGTGGCTTGCTCAGTTGCATTGTCGCTTCGTGGGCCTGGATGCCCTGCGGGGAGAGCGTCAGTTTTTTTCTCACGCGGGCCACGCAGTTGCCTTTGTCGTCAGTGATGGTCGTTTCGATGGTTGCAGGGACCGGCTGTCTGGTGGTGTTTCGCGTTTTGGTCGTCACGCAGACGGTGGCACTCTTTGACGATACCTGTTGTTGCCGAACGTAAACCCCTGGTCCGGCGCAGTCTGTCATGGCGATGTGGCAAGGTTCTGCCACGATGAGCGAAACAGGCCGATACATGCCGCCGTAGATGCCGAAGAGGTTGTGGTTGACCGGTATCACGTCGGGGCGGGCGCTGTTGTCGGCTTTAACCACGATTTCGTTGCTCTGTCCGTGGCGCACGTCTCCGCTGATGTTGCAGGCGAAAGCCGAATAGCCCCCTTTGTGGGTGCCGACAAGTTTGCCGTTGACATAGACTTCGGCACAGGAGGCCACTCCTTCAAAGCGCAGATAGATCACTTTGTCTTTCCAGGAGGATGGAACGGAGAAGTGCTTGCGATAGTAGGCCGCTCCAGCGTAGAAATTGTTGACGCGGGTGAGCATGTCGGTGGCGTTCCAGGTGTGTGGAACACTAACGCTGTCCCAACGGCCGTTCCAGGCTGCGGCGGCCTGCATCGTTTCTGTCGTGGAGGGCACTTTTTTGAATGTCCATCCGCCACAAAAGTCAATCACGTCGTGAGCGCTGGCAAAGAGGGACATTGTGGCAGCCAGGCAGGTGGCTGCAATGGTCTTCTTTTTCATGGTAGAATGTTGGTATGTTTGGGGTTCGCAATGTTTGCTTGGAGTTTCCGAAGCGCATCTGTTGGAAAATATATTCAGTTCTTCAGACAATTGCGGAGCATTTCTCCGTGTCTGATTTTTTCAGACATAATGCCGACCCCTTCGCTGATGAGGGCCTTTTCGTTTTCCGTCAGTCTCCCAATCCTTTCAGGAAGTTCTTCCAGGGAGTTGACGGTGAGGCCCAGATGGTTTTGATTGACAAACGCGGCTACGCCCGATTCCTGCCAAACAATCACTGGCATGCCAGAGGCCAGATAGAGCGAGAGTTTGTGTGACGCATTGTAGCGCAGGTATTCGCCCAGACCGTGGCTACCCTGGCAGGTGGTCAGCGATTCCCCGTCCCAAACGAGTCCCCAACTGCCCTTGAGCGTGCGAAGGTCGGCGGGGCGGAAGCATCCCTCATAGGTCAAGTTCTCTCCAAAAACGTCCTTCGGCAGTGTGGCACCGTAGAGCAGAAAGTGGAGCGAAGATAGTATTTTGTTTCCAGAAAGCAGTTTGAGAAATTCGCTTTTTTCCAGATTGCCTGCAAAAGCGATGTCGTTTCCTCCCGTGAAAGACGGTTTTGGCGCAGGCAGGTGTTCCACCAGATAGTCAAAGCATTGCAACACTTTGATGTTCTCTCCATAGAATCCCCGTTTGCACAAAAACGCCTTCATGGCTTCTGTGTGAACAATCAGTCGCCTGGCTTTTCGCAGGAGCGGTTCTGACTCCTCGCGTCCGCCGCGCAACATATCGAGGTCGTGCACCAACACGGTGAGGGGCAAGTCGGTGTGGAGGATTTTCCGTATGATCAGATGGCTGTGTGGCGCGTAAAAAGGATATTGGATGAACAATTCTTCAGCCTTTTGCAGCAATTTCTCCAGTGGCTGGTAACACAAGCGGGCATTGATGCCCAGCAGGTCGTCCCATCGGGGCGCACGGATTTCCAGCGGCTTGAAGCCTTCTTGGCGCAAAATGTTTTCCACGTCGGCTGGTGCCTTCCCCTCAGCGTTGAAGGCGTCGCGCGGTGCTGTTATTTTCAGAAAATATCGTTGCATGAGGTTGGAAACTTAGAATTTGTGGGCCGCTTTCTGTCTTGCCTGCACGTTTGGCAGAAAACCTGCCACTATGCCCAACAAGGGGAGCAGGGCGCTCACTTTGAAGATGAAACTGATGCTGGTTTGGTCGGCCAGCCAACCGAAGAAGGCAGAACCGAGACCGCCCAGGCCGAACATGAGGCCGAAGAATATGCCAGAAATCAAACCGAGTTTGCCAGGCATCAGGTCGGTGGCGTAAACCACGATGGATGAGAAGGCTGAGGCGATGATGAGGCCTGTTAAAAATGCCAGCAACACGGTCAGCGGCAAACTCACGAAGGGCATGGCAAGCGCTGGAGGGGCGGCACCGAGGATGGAAGCCCAGATGACGTATTTGCGCCCTATTTTGTCGCCGAGCATACCACCAGCCACGGTGCCGATGGCGAATGCGAGCAGAAAGGCAAAGAGGCAGAGCTGCGATGCGCCAACGCTGATGCCGAATTTGTCGATGAGGAAGAAGGTGAAATAATTGGTGATGCAGGCCACGTAAAAATATTTCGAAAAGATGAGCAGCACGAGAATCAGCAACGCGCGTTTCACTTGTTTGCCTGTCAGATTTGACGGCTTGGCAATCATTTTTTGGGGTTGCCTTGTGGCATAAGACAGACGCATGCTGTACCAACTGCCAACGCGCACCATGATGGCAGAGGCCGCCACTGCAGCAATGGCAAACCAACTGATGGCTTCTTGTCCGAAGGGGAGTACGATGGCTGCTGCGAGAAGTGGGCCGATTGCAGAACCTCCGTTGCCGCCAACTTGGAAAATGCTTTGCGCAAGGCTCTTTCTTCCGCCAGATGCCAACTGGGCCACCCGCGAGGCTTCGGGATGGAAAATGGAGGAGCCGAGTCCGATGGTGCACACGGCCAAAAGCAACAGAAAAAAATGTCCTGCAAAAGCCAAGATAATGATGCCGGCAAGGGTGAAGCACATGCCAATTGACAACGCATAGGGACGCGGATGACGGTCGGAATAAAGTCCGGTGAGCGGTTGCAGGATTGATGACGACATTTGAAACACCAGTGTGATGATGCCGATTTGCGCAAACGAAAGCCCGAACTTCGTCTTGATGATGGGGTAGATGGCCGGTACGACCGACTGAATCATGTCGTTGAGAAAATGCGACACGCTGATGATTATCAGTATGGAATATACAGTTCCCTCCTTGAGGTTAGGCTCTCCTTTCAAACGTTTGAATGTGGATGTCAAAATCTTGTTCATAATTGCAAAGGTAGTCAAAACAAAACATTAGTAGGTGGTCAATATTATTTTAAATATGCCAAGAGCATGGTTTTTTTATTTGCAACGCTCTCCAAGGCATATCTGCTTACCTCCCAATCAGGCAACTTCTGGTGTGTTATATATATATTATAAGGAGTGTTTGTCAGAGCGTTGTTCTTTCTTGTCTGACAAAATGTCATAAAATTAAAAGAGTGGGAGAGGGGGGCTGCTTGATGGGATTGGAAATGGCAGTGCGTTGTTATGTGTTTGATGGATAGGTGGTTACGTGCTTTTGTTGTTCGCGGTGCTTTGTCTGGAGAAAGATATAAACATGGCAAAGGCCCCTTTGTTATATATATAAAGAATAGGCCAGTGGATGCAATTGGCACGCCCTTTGCTCTTTATTAAGCGTCCGCCTTGACAGACACATGCAGGGCTGGCACAGAGAAAATCAACTTGAATAATAAAAATAAAGATAAAAAAGAAAATATATCATGGGAAAGATTATTGGTATTGACTTAGGAACAACAAACTCTTGTGTTTCAGTCTTTGAAGGCAATGAACCAGTTGTCATTGCAAACAGCGAAGGTAAGCGTACGACTCCTTCAGTAGTGGCATTCGTTGACGGCGGCGAACGTAAGGTGGGTGACCCTGCTAAGCGTCAGGCCATCACCAACCCAAAGAAGACCATCTACTCTATCAAGCGTTTCATGGGTGAAAACTACGACCAGGTGCAGAAGGAAATCTCCCGTATGCCTTATACAGTGGTTCGTGGTGAAAACAATACGCCACGCGTAGAAATCGATGGACGTCAGTACACTCCGCAGGAAATTTCTGCCATGATTCTTCAGAAGATGAAGAAGACGGCCGAAGATTACCTCGGACAGGAAGTGACGGAAGCTGTTATCACCGTTCCTGCTTACTTCTCAGATTCTCAGCGTCAGGCCACTAAGGAAGCCGGACAGATTGCTGGTCTCGATGTTAAGCGTATTGTCAACGAACCGACTGCCGCTGCTTTGGCATACGGTATTGACAAGGCAAACAAGGATATGAAGATTGCCGTGTTTGACCTCGGTGGTGGTACGTTTGATATCTCTATCCTCGAATTTGGTGGCGGTGTGTTTGAAGTGCTCTCAACCAATGGTGATACTCACCTCGGTGGTGATGACTTCGACCACGTGATTATTGACTGGTTGGTTCAAGAATTCAAGAACGACGAAGGTGCCGACTTGACGACTGACCCGATGGCTATGCAGCGCTTGAAGGAAGCTGCCGAAAAGGCAAAGATTGAACTCTCAAGCTCAACGAGCACTGAAATCAACTTGCCGTACATCATGCCAGTTGGCGGTGTACCTAAGCACTTGGTTAAGACTTTGACCCGTGCCAAATTTGAAGCTTTGGCTCATGGTTTGATTGAAGCTTGCAAGGTGCCTTGTGAAGCAGCCTTGAAGGGCGCAGGTTTGAACACTTCAGACATCGACGAAGTGATCCTCGTGGGTGGTTCAACTCGTATTCCTGCCGTTCAGGCATTGGTTGAAAACTTCTTCGGCAAAACTCCTTCAAAGGGCGTTAACCCTGACGAAGTCGTAGCCGTTGGTGCTGCCATCCAGGGTGCCATTTTGAACAAGGAGAGCGGTGTGGGTGACGTTGTCTTGCTCGACGTAACTCCGCTTTCATTGGGTATTGAAACCCTCGGCGGTGTCATGACGAAGCTGATTGATGCCAACACCACCATTCCTTGCAAGAAGAGCCAGGTGTTCTCAACTGCAGAAGACAACCAGCCAGAGGTGACCATCCACGTATTGCAGGGTGAACGTCAGTTTGCTCGCGACAACAAGAGCATTGGTCGTTTCAACCTCGCCGGCATCGCTCCTGCCCGTCGTGGTGTTCCTCAGATTGAGGTGACCTTCGACATCGATGCCAACGGTATCCTCAATGTATCTGCAAAGGATAAGGCAACAGGCAAGGAACAGACCATTCGTATCGAGGCCAGCAGCGGTTTGAGTAAAGAAGAAATCGACCGCATGAAGGCTGAAGCCGAAGCTAACGCTGAGGCCGACAAGAAGGAACGTGAGCGTGTTGACAAACTCAACCAGGCCGACAGCATGATTTTCCAGACCGAAAATCAGTTGAAGGAACTTGGCGACAAGATTCCAGCAGACAAGAAGGCGCCTATTGAAGCTGCCCTCAACAAACTGAAGGAAGCTCACAAGAGTCAGGATTTGGCTGCCGTTGAAGCTGCTACAGCTGAACTCAACAACGCTTGGCAGGCTGCCAGCGCCCAGATGTATCAGCAGGGTGCTCAGCCAGGTGCAGAACAGCCAGGTGCTCAGGCCGGTCCACAACCAGGCGCAAATTCTTCTGACAATAAGAAAGATGATATTCAGGATGCTGACTTCGAGGAGGTTAAGTAAGTATAGATTCTGAATGATAAATTTAAATGAGGCATGATTGATTGTAATTGTGCCTCATTTTATTTTTTACGAGAGAGAATGGAAAAAGTATTTGAAAGAAAAACCAAAGAGGGTCGACCTGTACTTGCAATATGCTACGACTTTGACAAGACATTGTCGCCTGATGATATGCAAGCACAGGGGTATATACAATCTGTGGGGTACGAAGTAGAATCTTTTTGGAAAGAGTCTAATGGATTGGCTGAGAGTAATGATATGGACCAAAACTTGGCCTACATGTACACCATGATTCAAAAGGCGCGTGGAAGATTCATATTCAATCGAAAGACATTGATGGATTATGGTGCCAAAGTGAGTTTGTTTCCTGGAGTAGACACTTGGTTTAAGCGTATCAGAGAGTATGGCGAAACCAAGGGGGTGATCGTGGAACATTACATCATTTCATCCGGTCTAAAGGAAATGATTGAAGGAACGAAAGTTGCTAATGAGTTTGAGAAAATCTATGCGAGTTCTTTCTACTATGATGAAAATGGAGAGGCAAAATGGCCAGCGCAAGTCATAAACTATACGAGCAAAACACAGTTTCTTTTTAGAATTGTGAAGGGGACATTGGATGTGAATGATTCAGGGGTCAATGACTATTTTAATCCAGAGGATATTCGTATTCCTTTTAGAAATATGGTCTACATAGGGGACAGTGATACGGATATACCTTGCATGAAACTTGTTAATTCTCATTCTGGTCATTCGATTGGGGTTTATAATCCTGAGACGAGAGACAGACGAAAGGTCTATAAGATGATGGAAGACAAGCGAATAAAATATTTCGCTCCAGCTGATTATACAGACAATTCGGAATTAGACAAATTGGTGAAAGCAATTATCGACCAAACGGCCTCGAATGAAAAACTGATGTCTGTTCATTTTCAATGCAAACAGGAACAGGTGGATCATAACATGAATATAGACAGTCATGAAGATAGGGAAAAACAGAAACTGATACTTGATTTGGAGAACAGTAATAGTTTTAAGCAAACTCATTCTGTGATTTCAAAACTGAAACAAATCAAAAAATGGACGCGAGGGGAAAAAAATCAGTTGCAGGAAATAGCCAAGACGAATAATCAAGTGTCTTATATAATTGATGATGATGATGTTGCTGATTTTTATAAATCGATTTCAGCAGATTGATAAGAAAGAAGGTAATTGCTGGTATGAGAATCTGGATGAGTTTTTTTAGCGGCTAACTGGATTCAAAATGACAGACATGAAAGTCGTACCCGACGGTAAAGTTGGGTACGACTTTATTATTTTGTGTATGGTCAAAGTCAACGTAAGCATCCCGTGCTTTATCCATTGGTGAGTGGCGTAGGCTTCATTGTGTTATCTGTCTGGCTGTTCAATACACCGATGGAAATGCGAGTGTATATGTTCTCGCTGAACACCTTATTATATATGGCAACATCCA
>OIWU01003623.1_pt1 | contig 11711 bp, 7 predicted proteins | sample 1587711 | NCBI WGS metagenome assembly OIWU01 (sample SAMEA3888909, study PRJEB22519) | human gut metagenome | biome: human gut; feature: human-associated habitat; material: faeces | place: Denmark | collected 2010 | reverse complement strand
GGTAGCCGACAATGTACGCAAAGTGATCGTCACCGTTCAGACCGTTCGGTACATCATCCGGAATGTCAACGGTCGGTTTGCTGCTGCCGCCGCCACCGCCGGACGATCTGCGGGTCCATACGCCGATCAGCTTGACATCGATCTCGTCACCCTCTTTCAAGCCGGTCTCTTCCATGTTCTCGAACCGTCTGTTATCAATCTCCGAGATATGGAGCAGACCGTCTTTGCCGGGAAGAATTTCGACGAAGGCGCCGAACGATACGATCGACTTGATCTTACCTTTATAGATCTCTCCGACTTCGGGAATGGCTACAATTCCTTTGATGCGAGCCAATGCGGCATCAAGAGCCTCCTTGTTTTCTCCGAAGATATCAACATACCCTTTCTCGTCCTTCTCTGTAATGGTAATCGTCGTTCCGGTAGTTTTTTGTATCTCCTGGATCACTTTACCGCCCGGGCCGATTACAGCTCCGATAAACTCTTGCGGAATGGTAATCTGCTCCAGACGAGGAACATGCGGTTTCAATTCGGGTCTCGGCTCCGGAATTGTCTCAAGAATCTTGCCCAAGATGTAAAGACGTCCCTGTTTAGCCTGCTCGAGAGCTTTGGCAAGTACCTCATAGGACAAGCCGTCGACCTTGATATCCATCTGCGTTGCCGTGATACCGTCTTTGGTTCCGGTCACTTTGAAATCCATATCGCCGAGATGGTCCTCATCGCCCAAAATATCGGAAAGAATAGCATACTTCCCGGTAGCCGTATCCGTAATCAGACCCATAGCAATACCGGAAACCGGTTTTTTGATTTTCACTCCGGCATCCATGAGGGCCAGTGTTCCGGCACATACGGTGGCCATCGAAGAAGAACCGTTCGATTCGAGAATATCCGAAACCACGCGAACCGCATAAGGATTCTCCTCACCTACGGGCACAACCGGCTTTAGGGCACGCCATGCCAAATTTCCATGACCGATCTCACGGCGAGACAAACCACGTGCGGGACGGGCCTCTCCCGTAGAGAACGGTGGAAAGTTGTAATGCAGAACGAACTGCTCGGTTCCTTGAATCAATACGTCGTCGATCTGTTTCTCGTCCAACTTCGTACCGAGCGTTACCGTTGTCAGCGACTGGGTTTCACCCCGGGTAAAGATTGCCGAACCGTGTGCTGCGGGCAGATAATCTACCTCGCACCAGATCGGACGGATCTCGGTCGTTTTACGGCCATCGAGTCGAATACCCTCATCGAGGATCATGTTGCGCATCGCCTTTTTCAACACGTCGTCATGGAAATAACGTTTGATCAACGGAGCTTTTTCGACCAACTCTTCCTCGCTGAAACGAGCTTCGAATTCAGCTTCGAGGGCATCGAACTTATCGGTACGCTCATGTTTCGAGGTCATCGATTTTGCAATCTCGTAGGCCTTGTCGTACGTCGCTTCAATCACCTGACGACGCAACTCCTCGTCATTTTTCTCGTGGCAGTAGGTACGTTTCACATCCTTACCCAACTCCTTGGAGAGTTCGATCTGTGCGGCGCAATGTTTTTTGATCTCTTCGTGGGCGAACTTGATGGCATCGAGCATAACTGCCTCCGAAACCTCTTTCATTTCGCCTTCGACCATCAGAATGTTGTCGATCGTTGCACCGACCATGATGTCGAGGTCCGCATTTGCATTTTGCGAGAAGGTCGGATTGATGACGAACTCGCCGTTGATCCGCGACACGCGCACCTCCGAAATCGGGCCTCCGAAAGGAATATCCGATACTGCCAGTGCGGCAGAGGCTGCAAGACCGGCCAATGCATCAGGCATGATGTCCTTATCGGCAGAGATCAACGTCACCGTAACGAATACTTCGGCATGGAAATCCGACGGAAACAACGGGCGCAACGCTCTATCGATCAATCGGGAAACAAGAATTTCGTAATCCGACGGGCGCGCTTCGCGCTTAAGGAATCCACCGGGAAAACGGCCGCAAGCCGCATATTTTTCTTTGTATTCGACCGACAGCGGCATGAAGTCACAATCGTCCTTTGCCTCTTTGGCCGCCGTAACCGTGGCCAACAGCATCGTATTACCTTGTTTTACCACGACCGAACCGTCGGCCTGTTTGGCTAATTTTCCTGTTTCGATGATGATTTCGCGACCTCCGCTCAATGGAATCATCTTTTGTGTTGCATTGTACATCTCTATATTTTTTATCCTCCTAAAGTTTCGTAATTCATTCAATCTCTAACGGGCCTGCATCCTTATCTCTGAAAAAGAGAAGAAAGCTGCCCTTGAAAGAAGGGCAGCTGTCCCCATAAGGATCATCCGAAAAAATTATTTCCGGAGTTCCAAAGCCTTCACGATGGCTCTGTATCTTTCGATATCAACCTTTTTCAGATAGTCCAAGAGCTGACGGCGTTTTCCGACCAAACGCAACAACGCACGTTGCGTGCCGAAATCTTTTTTGTTTGCCTTCAGATGCTCCGTGAGGTGGCTGATACGGTAAGAAAACAGAGCTACCTGACTCTCGGGAGAGCCGGTATCGGTATTAGACTTTCCGTAAGTTGCAAAAAGCTCCTGCTTTTTGTCTGCATTCAAATAACCCATTGTTTTGAGATTAAAATTTTTTACTATTGCCTTGGTTACTCACTTACCTCAAAGATGAGTCTTCGCAAAGCGACTGCAAATCTAACGTTTTTTTACGAAGCAACCAATTAATAATCAAATTAACTCAATTTTTTTACGATTACCCGTTTTTTCCACGCCGCGTCGCTGTTTTTCCGACCGTTTTATGCCCGACCGTTGACGGGTTTGCAATAGATCTGGCCATACTCCAACCGGGTAATGACGACTTGGGCTCCCCGATCGACGAAAGCACCATCTTCGGCAACGGCATCGTAGTAGGCACCGTCGACCTGAATTTTTCCCGACGGGCGTAAAACGGTTGTCGCTATGCCCCTGCGTCCGATCAACCGCTCTTCCGGGAACCGATGTCCGACACATCCCTCCTGTGGTGTCAAATCGGTCGTCAACACGATTCGGTTGCGCAAAACGGAATTTCCCGACAAAAAACGTTTTCCCAACCACAGACTGGCCACGAAGGCTACCGTCATGCCGACGACTACAACCAAGAAGGGCTGCAACACCCGTCCTGCAGACATTTCGCCCGTAACCACATGACGGAACACCTCCCGATCGAGCGCAGCAAAGGTCAAACCAACAACAACGGAAACAATTCCCAGAACGCCGGCAACTCCGAATCCGGGCAGCACAAAGATCTCTACCCCAATCAGCAGTATACCAATAATAAACAGAATCAGCTCCCAATACTGCACCATCCCTTCGAGGTATAACGGAGAAAAATAGAGCACCGCCCCCAACACCGCCACAACCAACGGGAAGCCGATTCCGGGCGATTGCAACTCAAAATAGATTCCGCCGACGATCAGCATAACGAAGAGCCCCTGTGCAAACGGATTCATCAACCATCCCAGAATCCGGTCAAGCAGGGTTGGCTCGTAACGAATCAGCTCATAATCATCAACGCCTGCTGAAGACAAAACCTCCTCGACGGAAGAGGCTTTCCCCTCGGCAAAATGTTTTCCGATCGCTTCATCCGCCGTCAGTGTCAACACCTTTAATGTCGTACTGTCACCCGACGTGACACCTACCATCGCTTCGGCAATCTGCGGATCGCGATGCCAGCGCCACACGGTATCCGTACCCTCGATCCGGTCAATTACTTTTCCGTGTGCTTCAGCCGTCGCTCTCATCGTCGCCCGCATAAAACTCTGATACTTGTCGGGCATCGGTTTCCCACGCTGATCGACAACCGAAGCGGCTCCTATATTTCCCCCGGGGCGCATGTAGATACTATCCGCAGCCAATGCAATCAGTGCCCCCGCCGATGCAGCCTGATTGTCGATAAACACCCACACCGGAACTGCCGCATTCAGCAACATCGTGCGGATCGAATCGGCGGCATTGACCATTCCTCCATAGGTATTCATCTGGATTACGATCAGATCGGCTCCGTTTTCAGCCGCTTCTGCGAGACATTTTGCGGTAAGCCTCTCGGTCGACGGCATAATCTCCTCCCGAATCGGGAACGTATATACTTTCCTGTGCGAGTTCGAATCGGCTCCATACAGCCGACCGACACCCACAATCCACAACAACAAGATACACCACGCTATCGATCGTTCCATCACTCCACTCTTTTTTCTCTAAACCGAGGAGCCTCTCACACCTTCTGTGTCTACAATAATTTTTTCCACTTGAAAAACAGATAGGTAAGTATCGACACCAGCACCATCAGCCCCAAGGCATACGGATAGCCGAACTCCCAATGCAACTCATGAATGCCGTCGAAGTTCATTCCATAGATACTGGCGATCATCGTGGGCGGCATGAAAAACAGCGCTGCAACGGTGAAGATTTTCGTGACGTTACTCTGCTCGATGTTGATCAGACCGAGTGCGGTATCCTGCATGTAGTCGAGCCGTTCGGAGCTGAAATCGGCGTGGTTGATCAGCGAATTGACGTCCTTGATCATCAATTGCAATTTGGGATAGATATCGTTCGGGAAGCGTTCGCTACGCAGAATCCCCGAAAGAATCCGCTGCCGGTCGAAAATATTCTCCCGAATCAACATGGTATTCTCCTGCATGTGGCTGATCTGCTTCAGCGTCTCCTTATCGATATGCTCGCTGTTGTTCATAGTCTTGCTCAGCGCCGCAATGTTCTTGGCAAGCACCTCCACAAGGTCGGCATCGAAATCGATCCGCACCTCTAATATCGAAATCAACAGGTGATACCCTGTCGAATAGGCCTTGTAGTTCATCTGCAACTTTTTGGCACTCTCAGTAAAGGTCCGGAACTCACTGTTGCGCACCGAGACCAAAATCCCTTCGGCTATAATAAACGAAACCGGTTCGGTCGTGAAAGCATCCGGATTCGGAATGAAAAAGTTCGAGTTGCAGATAATGGCATTCTCCGTCTCGGAATACTTCGAAGAACTCTCAATCTCTTCGACCTGTTGACGGGATTGCAGATTGATCTCCATGAAATTCTCGACGGCCTTCTGCTCCTTGATGGTCGGAGAGAGCAGATCGATCCACAAAATATCGTCGTATCCGAGATCGTCGAACAGTTTGACGTCGGCGTTACGGACTATTTTATTGTACTGTTTCAGATAAATCGTGATCATCTCTTCTATGCTTTAGAGGGTAAATATTCGGGTTTGTTCCGTCTCCTCCGAGAGCGTCGCATCAGAGGAGTCTTCAGCCGGGTCCGATCGGGGGGTCAACCTTCATCTTCTCCGTCCAATAGAGTTTTAGAGCACGATGTTTCTCTTCATCAAAACGGTAATCGATATTTTTGGTCAAATAGTCGTATGCATACGGTTTGTCATCGTAGTGATAACAAGAGATCGCCTGCGAGATGTGCCCGACCCCATAGCGTAAGGCCGATGTAAGTTCTGCGACACGCTCTTCGGGCACACATTTGCGAGCTACCCATGCGGCAAATACGAAAGACAATCCCGTCATCTCGCGCCATTGATCAGCCAGATCATAGTAGTAACGGAAATTGTTTTCATGTGTAAACACCTTATCTCCGATCATCAGATAACCCGTTCGATCCTGCGGATCGTCCAACACCGAAAAATCCTCCATCGCTCTCCATTCCGGTGAGATATGCCACCAACGAGAGGACAAAACACGGACCAAACCGACCGAAGTCAGCGAATGGCTGTCGAGATAGATCGTATCGATCTGGAAGATCGGCGTATTGGAGGCCAGCACGACCGTACGGACCGAGTTGCTGGCACCGATACAATAAGGTGTAATAATCCGGATATCGGGAATAGTCGGAATGGCCGCCACCGGAATCAAGGCGATATCGGCCTCACCGTTCCGCAGCGAAGCGGCACAATTTCGGGGTGGCGACAAGATCAGATCGGCATGCAACGCTACGTCCGCATGCTCTATCCCATATATAAAAGGTATGGTATTGAGGTATGATAGCGCAATAATTCGGCTCCGCATCATCATCCATACAGCATCAAAATTCGTTCGACAATCGCCGGTCACAAACGGTACCGACCCATTAAGCTGTTGGCAGAGTGCTTTTTCCCAATGAATAAAACCACTTTCCCGTGACGCGAAGGTAACGAAAATTCGGCAAACTGCAACCCCATCCCCGATTTATTTTCAACAGAGAGAAACCCTCCTCATTTTTAATTCCGCTTTTTGCCCAGCCTACTCAAGGAGGATCTTTCCAAACCGAATGTCAATTATTTTCAATCAAGTGATACAAATGATACAAGATATGCAGGACGCCGCTTGTTCTATGCCACAAGATTCTTGCACGTCACGAATCCGTCAGTAGACCCCAAACACATGTATCTTTTCCGCAAGCACACACAAAAAACGAGGGACGGCCGTTTTTTCGGTCGTCCCTCTTCTATCGTTATGCTCTGACGCTGATTAGCAATCCAGTTTACCGGCAGATCCCAATACGTTGATGATCTTGTGTTCGTACAATTTCTTCATGTTGTCACGAGCCGGACCCAGATATTTACGCGGGTCGAATTCAGCCGGTTTTTCAGCAAATACTTTACGGATAGCAGCCGTCATTGCCAGACGGGAATCCGAGTCGATATTGATCTTGCAGACAGCCGATTTAGCCGCTTTACGCAACTGATCTTCGGGAATACCGATCGCTGCTTCCAATTTTCCGCCGTACTTGTTGATCGTATCCACCTCTTCCTGAGGAACCGACGACGATCCGTGCAATACGATGGGGAAGCCCGGCAGTTTTTTCATCACGGCATCCAATACGGAGAATTCCAATGGAGGAGGAACCAACCGTCCGGTAGCCGGGTCTACATGACACTGTTCGGGTTTGAACTTGTAAGCTCCGTGCGATGTTCCGATCGAGATAGCCAAAGAGTCGCAACCTGTACGCTTTGCAAAATCAACCACCTCTTCCGGATCCGTATAGGTATGGTGCTCTGCGCTGACTTCGTCTTCGATGCCGGCCAATACACCCAGTTCGCCTTCTACGGTTACGTCATATTGATGAGCGTAATCTACGACCTTCTTGGTCAGAGCGACGTTCTCCTCATAGGGCAGGTGCGAACCGTCGATCATAACCGACGAAAAGCCCATGTCTACACAACTCTTGCACAGTTCGAACGAATCGCCGTGATCCAGATGCAATACGATCTGAGGATTCGGACAACCCAACTCCTTTGCATATTCTACGGCACCCTGAGCCATGTAACGCAGCAAGGTAGGATTTGCATAGTTACGTGCTCCCTTGGATACCTGAAGGATTACCGGAGACTTGGTTTCAACCGCTGCTGCGATGATCGCCTGCAGCTGTTCCATGTTATTGAAGTTGAATGCCGGGATGGCATAACCTCCTTTGATAGCCTTTTTGAACATCTCTCTGGTGTTGACAAGGCCCAGATCTTTGTAATTAACCATGACTTGATCTATGTTAATGTTAATAAATTCAATGTCACAAATTTAATGATTTTCCGGAGTTTTCCTCCGAAATTTCATAAAAAATTTTAAGATTTTCCTTCTCCGCTTCGGTCGTCCCCTCTGGGGTAAACCTCGGGGATCGGCCCGATAAACGGACGCTTTTCCGACATACGTCGCACTACAATCTCTTGCGCAAGGCGTCTCCCTGATCCTCGTATCCGGGTTTGCCGAGCAATGCGAACATATTCTTTTTATAGGCCTCAACTCCGGGTTGGTCGAACGGATTGACCCCGAGCAGATATCCGCTGATGCCGCACGCCTTTTCAAAGAAGTAGAGCAATCCGCCCAAATAGTACTCCGTCAGTTCGGGAAGCTCGATCCGGATGTTGGGCACGCCACCGTCGACATGTGCCAACAACGTTCCCATCTCGGCCATCAGATTGACTTCGCTCACCCGTTTACCGGCCAGATAGTTCAATCCGTCGAGGTTGGCTGCATCGGAATCGATCTTCAATTCATGTTTCGGCTTGTTGATGCTGATCACGGTCTCCATCAGCGTTCTTTCACCCTGTTGGATATATTGTCCCATCGAGTGCAGATCCGCCGTCAGGGTAACGCTGGCCGGGAAGATACCCTTACCTTCCTTGCCTTCACTCTCGCCGTAGAGTTGTTTCCACCACTCGGCTACATACTGCAATTTCGGATCGTAGCTGGCCAATATCTCAGTTTTATACCCTTTCCGGTAGAGCGCATTCCGCGCAGCGGCATACAAGGCAGCCGGATTCTCCTCGAACGGCACGTCCGGAGCCGTAGCCCGAGCCATATCGCGTGCTCCACGTACCAGCTCTTCTACATTGACCCCTGCGGCAGAGAGCGGCAACAATCCGACCGGAGTCAGTACCGAGTAACGGCCGCCCACATTGTCCGGAATCACGAAAGTCACGTAGCCCTCCTGTTGAGCCAGAGTCCGCAACGCACCGCGTTTGGCGTCGGTCACCGCAACGATCCGACGTGCGGCTTCGGTCTTCCCGTAACGCTTCTCGATCTCCTCCTTGATAATCCGGAATGCCACGGCCGGTTCGGTCGTCGTTCCCGATTTCGAGATAACCACAGCACCCAATTTGTAGGGTTTTACGGCATCGAGCAGCTCATAGAGGTAATCTTCGCTGAGGTTCTGTCCAGCGAACAGCACCACCGGCGTGTCCTGTGTCTTGTGCAAGAAACGGAACGAGTCGCTCATGGCCTCCAGCACAGCCTTCGCACCCAGATACGATCCTCCGATTCCGATCACCACGATCACTTCGGACAACGAAGCCATGGAGCGGGCACATGCCTCGATAGCCGCCAACTGCTCCGGCGTAATTTCGTTCGGAAGGTTGACCCAACCCAAGAAATCGTTTCCCTTGCCGCTACCGTCATGCAGCATGCGGCTCGCCTTTTCGGCATCGTTTTTCAGAGCTTTGACCTCATCGAGCGATACTCCGCCCTGAATCTTGTCGATAGAAATTTTAATCATACTCATAATTCGTTGTTTTTATGATTTTTAATACTCTCTTTCTGTCATCATTGCACGTGTTTTCGATTATGAAGTTCCATGCTTTCCCCGTTTTTCGCTTCTCCTGACCCGACGCTTCTTCTTTTCATCAGAACAGCCGGTCGGTCAACGCCCGCATCGAAGCCGCAGGCGAGGCTCCTCGATAGAGCACTTCGTAAACCATTCCTGCAATCGGCATATCCACCCCTTTGCGCAGGTTAATCTTCATGATGCAATCGGCGGCATAATACCCTTCTGCCACCATACTCATCTCCATCTGAGCCGAATGCACCGAATAGCCCTTTCCGATCATCAAACCGAACCGTCGATTACGGCTGAACTGAGAGTAGGAGGTTACCAACAGATCGCCCAGATAGGCCGACGCGAACACATTTCGCTTCTCGGGATAGGTCTGTTCCATAAAACGCGCCATCTCCATCGCTCCGTTCGAGATCAACACCGCCAAAAAATTGTCGCCGTATCCCAATCCGATCGCCATACCCACAGCAATGGCATAGATGTTCTTGAGCACAGCGGCATATTCTATGCCGTAAATATCGGTCGAAGGAGTCACCCGGATATAATCGGTCCGAATCTTTCGTCCGAGCGCTTCGGAGTTTTCGGGGGTTTTGCAGACGGCGGTCAGATAGGAGAGACGCTCAAGAGCCACCTCTTCGGCGTGACACGGTCCGGAGACGATTCCGAGTTGATCGAACGGAAGCCCATAGGTCATCTTCATGTACTCGGCCACGGTAACCAACTCCTCGGGAATGATCCCCTTGATGGCCGAGACGACGAATTTCGACTCGAGCGGAACGGTCAGCGGAGCCAGCGTCGTCTTCAGATAGATCGACGGAGTCGCCAAAACGAGCAGATCCGAGTCCTCAACGATCCGGTTCAGATCGTCGGAGAGCCACAAACACTCCGTATCGAAGTGCACATCGCGCAAGTATCGCGGATTGGTTTTGTATCGGCGAATGTGCTCCAACACCTCGCCGTTGCGGATATACCATCCGACCCTTTGTTCGTTTTCGTGCAATATTTTGACCAACGCCGTTGCCCAACTACCGTACCCGATAACCGCGCACCGTGCATGGGTCTCGATTTTATATCCCATACGCTCACCGCTTTCAAGTCCACAAATTTACAAATAATTTAAAATAACCGCCTCTTCCCCACGTTTTATTCACGGGGAGATGAAAAATCACTTCGAAATATTCGATCGCAACGGCATATTTTTACGACTTGCCACAAGCATCATCTTTTTTTTTGTATCTTTGTGGTTCTAAAACATATTAAACAATACAAGACGGTGAAAAAGATAAAAAGCGCACTTATTTCAGTCTACTACAAAGACGGACTCGACCGCATCGCCAGAAAATTGGCTGAAGACGGAGTTACCATATATTCAACCGGAGGAACCCTCTCGTTTATCGAGAGTTTGGGGTTGAAGGCCACCTCGGTAGAGAGCCTGACGGGTTATCCGTCGATTCTCGGAGGACGTGTCAAGACCCTGCACCCCAAAGTGTTCGGCGGTATTCTGGCCCGTCGCGACAACCCGCAAGACCAAGAACAGTCCGCTCAATATGAGATTCCCGAAATCGACGCGGTGATCGTCGACCTCTATCCGTTCGAACAGACCGTCGCTTCGGGTGCCGAAGAACAGGCCATCATCGAGAAGATCGACATCGGAGGAATCTCGCTGATTCGTGCCGCTGCCAAAAACTTCAAGGACGTCATCATCGTTCCCTCGGTCGACCAGTACGACGAATTCTACGACATCATCGAAAAACAGCACTCCGCGACCACCATCGAACAACGCCGCCGGTTCGCAGCATACGCCTTCTCGGTCAGCTCACATTACGATACGGCGATTTTCAACTACTTCAACCGGAAAGAGGGAATCGATGTGTTCAAGCTGAGCTTCAATAAGGGAACCGCCCTGCGTTACGGAGAGAACCCCCACCAATCGGCCGTTTTCTACGGAGACCTCGACCGGCTCTTCGAAAAATACCACGGCAAGGAGATCTCCTACAACAACATGCTCGACATCGATGCCGCAATCAACCTGATCGAAGAGTTCTCCGAACCGACGTTCGTCATCATGAAGCACAACAACGCTTGCGGAGTAGCAAGCCGTCCTACGGTTCTCGAGGCGTGGAAAGATGCACTGGCGGGCGATCCCGTATCGGCATTCGGCGGTGTACTGATCTGCAACCGCGAGATAGATGCCGCAGCCGCTGAAGAGATCAACAAGATCTTTTTCGAGGTGATACTGGCTCCCTCCTACACCCCCGAGGCCCTTCAGATTCTGGAATGCAAGAAAAACCGCATCATCCTGCGGCTTAAAGATACGACCCGCTGTCCGAAACAGTTCCGTTCGCTACTGAACGGAGTGGCTGTACAGGACCGCGACCTGAAGGTAGGCGGCGTCGACGGCGAGTCCCACTATGCAACCCAAAAACAGGCTTCACCCGAACAGCTGAAAGACCTGATCTTCGCCAACAAGATCGTCAAACATTCGAAAAGCAACGCCATCGTACTGGCCAAAAACGGCATGCTGATTGCCAGCGGTATCGGCCAAACCTCGCGCGTCGACGCTTTGAAACAGGCGATCGCCAAGGCCAAGAGTTTCGGGTTCGACCTGCACGGCGCCGTAATGGCTTCGGACGCCTTCTTCCCGTTCGGCGACTGCGTG
>OIWU01003620.1_pt1 | contig 11713 bp, 9 predicted proteins | sample 1587711 | NCBI WGS metagenome assembly OIWU01 (sample SAMEA3888909, study PRJEB22519) | human gut metagenome | biome: human gut; feature: human-associated habitat; material: faeces | place: Denmark | collected 2010 | reverse complement strand
GACAAGTACAGCGGTTTCTGGTGGGACTACAGCATCAGCCCCGAAAAAGTCCGCGCCTCCGACTGCGGCCATAAGGCCGTGATGCAGGCTGTCAGCCAGATAGGTCCTGTCAATGCTGATGGCGGCCGTCATGTGATGGTGGTTTCGAACAGGATTGCCGGACGATTGCTCCAGCCGGTCCTGGATGCTCTCGGGGGCAGGGCGATACAGCAGAAATCTTCATTCCTGACAGACTCTCTCGGTAAGCAGATATTCGCCAAGGGGCTGAATATCATGGATATGCCTAGGGAGAAAGGCAAATGCGGAGCGATTCTTTTCGAGCAAGACGGAAGGGCGTGTCTGAACCGGGAAATCATTACCGACGGCGTGGTCATGGAATATTTCATCAGCACATACATGTCCGGAAAACTCGACATGCCTGCCACCTCCGAATGTGCCAACCGGCCGGTGGTAAAGCCGTTCGTCGACAACGAACTGGTTGAAGGTCAGGACAATGCATCTGTGCCCGGCAGCATTGGCGAAGCCGAAATCCTGGGCCTCTGCGGAAGCGGAATCCTGGTGACCGACTTCAATGGAGGTAATTGCAATGCCGCCACGGGTGATTTTTCGTATGGCGTGGAGGGACTTCTTTTCGAGAACGGAAAAGTGACGTCTCCGATATGCAACATGCTGATTACCGGCAATATAGTGGAATTGTGGAATAACCTCATTGCCGCTGGAAATGATCCGTTGGACGGCATGAGCCGCCAGGTTCCTACCGTGGCATTCAAGGATGTGAATTTCAGTTCGTAAGTAAACGCTTTGAGAACGAAAGATAATCCGTAACTTTGCAGCATGTACAAGACATATTAAAATATAATATAATGAAAATAGAGAACAACAAGGTAGTCGAGCTTGAATACGAGCTCTCTGTAGATGGAAAAGTGGTAGATAAGACTACCGAAATGACAGGTCCTCTGGACTACATACATGGTACGCACATGTTGTTGCCTAAATTTGAATCCGAAATCGAGGGTATGGAGCCTGAAAGTGAATTTGCATTCACATTGACCCCGGAAGAGGGTTATGGCGAGTACGATTCCAAGCGCAAGTTCGACATCCCGAAATCATCATTTGAGGTGGACGGCGCCATCAGGGAAGACCTGTTGGTCATCGGCAGAGTGATTCCGCTGCTGAACAGCCTTGCGCCCAAGCTGCTGTGTGTGCGGGGCAACTGCGATGCCGAGGTAGACCAGATGGTGCTCAATTTCCCGGTACTGGCAGATTATGCCGTGCTGCCGGTGGGGCAGCGGCTGGTCTACGTTACCCACGGCCATGTGTTCAACCTGAACCATCTGCCGCCCCTTGCCCCGGGGGATATTTTGCTCCACGGTCACACCCATGTGCCCGCATGGACAAACTTCGGGCAGGGGAACCTTTACCTGAACCCCGGCTCTGTGAGCATCCCCAAGGAAAACACTGCCCACAGCTACATGACCCTGGAGGGAAGCACCGCCTGTTGGAAGACCATGGAGGGCGCGTGCTACCACCAGCTGCAGTTGTGATAATGTTGTGATATTCCGGTTTTTGCCGGCAAAAGCTGGAAAATGCCCTTGACGAAATGCCTGAAATGCTGTAAACTAAGTACAACCTTTAAAAATAGAGGGAGCTGTAAGCTTTGTACTGAACGCAGGCGGTGCAAAGTGTAGCAGTAAACCCCATAAGGCATCATAAAAAGACACCGGAGGCTTTGCATCAGCTTCCGGTGTTTTTTTATGCGCCGCTGGGCTATCTTTTGCTGCGCGGTCATGCTACAATAGAAAGAAAACGTGAATTGCAGGAGGAATTATGGATTTTTACGGAACCATCGGCCCTGCCTGTGCCGATGTAAAGCTTTTGCAGCAGATGGTGGAAGCCGGTATGACCGGCATCCGCATGAACCTTTCTCACGGGCCGCTGGCAGCGCACAAGGACTGGCTGGTGATGCTGCATAAAGCCGGGGTCAAAAAGCTGCTCATTGATCTGCAGGGGCCGGAATTGCGCATCGGCCGTCTGCCGCAGCCGCTGTCCCTGACCGCCGGGCAGACCGTGCGTCTGGGCGCGCAGGGCATCCCCTGCCCTGCCGCGCTGGTGCAGGGTGTGCAGCCCGGGCAGGAGCTGCTGCTGGATGACGGCAAGCTGCTGGCTCGTGTGGACACCGCAGAGCCGGATGCGCTCGTGTGCACCGTAGTGCGGGGCGGAGTGCTGCAAAGCCGCAAAAGTCTGGCAGCACCGGGGGCGGATATCCAGATGCCCACCCTGACCACCGAGGACAAGGAGAACCTTGCCATCGCCGCCGGTTGCGGCGTTACCGGGGTCATGCTGCCCTTTGTGCGCGGCGCTGCGGATATCCGCAACCTGCGGCAGGCGCTGGCAGAGGCCGGTGCACCCGGGCTGAAGATTCTTGCCAAAATTGAAAACCTTGCGGGCGTACAGGCGCTGCCGGAGTTTTTGCCGCTGGTGGACGAGGTGGTCATTGCCCGGGGCGACCTTGGCAACGCCATGCCCCTGTGGGAGCTGCCCCGCTGCCAGAAGCAGCTTTCCGCCGCCTGCCGGGCAGCCGGTGTGCCCTTTATGGTGGTGACCCAGATGCTGGACAGCATGCACACCCGGGCGGTACCCACCCGCGCCGAGGTGAGCGACATCTACAACGCCGTACTGGACGGCGCATCCAGCCTGATGCTCACCGGCGAGACTGCCGCCGGGCAGTATCCGGTACAGGCCATGGAGTATCTGGTGCGCACCGCCCGCACGGCGATGTGACAGGGGCTGATACAGAATGCCCTCCGTTGCGCTCTGGGCATTTTTAGCGGAAAGACTATTTATATTTGCCAATCGGGAAAATCTGCGGATTTTCCCGATTGGCCTTTTCACGGAAGGGTCTTAGCGGAAGATATTTTTTCGCAAAAAACGGCAAAGGGATAGCATCTTTTGTCTGCTTCCTGTATAATACAGGTAAAATCAACTGAAGTCAGAAAGGTTTATCGTTTATGGGCATCGTAGTCATCGGAGCTGTTTTTGTGGATATCAAGGGCTATCCCCTTTCCACCTATATCCCCGGCGGGCGCAACGCCGGACGCATCGAGCAGGTACACGGCGGTGTGAGCCGCAACGTGGTGGAGGATATCGCCAACGTAGAGCTGCGCCCCACCTTTGTGGGTCTGGTGGATGACACCGGCATGGGACAGGATGTCATCGACAAGCTGGCAAGGCACAAGGTCAACACCCGCTTTATCCAGAAAAAGCCGGACGGCATGGGCACATGGCTGGCCATTTTTGACAACGACGGCGATGTGCACGCCGCCATCTCCAAGCGACCGGACACCACCCCGCTGACCGGCCTGCTGCAAGAACAGGGCGACGCCATTTTTGCAGACTGCGATTCCATTGCGCTGGAGCTGGACCTCGAAAAAGAAACGGTGAAGCAGACCCTGCGCTACGCCAAAAAGTACGGCAAAAAGGTGTTTGCCGCAGTCTCCAACATGAGCATCGCCATGGAGCGGCGGGATTTTTTGCAGCAGATCGATTGCTTCGTCTGCAATCAGCAGGAGGCCGGACTGCTGTTCTCGGACGACTACGACCACCTCTCCCCGGACGAGATGTGCCGGGTGCTCACGGGCAACGTGCGCAGCGCCAACATTCCCAGCATGGTGGTGACCATGGGCGGGCAGGGCGCGGTATATGCCTGTGCAGACGGTGACTGCGGCATCGTACCCGCCAAAAAGGTGGATGTCATGGACACCACTGGCGCGGGGGACGCCTTCTTTGCCGGCACGGTCATCGGCCTGACCTACGGCAAAACGCTGGCAGAATCCTGCGAGATCGGCAGCCGTCTTGCTGCTTCGGTCATCTGCATCACCGAGAACGTCTGTCCCCGCTTCCGCCCGCAGGAGTTCGGGCTGGATGTACCGGTGGTGGACTGACGATTTAAACGGTTGAATTTTTGCGAAAAACCGCATTTTCCCCCTTGACAGAAGCGGCAGTTTCTGGTATCAATAAAAATGATAAAGGGGAGTAAAGGGCAGCCCGCCGGTCAAGGCTTTTTTCGGCAGGCCGCTGCATGGCAGCGTCATCACGGCAGAAATGCCCGATGTCATGTGTTCGCTTGAGACTTTTGTCACAGATCTTACGCTGTGGCAAGGGTCTCTTTTTTTCTTGCCGCAGCATCAAAACAAAAGGAGGCAGAAAAACAATATGAATTTCTGGAACACATTCGCCGCGCTCTTTTCAAACTTCGGGGCGCTGACATGGCAGATGGTGGTCATGTGGGGCATCGGTGCCCTGCTCATTTACCTTGCCATCGTCAAAAAGATGGAGCCCAGTCTGCTGCTGCCCATGGGGTTCGGTGCCATTCTGGTCAACCTTCCCGCATCCGGTGCCATCACGCAGGGAGACACCGTTGGCCCCATCTCTGCCCTGTTCGAGGCAGGGATGTCCAACGAGCTGTTCCCGCTGCTGCTGTTCATCGGCATCGGTGCCATGATCGATTTTGGCCCGCTGCTGGAAAAGCCGTGGCTCATGCTGTTTGGCGCAGCGGCACAGTTCGGCATCTTTTTCACCCTGTTTCTGGCCGGGTTCTTCTTTGATATGAAGGACGCCGCGTCCATTGCGGTCATCGGCGCAGCGGACGGCCCCACCGCCATTTTTGTGGCAAACACCCTGAAATCCCAGTATCTGGGCGCTATTATGGTGGCAGCTTACAGCTACATGGCACTGGTACCCATCGTGCAGCCGCCGGTCATCCGTCTGCTGACCACTCAGAAGGAACGCCGCATCCGTATGCCCTACGAAAAAGGCAACGTCACCCAGCTGACCAAGATCCTGTTCCCCGTTGTGGTCACAGTGGTCGCCGGTCTGGTAGCCCCGGCCAGCGTGGCGCTGGTGGGCTTTTTGATGTTCGGCAACCTGCTGCGGGAATGCGGGGTGCTGAACTCCCTGAGCGAGACCGCCCAGAACGTACTGGCAAACCTCATCACCCTGCTGCTGGGTCTGACCGTTGCCGGGCAGATGACCGCCGACAAGTTCGTCCGGCCGGACACTTTGCTCATCATGGCGCTGGGTCTTGTGGCCTTTATCTTTGATACCGCTGGCGGCGTGCTGTTCGCCAAGCTGGTGAACCTCTTCCTGCCCGAGGGCAAAAAGCTGAACCCCATGATCGGCGCGGCAGGCATCTCGGCCTTCCCCATGAGCGGACGCGTGGTCAACAAGATGGGTCTGGCCGAGGACAACCAGAATTTCCTGCTGATGTACTCCATCAGTGTCAACGTCTCGGGCCAGATAGCCTCTGTCATCGCCGGCGGACTGCTGCTGACCCTGCTGAGCTAAAGGAGGGACTGATATGCTGCATCTTACTTCGTGGATGACGACTCTGCCCATCATGGTCATCGGGATGGTGAGCATCGTGCTGGTCATCGGCGTCATCGTGCTGGCTGTGATGTTTTTGAACAAGCTGACGAGCCGGAAATAACTGTAAAGGGCTGCTGTACCGTGTTGTACAGCAGCCCTTGTTTTATTGAACAGCCACGCCTTTCCGATAGCCGCTCCTGGCGTTCTGCCCGGTGTCATCCGGCTCGTCGCAGCCGTCGTAAGGAGCATTCGGGTCGTGGACCTTTTTCTTTTTGATTGACGTCCATGGTGTTGAAAAGCGTTTCACCGTGACGCATGAGGTAGATTTTTTTCATGAAAGAGTCTCCTTCCCGCTTTTTCTACCAGTATAGCACACCGCCAGCCGCCGTCCGACAGGTCGGAGCGGCGGATAAAGCGGTTCCTCAGAACAGGTCGAGCATATTGTCCAGATAGATGGCTTCCCGGACATGCAGCTGGTATTCCGGTTTTGTCATGTAGTAGAGCAGAAATTCCAGTACCAGCGCACTGCCCAGGCCCCGGCCCTCGATCTTGAAGTTGGAAAATCCCATCGGCATATAGACATCCTGAATGTCCCTGATGCCGATAAAACCCGGATTTTCCATCGCCTTCGAGAAGCGGTAGCCTTCCTCCGCACCCGGTGCGTGACAGATGTGGTCAGGGCAGGCTTCGCCAAGATTTTTTCGGCTGACATTCTCATAGCAGCGCTTTCTGTCCCGGCATCCGACCCAGCAGCACTCGTTGCAGAGAAATTCCACCTTGTCTTTCTGCGCCTGCGGCAGACTGTCCAGCTCTCCAAAGGCTTTGTTCAGCCGGAAATCCGGCACCACATAGCGGAACTCCTCCCGGGCCGTCTCCGCCCGGAGCTGCTGAAACTCTGTCAGCACTTTCGTCGTGGAGGACACGAAATAAAGCTGCGGATAGTGTGTTTTCAGGTAGTCCAGCAGCAGCTCCGAGTGGACGATGACGCCGCTCTGTACCGGGTTTTCCTGCTCAAACAGGGCGCAGAGGGCGTTGCACTTTTTATCCGAAAGGTGTTCCTCCCGGAGGAGCGAGTTGCTGAAGGTCAGCCGCGCCGAGATGCCGTATTCCCGCGTCAGGGCAAGGACCTCTTTGGGGTCATGCTCCCCGAAGCCAGCCCGTCCCCCGCCCCAGACGCAGTCGGCCGGTGCGCCGTAGATGGAGCCGATGTCGCACCAGTCATAAAAGTATTCTCTGTGTACCTGGAACAGGGGCAGGAACTCCCGGTACAGCTCGTAGAACTCGAACAGTCCGGGCAGATGATAATAAGCTTTTTCTTGTTTCATTTTTCACTTTTTCTTATGCGTTTTGCGTCCTGACCTCTACCGTCCGGCCGCCGAGGTTCTCATAGATGCGGTGGGAGACGGAGAGCACCGTGCGCCCTTCGGATGCGCGGCGAAGCGCTTCAAGGACACGGGCCTCGGTCTCAGCATCGAGGTTGGCCGTTATCTCGTCCAGCAGCAGCACGGCAGGGTCTGCCGCTGCGGCGCGGGCGATGGACAGAAGCTGCCACTCGCCCTGCGAGAACATCCCGTCAGTACACACCGTATCATAGCCGTTCGGCAGGGTCTGGATGGCGGCATCCATACCGGCAAGCTTCGCGGCGTTCCTTGCCATTTCTTCGGTGATGCCGGGGTCGCCCAGCGTGATCTGTTCCAGCACCGTACCCGGCACACGGGCAAAATGCTGTTCCACACAGCCGATGCAGGTGCGGCGCTCGGCGTCCGTGATGTCCGCCACATCCACGCCGCCGATGGTCACCGACCCGGCTTCCGGGTGATAAAGTCCCAGCAGCAGCTTGAAGACTGTGCTCTTTCCGGCACCCGTCCGGCCCACCAGCGTCACCTGCTCGCCCTGCTTGACGGTCATGGAAAAATCGTTCAAGACGTGCTTTTCGCCGTAACCGAAGGTCACATGAGAGATCACCACATCACCCCGGGCAGAGGTCGCCCGCTCCTTGGGAATGGTGCGTTCCGGCTGGTCAAGGAAGGCGTCGATGCGCCTGACGCCCGCCATCGCCGACTGGATGGTCTGTATCTCCATGCCAAGGCTCTCGATGGGCGCAAAGATGCGGGAAATGTAGTTGATGACGGCCACCGAGGTGCCGACCGACATCCCGAACAGGGTCAGGACAGCCGCATTGCCGGAAGCCGAGAGGAGCATGACGATGCCGACCACGGCGGCATTCAGCACCAGCACGACGGGCGAATAGATCGCATCGTAAAAATTCGTCCGCTCCATCGCGGCATAGCTTTCGCCGATGCACCGGTCATAGCGGCGCTCCATGTAGTCTTCCAGACCCAGAGCCCGGATGGTGCGGATATTGTGCAGTGTTTCCGGGACCTGGCCGGACACAGCGGCGACCGCCCGGCGGTTATCCAGCTGAGCTGCCAGCATCCGCGTCTGCACATGGCGGGTGAACACGGCGAACAGCGGCAGCACCAGCAGCAAAATCAGCGCAAGGCCGGTATTCTTCACGGCGATGACCGCCATGATGGAGAGGATGCGGCAGGCGTCCGCCACCATGCTGATGATGCCGGAGGTAAACAGCGCCTCCACTGTATCCACATCGCCCGAAAAGCGCGCGGCCACCTCGCCGGGGTTCTGCCCCACCAGTGTGCTGGCGGGAAGCTTGGTCAGCTTCCGGGACATTTCAGAGCGCAGGGCGTGGGTCATTTTCTGGCCGAAGAGCACCAGCAGGCTCTCCTGCGCCGAGGAGAGCATCCCTTCCAGCGCCAGACTGCCGAAATAAAGAAGCACCGCAGGGAACGTCAGCGGAAGTCCGGCCGTCAGCCCGTCGATGATGCGGGCCAGCAGCAGCGGCGGCACCAGAGACGCCGCCACCGATGCCGCCGCACACAGGACGGTCCCCGCTGTGAGAAGGCGGTGGGTCACGGCGGCCATCCGAATGGCCTCAAACACACCATTTTTACGCCTGCTCTTCATGCTGTTTCCCTCCTGTCTGGCTTTCGTACAGCTGGCGGTAGACCGGGACCGACGCCAAAAGCTCCTCATGGGTGCCGACAGTGGTCTTTCCGCCATCCATAAAGACGATTTTCTGCATCTGCGGGAAGTGGTACAGGCGGTGCGAGATGAGAAAGACGACCTTATCCCTGGCATATTCCTGCAGGTCGGCAAAGACCGTATCCTCCGTGTCCCGGTCAAGGGCCGAGAACGGGTCGTCGAGGATGAGGACAGGGCGCGGATGGGCCAGCGTCCGGGCCAGTGCCAGACGCTGGGCCTGTCCGCCGGAAAGACGGGTGCCGCTGCTGCCGATGACGGTATCGAGGCCGTTCTCCATCGCCAGCACCTCGCCTTTCAGCGCAGCAGCGGCGAGATAGGGCATGGCGTCCTGCTTGCTGCCGCAGAGGACATTGTTCTGCACCGTGTCGGCGCTCAGCTCCGGGTCGTGGCCCAGATAGCCGACGGTGGCCGAAATCTGACGCGGAGTCAGAGCGGAGAACTCCTTTCTGCCAAACTGCGCCGAGCCTTCATAGGGGGCCTCGCAGAGGAAGACCCGGCCAAAGGTGGATTTGCCGCAGGCCACCGGGCCGGTGACACCGATGATGTCGCCGGGGTGGGCTGTCAGACTCAGACCCGAAAAGATGAGGGTGTCGCCGCAGGCGAAGGAGAGGTTCCTGAGGGTCACATCTTCCGCCGCCGGGACATCCAGCGCGTCCAGCTGCTCCGGCGACTTCATCAGAGGTTTGATGCGCTTCCAGGAGACTTCGGCCTTCTGCACCGAGTTGAAGAGCTTGGCCACCTTGGAGGATTTGACCACCAGCTTGGTGAAGCAGGAAAGGAAGGTGGTAAAGGCCGCGATGTCCCACACACGCCAGCCGGTGCCGAGGACATTCTTTGCGCCGAACCACAAAATGAACAGCACGCCTGCCTCTGACGCCGCCAGATAGAGCGGCGGCAGGGCCGACTGCCACACGTTGTTCTTCACTGCCGTCTTTTCGTAGGTATCCAGTGCCTCTTCGTACCGCTCCGCACGGGCGTCTTCGCAGCCGTAGATGCGGTAAGTCACGGCGTTCTGGGCGCGGTCGAGGGTGGCGGCACTCAGTGCGCCCGCCGCCTTTTTGTAGGCCGCACCGGCCCGCTGGACCGGCTTTTTCATCCATGCCGCGCAGACGTAGGAGAAGGGCGTGAACAGCAGGCTCAGCAGAGCCAGCCGCCAGTCGTACACCAGCAGCATGACCACATGACCCGCCAGCGCCACGCCGGTATCGAAGACTTCGGTGGTGAACTTGCGCATACCCTCGACGCAGTCGTCCACATCGGAGATGGCCTTGGTCATCAGCTCACCGGCGCCCTCTTTTTCCAGCGAAGCCCGGCTCTGGCGCACCAGATTGGCGTAGAGGATACCCTTCATCCGGCGGTTGATGTTGTTGGCAAAGCGGCGGACATAAAAGCGCTTGATGAACCGCGACGCCTGCACCAACAGGGTGACGAGGATATAGACCAGAACCAGCAGTGCCATTTGGGCCGCTGTTTCGCTGCCGCTCAGGATGTCCGCCAGACACTGGGCCAGACGGCCCTCGAACCACGGGGTGGCCAGCAGGCCGATGTTATAGATGAGGCCCGACAGGGTCACGAAGGCCAGCGGGAGCCACTCGACCCGGAAATAAGAGAATATCCGGTCCGGGCGGAAGTTCTTCTCATTTTTCATCGGTAATATCCATAGACAGCCTCCGGGTCTTATCTCAAAAAGATGTATCTGCATCGTTGTACGTACAACAATCATAGTACAAAACCACTCTTTGTCAAGAGCGGCAGTGGATTCTTTCGTCTTCTCGCCAAAGTCGGCGACCATGGGATGAAAATGCAGATCGTAAAGATGGAATGGAGGTTTTGATATGAAGTATCTGAGAATACCGTGGGGAATGCGGGCGATGAAGGAGCTGGGCCTGACCCCTGCCCTATGCCATCCGGATCACACCATGCTTTTCCCTGCCGAAAAGATGCCGGAACGCAAAAAGCCCCCGGAGAGCCTTTGGGCAGCTCTCCGGGGGCAAGTCCTATGCACCGGTATTTTACACCGGTACATAACAGTTATTCAATTTCAATCAGGTTCGGGTTCACAGGCAGAGCCTTCTGCTGCTGAGGTGCGGGCAGCGTGATGTGCAGGATGCCATCCTCGAACTTTGCGTGGATGTCCTCCTTCTTCACGGCGTCGCCCACATAGAAGCTGCGGGCGCAGGTGCCGGAGAAGGTCTCGCGGCGCAGATAGCGGCCCTCTTTATCCTTCTCGTCATTGGAGTGGCTGCGGACGGCCTGAATGGTCAGGTAGCCGTCGTTCAGCTCCATCTGAACGTCTTCCTTCTTGCAGCCGGGCAGGTCAACGGCAACGTCATAGCTGCCGTCGGCGGCATACGCCTTCATCTCGCTGGCAAACACACAGCCGTCCGCGGTTTCACGGTAATACAGCGGCTTTATTCCGAACGGGTCGCGGGCTGCAAGCAGGACAGCCGTTTCGTTGTCGTATATCAGGAACGCGAACATGCCGCGCAGCATTGCGACAAAACCCTCGCCGTAGGCGCGGTAAAGCTCGCACATCGTTTCCACCTCGGAGTTGGTGGTGAACACGACGCCCTTTTCTTCAAGCGGTTTTCTCAGCTCAAGATAATTGTAAATTTCGCCGTTATAGACCACGGTATATCTTCCGTCCGCCGACGTGTACGGCTGGGAGCCGTGTTCAAGGTCAACGATGGAAAGACGACGAAATGCAAACGAAATGCGTCCCTTTGTCAGAATCCCGTCCTGATCGGGTCCGCGGTGCGCGATGAGCTTTGACATCGCAGCCGCATAGCCCGCCTGCGCGGGGGTTATATTGTCGTTACGGTTGAAAAATCCTATAAATCCACACATTTAAGGTAAAAAGCAACAATGGCTGTTTATGAGCCGAGAAGGTCGGCTGTATTGTCAAAATAATTGATTTTCATTGCCTCACGGACGTCGTGAAGTGTCGCGGCAGCAGTCTTTTCGGCTTTTTCGCTGCCGACTTTGAGAATTTCCAGCACGTCGGGCAGACGGCTTTCCCACATTTTGCGGCGTTCGCGGATAGGCGAAAGCTCGGACTGAATGACATTGTTCAGAAATTTCTTTACCTTTACGTCGCCGAGACCGCCGCGGGTGTAATGCGCCTTCAGCTCGTCAAGATTTGCATATTCGGGCAGATATTCGGCAAAATGCGCGTCGTTACAGAACGCATCAAGATAAATGAACACGGGGTTGCCCTCAACCTTTCCGGGGTCCTGCACCCTCAGATGGTCGGGGTCGGTGAACATTGACATTATTTTCGCGCGGA
>OIWU01003619.1_pt1 | contig 11714 bp, 8 predicted proteins | sample 1587711 | NCBI WGS metagenome assembly OIWU01 (sample SAMEA3888909, study PRJEB22519) | human gut metagenome | biome: human gut; feature: human-associated habitat; material: faeces | place: Denmark | collected 2010 | reverse complement strand
GACAGATAAACGTGGATCTGCCCGATCTGACCGAGCGCAAGGAGATATTCCAAGTGCATCTGAAACCAGTAAAGATCGACTCGACAGTAGATATAGACTTCCTCTCACGCCAGACGCCCGGATTTTCGGGTGCCGACATCGCCAATGTGTGCAATGAAGCCGCACTCATCGCAGCCCGCCACAACAGCAAGACAGTGGGAAAGCAGGACTTCCTCGACGCTGTCGACCGCATAATCGGCGGACTTGAGAAGAAGACCAAGGTGATGACAGCCGCCGAGAAACGTGCCATAGCCATTCACGAGGCCGGCCACGCCACCATTTCATGGTTCTGCGAGCACGCCAACCCGCTCGTGAAAGTGAGCATTGTGCCGCGCGGCAGAGCGTTGGGAGCAGCCTGGTATCTGCCCGAAGAGCGACAGATAACAACCAAGGAGCAGATGCTCGACGAAATGTGCGCACTCCTCGGAGGACGCGCCGCCGAAGAACTCTTCACCGGACACATCTCCACCGGAGCCATGAACGACCTCGAACGTGCCACAAAGAGCGCATTCGGCATGGTGGCATACGCAGGAATGAGCGACCGTCTGCCCAACATCTGCTACTACAACAACCAGGAATACCAGTTCCAGAGGCCCTACTCGGAGACAACCGCCAAGATTGTCGATGACGAAGTGCTCAAAATGATAAACGACCAGTATGCCCGTGCCAAGAACATCCTGAAGGAACACGCCGAGGGACACAACGCCCTTGCCGAGCTTCTGCTTTCGCGCGAGGTGATTTTCGCCGAGGATGTGGAGAAGATTTTCGGCAAGCGTCCGTGGGTAAGCCGCTCGGAAGAGATAATGGAGGACAACGCCCCACGCCTCGAAGACATGCCCGAAGCCGTAAAGGCGGCACAGGCCGAGCATGAGAAGGCACTCGCCGACAAGCGCGACAAAGAGCAGAACGGCACAGCAGACAGCGGCGACGGCACCACCGGCGACACCGATGCAGAACAGACACAACAGCAATAAAAACAGAGAACGACATGAGTGAAAAAATGAAAAACCTCATCACGCGCAGCATAACAGGCGTGATTTTCGTGGCAATAGTGGTGACCTGCTTCCTCCGCCCCGAAGCAATGATTCTTGTCTTCGCGCTCGTCACGGGACTCACCGTATGGGAATACACCGGACTTATCGACGCGCACACCGACGGATCAGTAAACCGTTTCATCACCACCGCCGCCGGCGTCTATCTGTTTTTCGCCATGGCAGGCTATTGCAGCGGCATCACTCCGCCGGCAGTATTCATCCCCTATCTGCTCACAGTGGTCTATCTCTTCATCAGCGAACTCTATCTTGCCGCACCCAACCCCATAAACAACTGGGCCTACACCATGCTCTCGCAGATGTACATAGCACTTCCCTTCTCCATGCTCAATGTCCTTGCGTTCCGCACCGACACCGACGGCAACACGCTTTTCACGCCGCTCCTGCCCCTGAGCGTGTTCGTGTTCCTGTGGATTAACGACACGGGAGCCTACCTCAGCGGTTCGCTCTTCGGCAAGCACAAGCTGTTTCCGCGCGTCAGTCCGGGCAAGAGTTGGGAAGGAAGCATAGGCGGCGGACTCCTCGTCGTGGCTGTTGCCGCCCTCATGGGATGGCTCGAAACAAGCGGCACGGTGGTGATGGACAATGTCTATTTCAGCATCCCCGAATGGATGGGACTCGGACTCATCGTGGTGTTCTTCGGCACATGGGGCGACCTTGTAGAGTCGCTCTTCAAGCGTACACTCGGCATCAAGGACAGCGGCAACATACTCCCCGGACACGGCGGTATGCTCGACCGCTTCGACTCGTCGCTCATGGCACTGCCGGCAGCGGTGATATATGTCTATACGCTCACGTTCTTCGCATAACAGACCCGTACTCCATGAACCGGAGGAAACAAACATAAAGAGACAACCGACTGCCTTTAGGCTTATTGCCAGGCAGTCGGTTGTCTCTTTTTTATCCCAAATCGGTCATTAGATTTTCACTCAGCTTCGTCTTGGTTTCGAGCAGATTGCAACGTTCGTGTTGAAGCCATAGCGGGCTATGGCGAAACGCGGACGGCGGCAAGATGACGAAACAAAGGCGGAGAAGGGTGGAAAAGAAAGACATATTCTCTTATAACACGCCTGTTTCGGTCTAATGACCGATTTGGGTTTATTGCTGTCCGGCAAAACTTTCAGCTACGGGTTCCGCGAAGCGGGACCTCTATGCGAAACCCACTGCAACTTTCTCTATTTTTTTGCCGGACAGCAATAATTCAGAATTATGAATTGCATAATAGGAGGTCGAGCGTCCCGCTCGACAACACTGAACAAGCAGGTTGAAAGGTTCGGTATCGGGTTTGTATGATGATGCGGTGCGATATTGTAATGCGTTGCAGTTCTATGTGATTGTGGGTCTGGGCGATGTTGTCGAGCAGGACGCTCGACCTCCTATCTGCCAATTCATAACTGGTTTTGCGACAAACCGGTCTGTCACTCAAAGCATACGTCTTAACTCCTGTATTCTTAACTCCTGCCTCCGCAAAACATTTGGCTTAACTTCTTAACTCCTGACTCCTTAACTCCTCAATCAAACACTCCTTAACTCCTACACTGAGTTTCCCTCTTTTGAAAACAAGGCTTCTTTGCAGTGCAAACAAGGCTTCGTTGCATCATAAACAAGGCTTCGTTGCAGTGCAAAGAAGCCTTGTTTGAAAACCAGTATGTTTCCATCCCCAACACGACGAAGTAACGGCTGCATACGCACGACACTTTGACATGCAAAAGAGACATAATGTCAGAAAGTAAAGCGTTGGTATGTTAGTTGCATTATAGCAGGTGAAGCGACAATGAAACGCTTCGCAAACATATCAAGAAACAAAAAATTTAAAACAATATTGGAGGACAAAATTATGGCAAACAAGAATGGATGGTTACCCGAAGTGTTCAACGACTTCTTCTACACCGACTATATGCCGCGTACAAGCGCAACAGCACCCGCAATCAACGTGAAGGAAACAGCAGCAAGCTACATCGTGGAAATGGCTGCTCCGGGAATGCGCAAGGAAGACTTCACCGTACACATCAACGACGACGGCGACCTCACAATAAAGATGGAGAACAAGCACGAGAATGCAGGCGAGGCTGAAAAGGCACACTATCTGCGCCGCGAGTTCGCCTACTCTAAATACGAACAGACACTGATCCTGCCCGATGATGTCGATCGCAACAAGATTGCGGCTTCAGTAGCCGACGGCGTTCTCACCGTGACACTGCCTAAAATCACCCGCGAAGAGCACAAGGTGAGCCGTCAGATAGAAATAGGATAAGGACGCTCCATGCGCCCCACCGCAAGAACCGACAACAGGCAAAGCCGTAAAAGGGAAAAAGAAGAGAGTAAGGATAAGGTAATAAAAAGATAATAGGTTTTCATTATATTTGTGTGATTGTAATGTAAATCCCCGGACACTGATAGAAGTGTCCGGGGATTTTTTCATTCCGGAAAGCCGTTGCTGGCGGCTCAACCCAAATCGGGCATTAGATTTTCACTCAGCTTCGTCTTTGTTTCTAGCAGATTGCAACGTTCGTGTTGAAGCCATAGCGGGCTATGGCGAAACGCGGACGGCGGCAAGATGACGAAACAAAGGCGGAGAAGAGTGGAAAAGAAAGACAGATTCTTTTACAACACGCCTGTTTCGGTCTAATGACCGATTTGGGTTCAATAAAGGTAGAACATACGCTCCATCATCTGCCACTTCTCGTCGGATGTGGCACCGGCGGCACACTGTTGGAACATGGCGACGTGACGCTCCCACTCCTCCTGGCGCGGAAGCGTGGCAAGACGAGCCATTGCCTTGTCCCAATCGAAGTCCTGCGGAGCATCGACAATCATCACAAGTCGGTTGCCAAGGATGTATATCTCCATCTCAAGGATGCCCACCTGGCGTATGCCATCCTTTATCTCGTCCCAGAAATGCTCCTTGTCGTGAGCCTCACGGTAGCGGCGTATCAGGTCGTCATCGTCCTTCAAGTCCATTGTCTGCACATAGCGTTTCGTAGGAACGCCATACTGCTTGCTGTTGAATCCTTCTGTCATAATAATGTTTTTTTGTTGGTTGTTTAACACTGTACCCATGAAACCAAGAAAGCCTGAACCACACTGTCGGCGCGATTCAGGCTTTGTTCAGGGTTTTATCGAGTCCTCAGCAATGCCTGCTTCGGAACATATCGTTGTTTACAGATTTGCAAGTTCTATCACTTTATCAACGGCGGCAGAGAGTCCGTCCACGTTCTTTCCGCCCGCCTGAGCGAAGTGTGGCTGTCCGCCGCCGCCTCCCTGGATGAGCTTTGCAGCCTCACGCACCATCTGTCCGGCATTGAGCTGATGATCCTTCACAAGGTCGTCGCTCAGCGCAACGTTGAGCATCGGCTTATCGTGAGACACTGTTCCCACCACGGCGAGCATGTTCTCGGCAACGCTCTGGCGCAGCTTGAACATCAAGTCCTTGGCTGCTGCCGGTTCCATGGGCAGTACGGCAGAAATCACTTTCACACCGTTCACCTCGCGTGCTCTGCTTATCAGCTCCGTCTTGGTGCGCTCCACGGCCTGTGCCTGGAACTGTTCTATCGACTTCTTCATGGCATCATGCTCCTCAATGTACTTGCCGATGACGCCCTGCAGGTCCTTGGCGTTGTTGAAGAGTGCGCGTATTGCCTTGAGAGCGTCCTCAATGTTGTACATGAGTTCCTCGCATTCTCTGCCGGTCTTTGCCTCGATACGGCGGATTCCGGCGGCTACGCTGCTCTCCGAAATAATCTTGAACATTCCGATACGACCCGTAGATTGCGCATGGATACCACCACAGAACTCGCAGCTCGGACCGAAGCGTACGACACGAACCTTATCGCCATACTTCTCGCCGAAGAGCGCGATGGCGCCGAGTTTCTTAGCCTCCTCAAACGGAGTATCACGGTGTTCGTCAAGCGGCAGGTCCTGACGGATGAAGTCATTCACCATGCGTTCCACCTTACGGAGGTCTTCATCGCTCACTTTCTGGAAATGCGAGAAGTCGAAACGCAGTGTCGTCGGCGACACGAACGAACCCTTCTGCTCCACATGGTCGCCCAGGACCTGCTTCAAAGCATAGTCGAGCAAGTGTGTGGCGGTGTGGTTTGCGGCAGAACCGGCACGCTTATCGGTATCGACACAAGCCATGAAGTCGGCTTCAGGATGCTTCGGCAGAGCCTTAACGATGTGTACCGACTGTCCGTTTTCGCGCTTTGTATCAGTGATTTCTATTGTCTCTTCCTCGTTCACGAGTACGCCCTGGTCGCCCACCTGACCACCCATTTCGCCATAGAAAGGAGTGTTGTCGAGCACAAGCTCGTAGTAAGTGTTCTTCTTCTGGGTCACCTTACGGTAGCGCAGGATGCGGCATTCGTATTCAGTGTAGTCGTAACCCACAAACTGCTGTTCGCCCTCTCGCAGGCTTACCCAGTCGCTGTTCTCCACAGCGGCAGCGTTGCGAGCGCGCTCTTTCTGCTTCTGCATCTCGGCGTTGAACTCGTCCTCATCAACAGTGAAGCCATTTTCGCGGCAGATAAGCTCTGTCAAATCGAGCGGGAAACCGTATGTGTCGAACAGGCGGAAGGCCTGTACGCCGTCAAGCCGAGTCTTGCCCTGCTTCTTAAGCTCGTCCATTGCGGCAGAAAGCAGGTTGATACCCTTCTCCAGTGTGCGCAGGAACGAGTCCTCCTCTTCCTTTATTACATGCAGGATGAGGTCGTGCTGTGCCTTGAGTTCGGGGAAAGCCTCACCCATTTCGCTTGTCAGTACGGGAATGAGCTTGTAGATGAACGCCTCTTTCTGACCCAAGAATGTATAGGCATAACGCACTGCACGGCGCAGGATGCGGCGTATAACGTAGCCGGCCTTGGCGTTGCTTGGCAGCTGACCGTCGGCTATTGAGAACGCAACGGCACGCAGATGGTCGGCGCAGACACGCATTGCCACGTCGGTATCTTCGTTTTCTCCGTACTTCAGTCCGGTGATGTTCTCCTCGGCTTTGATGATGGGCTGGAAGATGTCGGTGTCGTAGTTGGAGTTCTTGCCCTGCATGGCACGCACCAGACGCTCGAATCCCATGCCTGTATCGATGACATGCATCGGCAGCGGAACGAGCGAGCCGTTGGCCTTGCGTTCATACTGCATGAACACGATGTTCCATATTTCGATTACCTGAGGGTCGTCCTTGTTCACGAGTTCGCGACCCGGAACGGCTGCTTTCTCCTCCGGTGTGCGCGAGTCGAGGTGTATCTCCGAGCAGGGTCCGCAAGGTCCTGTGTCGCCCATTTCCCAGAAGTTGTCGTGCTTGTTGCCGTTGATGATATGGTCGGCAGGCACATGCTTTGCCCAATATGACGCAGCTTCGTCGTCGCGCTCAAGTCCTTCTTCCTTGGAACCCTCAAACACTGTGACGTAAAGGTCGGCAGGATTGAGCTTCAACACATCCACAAGATACTCCCAGGCATAGTCGATTGCGCCTTCCTTGAAGTAGTCGCCGAAACTCCAGTTACCCAGCATCTCGAACATAGTGTGGTGGTATGTGTCGTGTCCCACCTCTTCCAGGTCGTTGTGTTTGCCGCTCACGCGGAGGCACTTCTGTGTGTCTGCACGACGGCGCGGCTCCGGTTCGCGTGTGCCAAGAATGATGTCCTTCCACTGGTTCATACCTGCATTGGTGAACATGAGTGTGGGGTCGTCCTTTATTACCATCGGGGCAGACGGCACGATGGTGTGTCCTTTCGACTCGAAGAACTTCTTGAACGAGTCGCGGATTTCGTTAGCTGTCATCATTTTATTTTTTGTTTTGATTTTCTTACTAAAAGTTTTGCAAAGGTACTTTGTTTTGCTTATTTTTGCAAATAAATTAATCATTGTTTAATAAAAAACTGGTTTGCCCGACAATCTGCGGCACACCTGTTTCATATATAAGCGTAACCGGCATGGCACTGAAGACAGACAAGAACGTGAAACTCTACTACTCCATAAAGGAAGTGGCACAGATGTTCGACGTACGCGAAAGCACATTGAGATACTGGGAGACCGAGTTCCCTCTTCTCAAGCCCAAGACCGTGGGGCAAAGCGTGCGCCAATACACCGAGAAGGACATTGAACAGGTGCGCATCATCTACAACCTCATAAAGGTGAGGGGCTTCAAAATAGCCGCCGCACGCAAGTATCTGAGCAAGAACCGCACGGGCGTTGACAAGAGTTCGGACATACTTGACACGCTCATTTCCGTGCGCGACGAGCTAAAAGAAATAAAGAAGCACATCGACTCGCTCGTGTAAAACGCCACGAAACCATACCCCGTGCTTACCAGGCACGCCTCCACCCCGCCCCGACCTTGCTAACCAAATCATCAAATCCAAATATGAAAAGAATCCTATTCGCTTCGTTCGTAACACTGATGGCATCGGGAATATCCGCCCAGACAGTGAAGAACATGAACGACCTGACACCCGAACAGAAATCAATGGCAGTAAGCCTGAAACTCACCGGCGAACTCTCTACCGAGGGAAACTCCGACTACCGCCAGCTGCGCGACCTGTGTTTCCAGATGCGCAGCGTCGATTTGTCGGAGGCACAAAGCACCGTCATACCCAAGAACGCCTTCCACTCGCGCCACCAGATTGAGCACATCCTGCTCCCGTCGCGCCTTGAAAGCATAGGCACACAGGCCTTCTTCGCCTGCGACAACCTGTGTGAAATCGTCATCCCGCAGACAGTTTCCGCCATCGGTGCAGCCGCCTTCTCAGGCTGCAGCCGCCTTGCCGAGATAGAAATCAAGGGCACACCGCAAATCGGCGAGTATGCCTTCGCACGCCTGACGGGACTCCGCACGGTGAAAGTCGATTCAAGAATCCCGCCGAAAGCCGACGCTTCCGCCTTCCACGGCATCAACCGTGAAAGCGTGAAACTCATTGTTCCCAAAGGCAGCGAAGCCGCCTACCGCAAAGCCACAGGTTGGAATGTGTTCTTCGCCGAGCCGCGCCAGACACGACAGGTGTGCAGTCCGACACAGTGTCTTGTGCCCGCCCCGCTGCAGCTCAATGTCGCAGCCAAGGCGAAGCCCCTCGAAGTGAAGACAGCATGGAACGTGACTGCGGCAGAAGGACTCGACAACGAGGTGGAACAGGCACGCCACATGCTCACCGAACGCATCGGCAACATCGCGAACAGCCGTATGCGCGGAGTGCAGCTGAGCATGGCCATCGACGAAACGCTGACCGACGACGAGGCATACACACTCAACATCGATGCACGAAACGTGACCATCAAGGGACGCACAGCAAAGGGAGTGTTCTACGCTCTGATGACGCTCGACCAGCTTCTGCGCGGCAACGGCACTACGGAATGCGTGGATGCGATACCCGCACTGAGCATCAGCGACAAGCCACGCACCCATGTACGCGAGCTGATGGTGGATCCGGCACGCATCTTCATACCCTTCAACGAGCTGAAGGCATTCATCCCCGAAATGGCACGCTACAAGCTTAACGCGCTGCACCTGCACCTCGTCGACGACCAGTCATGGCGCATCGAGATAAAGAAATACCCGCAACTCACCGCACAGGCCTCCTACCGCTGGGGACAGGACGACCTGCAAATGCCCATAAGCGGATACTACACGCAGGACGAAATGCGCGAACTCGTGAAGTATGCAGCCCGTTACCATGTGGAGATTGTGCCCGAAATAGAGATGCCGGGACACGAAGTGGCAGCCATAAGCATATTCCCCGAACTCACATGCCACCAGCGCCAGGTGCCGATACGCACCACCTGCGGCGTGAGCAACCAACTGCTCTGCCCCGGCAACGAGTTCACCTACGAATTCTTGGGCAACGTGTTAAAGGAAATCACCGACATATTCCCGTCGAAATACATACACCTCGGCGGCGACGAAGCAGGCAACCCCGCCCTCGACTGCTGGACAGACTGCCCCAAATGCCAGGCTCTGAAGAAGAAACTCGGCATCACTTCCACCGACCGTTCAGAGAACTGGCGACTGCAAGGCTACCTCTTCGACCGCATCATAGAACTGCTGCGCGACACCTACGGCAAGACGCCCATGTTCTGGTATGAATCCGACTTCAAGGAAATACAGCCCGGATGCGTCACCTTCGCATGGCGTACAGGACAGACACAGGAAGCTCTCGACGCCGCCGTGCGCAACAACGCACGCATAATGCTGTGCCCCGGCGACCACTGTTACTTCGACTATCCGATGGCAAACGGCGACATGCCGGAGGTGAACTGGGGCATGCCCGCCACCACACTCAAGGACGCCTACGCCCTCGACCCGGCATGGGGCATGGACGAAGCGTTTGAGAAGAACAACCTCTTCGGCGTTGCCGGCACCCTCTGGAGCGAATGCATCACCACTCCGGAGCGCATCTACTACCAGGCTTATCCGCGTGCCATCGCCCTCGCCGAGGCAGGATGGAGCGTGCAACAGAACCGCTCATGGGAGGGATTCATGCAGCGTCTGCGCCCCACCCTCACCGACATGATGCGCCGCGGCATTACATTCTCAATGGAACTGGGCGACAAATAACACCAGCACAGTCACCGGTTTACACACAAACTGAAGGTAAGTCAAAGCGGGGCTTCTCCTATAAGAACCGCAAGCGATTTTCATACCGTTTCCAGACAAGGATTCCTTGCATTCAAAACAAGGCTTCTTTACTCTCAAAACAAGACTTCTTTACAACGCAAACAAGGCTTCTTTTGAGAGTAAAGAAGCCTTGTTTTTTGCGGCACTCACAAAACGCTGAGAATCAATGATATTATGATGGCAAAAGAGCGTCACCACTCGTCAAACGGCAAGTCCTGCTCACGCCATGTCTGCTGCGGCACGGCAGCGTCGTCGGCACGCCCCACACCAAGCCCGAGGAGGCGTATGGGGTGGTCGCGGTTGAAGCTGACACGGGCGAGAAGCTGCTTGGCAAGTGGCAGAATGTCAGCCTTGCCGACGAGAGGGCAGTCGGCGGTGATGCTGCGCGTGACGGTGGTGAAGTCGGCAAACTTTATCTTCAGCGTGAGAGTGCGGCCCTGGAAGTCGTTCTTCGAAAGCCGCACGACGAGTTCGAGAACGATGTGGTAGAGTTCGATTATCACCGCCGAGCGTTTCCAGATGTCGTTCTCGAAGGTGGCTTCACAGCTCACCGACTTGCGTTCGTGCTCCACCTGCACCTCGCTGTCGTCTATTCCGCGCGAGAAATTATAGAACATCTGTCCGCGTTTGCCGAAGAGCCGCGTGAGCGTGGTGAGCGAACAGGCACGCAACTGCCGCACGGTGAATATCCCGACACTGTGCATGTCGCGTGCCGTCTTGGGACCCACGAGCCACAGTTTCTCAAGTCTGAGGTTGTCGAGGAAGCTTATGGCACGCTGCGGATGAACCACACAGAGTCCGTCGGGCTTGTTGTAGTCGCTCGCAATCTTTGCCAACAGCTTGCAGTACGACACTCCTGCCGATGCCGTGAGATGCAGTTCGTCGCGAATCGCCGCCTTTATTTCCATGGCGATGTCCTTTGCCAGAGGTATGCCGGGCTTGTTCCGGGTGACATCAAGGAACGCCTCATCAATGGAGAGAGGCTCTATAAGGTCGGTGTAGCGGCTGAATATCCCGTGTATCTGCCGCGACACCTCAGCGTAACGCTCCATGCGCGGGGGCATGACGACGAGTTGCGGGCAGAGGCGTTTAGCCACTGCCATGGACAGGGCGGAGCGTACACCGTACCTGCGCGCCTCATAGCTCGCCGTGGAAACCACTCCACGCTCGGCATCATGCCCCACTGCCACGGGTCTGCCGGCAAGTTCGGGATGGTCGAGCAGTTCCACGGCTGCAAAGAAGCAGTCCATATCCACATGTATTATCTTACGGTATTCACTCATCGTTTCTGTCGCTGTTGCGTTGTGGCAACGCATGGCAAAGTTACGGTTTTTCGGGCAAACACACACTCTGCCCGCCAGGCAATAAAGAGTAAAAAAGTAAAAAAGTAAAAAAGTAAAGGGGTAAAAGGGTAAAAAAGTAAAGGGGCAAAAAGTAAAAAACTGACTAATAGCATGATAGGAGGTCGAGCGTCCCGCTCGACAACACCACCCAAGCAATTCATAATTCATAATTCTTGCAAACCAAGCGGCAAGACCGAGCGCATAACCAGCCGACTTGCTCAGTTTTGACTCCGACCTCCTATCTTTTGCAAACGTAAAATTGGTTCCAAACCTTTCCTCCCCGTCTTCAGCCATGCTCTCGGAATCTCTTGCTGTTGCCGTTAGAAACATGGAACCACTGACGCCCTAAGAAGACCGCCTCGCATATATGCTTACCTGCCGAATGTACTTCTGGTGTACTTCTACAACAAAGTACACCCACCTCGCGACGCCATAACCCGCTTATATTCAACACGAAGCAGAGTTTCAAACTTTAAAAGGTGTACTTGTGTACTTTTTTTGACAAACTGTTTTTATAGGACATATTCTCTCTTAACCTTAAATTAGCAGACAAAGTATTTCCGTATATTCTTTAGAATTTTTATTGTGCGCATACGCATATCTGCACGATAAAAATCCAAAGACGTTCAAATTAGGACACAACGCCACTTTCCCCATTGGGGATTGAGATTCAAA
>OIWU01003617.1_pt1 | contig 11719 bp, 10 predicted proteins | sample 1587711 | NCBI WGS metagenome assembly OIWU01 (sample SAMEA3888909, study PRJEB22519) | human gut metagenome | biome: human gut; feature: human-associated habitat; material: faeces | place: Denmark | collected 2010 | reverse complement strand
GCCAAACCTTCAAATAGCCTTCCGGCAATTCCAACGACTGGTTTTCCAGAAGCAGTCGCATTTGCTCCAGCGAATAGAGATTAGAAAGTTGCTCATATTCCGCAGCAATCGTGCTGTTTGCGGTGTAGCGGAGCAGCAGTTCTACTTTATTAAAGGCCAGCGCATAGAGAAACAGCGGTTCTTTCAGGCGGGGATTTTCAGCCATACGATCTGCCAGCTTATGGACGCTTGCCGTTTGAACCCCGGAAAGCTCTGCCACATACTGCTTCAAAAAGCCTTCGAATGTCAGCTTTCGCATGGTCTCCACCTCTCCACTAAGATCATCTTTCCCATAAAACAGCCTTTCTTATTTTCAATAATAGTATTTTCTAAAATCATTTTACAGAAAAGAAATCCGATTGTCAAGCACAAATCAACGACATTTCATACAATTCATACTATCATGTTGTCAGTTCACATCTCACACTGGCTAATGACCGTGCTGATTGCCGTATCATATGCCACCGGTGGATACTTAAATTTTTTCAGTAAGTGTTTCACCATCTTACGCATACTCGCACGGGCAGTTTCTTTTTTCTGCAGGTCTATTACGCTCGCATTACTGAATTTCTGCGTTTTCAGCCATCTCCATTGCAGCGTTCGATTGACACAGGTTGAGTTATCGGCAGATACAGCAAACACAACGGGCGGCTCTGGTAACAGAGCTGCCCGTTGTGTTCGTTTATGAAAAGGAGAACTTAGATCTCATACCACTTGATCTCGTTGGCATCCAGATGCAGAGCAAAGCTGCTGCCGTCTGTGGTGTAAACGGTGGTGTCCTGCGGCTCGTACGTGTTGTTCACCACACAATACTTGCCGTTCTTGACGTAGGCGTGAACTTCTACATTATAATTGGAGCTGAACCATGTATGCAGTTCCTCCTCGCTATGGGCACTCCACAGGATAGCGCGGTAAAGGGTGCGGCTGTTGGCAAAACTGTAAGGCACACCGCTGATGTACACGGCACGACCCTTGCCGAAGTCGTGGGCGGCCATCTGTACTTCCTTGTTCCGCTGCACCAGCACCTCGGTGCCCTCAAGGGCGTAGATGTTCTTTTTGCCCTCGCCAAAGTCGATGGGCCGGTCGGCATCCTGCAGAATGAAATGGTCCGGGTGTTCTTCCCAGTTGTACTTGTCGTAGTTGAGGGTGAAGCCGTTTTCTTCCTCCACGCCCAGCACGCTGGCAAGCTGGAGAATGTGGCCCTGATACGGGTGACCGGAAGGCTCACCCACGCCGATAAAGCCGCCGCCATTCCAGACGAACTTGCGGATAGCGGAGGAGATCTCCGGGTCTTCCCACCAGATGCCGCCGGTGTGTGCGGTGTCGGCATCGCCGACATTGATAATGACATCCAACGAATCCAGCAGATGCGGGTCGTTCTTGATATCCTCAAAGCTGATAAACTTCACATCAAAGGGCGCACCGGACAGCATCTCAATGACACCGGCATAGCTATAGTTCTGCTTGTAATAGAGGGCGTGATGCACCATGTGACAGCCCCAAGCCCGCATTTTACCCCAACAGTTCAGCACGGCCACTCGCTTGACACAGTAGGGTGTGGTGCCCTTGATGTTCTCGTACAGTTCGCGGAACTCGTTGCAGACGCTCTCCACGTAGTCCACGAACTCCGGGAACTGCAAGGCCAGTTTCAGATAGCCGCCATAGCCGATGCGGTCGATGGGCTTGCGCAGGATAGCGCGGCGGGCTGTAACCCAGTTCTCCTTGGCTTCCCGCACCGGGTCGCCGCCCTCGTGGAAGGTGTCGGGGAAGAAGTACGGCAGGAAACGGCCCTCGGTGTACTTCACGCCCTCAATGTCAGAGATCAGGCGCAGGGTGGAGCCGTTGCCCACGCTGCCCACTACGGCATCCAGTCCGATGGTCTTGAACTCCGGCATGAAAGGTTCGGTGCCGATCCAGTGATCGCCGAGGAACATCATGGCTTCGCACCCGCACGCATGGGTGATGTCCACCATCTCCTTGGCAAGCTTTGCCACCTCGCGGCGCTGGAAGGCCTGAAAATCCCGGAATTCCTTGCTGGGCACCCGGTACTGGTTGTTATAGTAGCCCTGATCGATGATGTACTCCGGGCGGAACTTGTAGCCCACTTCCTGCTCAAACTGGTTGAGGATATAAGGGCTGACCGAAGCAGAGTATCCGTACCAGTCCACGAACTTCTCCCGCTTCAGCTCGTCGAAGATCAGGGTGAACTGGTGGAAGAAGGTGGTGTAGCGGATGACGTCAACATAGGGGTGCTCTGCAATGAACTTGCGCAGGCGCTCCATGGAATACTTGTGGGTCTTGGGCTGACGCACGTCAAAGGTGATCTGGTGCTCAAAATTCGTCCAGCCGTTGGTGGTGGCGTTGTACATGTGCACCGGGTCCCAGATGAGGTAAGCCAGAAAACTGACGGTATACTCATGGAACGGTACGGCCTGTACGGTCACACTGCCGTCGGCGTAGCTCCACTGCTCCGGCGGCACGGGCTGACCGGTGGTTCGATCCATGACCTCCCACCAGCGGGTGATGTCGTCGTTGGTGTTCACCTGCATCAGCTCCGGGCTGATGCCCTTCATCAGCGGGATGGTCACGGTGTCGCCGGGGGCGGTGTAAAAGCCGGTCATGATGTAGCACTGCTGTACCTCGTCCGGGTTTGCCTTTGCCCATGCGTTGTCCTTGCGGGTGGTATAGTAGGTGGAGTAGATCTTGGCGTCCGCATCCTTGAGCTGCTGCGGGAAGTCGGTGCCGTCGCAGTCGCGGATGGCATCAGCACCCCACTTTTTTAAGATTTCCAGCGTTTCGGGCACCACGTCCAAGTCGGTGGGGATGGTCACGCGCCCGGACTTTCTTGTTTCATCCATAGGGATTCTCCTTTACCTCTCTCTTATCCTCAATCCTGATAGGTCGCATTGTAGATGGCCAGCACAGCCAGCAGCAGCGCTACGCCCACCAGCATGATGCCAAGCCCTGCCAGCTGCCCGGTCATTTTCCAGCCGGACACCACCAGCACCAGTGCCAGCACGAACAGCACCAGCATCAGGATCATGCGCAGGGCAGGATGGTTTTTCCAATATGCTTTCATCGTCTGTCACCTTAACCTTTCAGGCCGCCCACGGTCATGCCCTGCGTCAGCTGCCGCTGCACGCAGATGTACAAAATCAGGGTGGGCAGCATCACCAGCACAAGGCCTGCGTACATGGTACCGTACTGGGCGGCGCTCTGCTGCGCCTGCATCAGGTTCAAAAGACCTACCGGCAGGGTGCGGGGTGCCTTGGTGGAGCTCATCAGGGTCATGGAGATGATATACTCGTTCCAGAAGGACAGGAAGTTGAACAGGATAATGGTGATGATGGACGGCTTTGCCATGGGGAAGATGATGCGGGTCATGGTGGAGAAATAGCTCGCACCGTCGATGTAGGCCGCCTCCTCAAAGTCGTGCGGCAGAGTGGCGAAATAGCCCGACAGCAGATAGATCGTAAACGGCAGGGCCGTTGCCGCATAGACCACGGCCAGAATGAACAGGTTATTCAGCAAAATGCCGCTGCCAACGTGGCTCTTCAGCCAGACATCGCCGTCCCGCAGCATCAGGAAGATGGGTACGACGATGTAGTTGACGTTGATGAACAGACCTGCCATAAATAGAGTGTTCAGCAGCTTGCGGCCCTTGAAGTGGAAGCGGGATAGGCAGTAGGCGGCGGGCAGGGCAACGACCAGCAGCAGTGCCAGCGCCAGCGCGGTGACGATGACCGAATTGAGCATATATTCGCCCATCTTGGCCCCGTTCCATGCGTTGACAAAGTTCTGCCAGTAGAACCCGGCAGGCAGTGCCCACGGGTTGCCGTAGAACTCGGCGTTCTGCTTGATGGATGCCATGAACACCCATGCCACCGGCACGATGATGGTCACGGCCAGCAGGATCAGCACAAAATAGATAAAGAACTTATAGAGACCTTCCGCCGAGCGGGAAGATTTTTCGGTGGTATTCTGCATCTTCTTCCCTCCTTAAAATTCCAGCGGGTCACGGCTGGTGGCCTTGTTGACACAGGCGGACAGCGCAAACGAGAACAGGAAAATGACGACGCCGATGGCCATACTATATCCATACAGGCCAGCGTCCTTCTGGCTGTACATATAGCTCAGCGCCACATCCGATGCGCCGTTCGGCCCGCCGCTGGTCATGGCCTTGACAAACAGGAACGCCATGTTAATGGTGGAGATAATGAAGAAGGTCAGGGTGGTGCGGATGTTCGTCCAGATGAGCGGGATGGTGATCTGGAAGAACTGGGTCAGCCGCCCGGCACCGTCCAGATTGGCACTCTCGTACAGGCTGATGGGCACGGCAGACATGGAGGCCATATACATGACCATGTAATAGCCCACAGCCTGCCACACCATCGCAATGATGATGGAGGGGATGACCAGTTTTTCACCTTTCCAGAGGATGGGGTCGGTCATATCCCGGAACAGACCAATGATGCTGTTCAGCATACCATTTTCCGGCTTGTAGATGGCCGAGAAAATACCGGAGATGACGACCACGGAAAGAATGTTGGGGATGTAGAAGATGACCCGAAAGAAGTTCTGCCCTTTGATCTTTTCGCGGGTCAGGATGGCTGCAAACACCAGTGCAAACGCAAAGGTGACGATGGTGACCACCACCACGAGCAGGATCATATTCTGCATCGAGCGGATGAACTGGGTATCTTTCAGCAGATGCTGGAAGTTTTTGACCCCCACAAAGGTCTCGTTGGGAGAATAGGCACCCCGCTCATACAAACTCATGCGGAACACGTTGAGGGTGGGCAGGATCATAAAGAGGAAAAACAGGATGGTAGCCGGTGCCACACAGAGGAATACGAACCGTTTGCGGCTTTTATCCGTTCTCATAGGGGATTGACCGCTCCTTTCTTGATGGTACTGTACAGCCCAAAAAAGCGGAGGCGGTAAAAACCGCCCCCGCTGGGCAGGGCTTAATTACTCGATGATGTTGGCGCGCATCTGGTCGCTGGCGGACTTGATGCCATCGATCCACTGCTGCTCGGTCATGCTGCCGGACACCAGAGAGTTGACAGGGTCGAAGAACACGGTGCGCACTTCCACGCCGGGGATGGCACTGAAGGCTGCAAAGTTGCCCATGGCGGCCTTTGCGCCGTTGTCGTAGATGGAGTAGAACATCTTGTTGTCGCCTTCCAGACTGTCGGCGATGCCCAGCACAGGCTGGATAGCGCCGCTCTCGGCAAACAGCTTGCAGGCTTCGTCGCTGTACAGGTAAGCCACGAACTGCTTGGCGGCATCCAGATGCTCAGCACCCGCCGGGATCCATGCCTGCTCGAACCAGGTGTAGCTGTAGCTGTCGCCGCCGGCCTTGACAGCGGGCAGAGCGGTCATGCCCCACTCAAAGCCGTCTGCACGGGGAGCCTCGGCCATCTCGCCCACGATCCAGGTGCCGTTGGGCATAAACAGGGCCTTGTTGTCCAGCACCAGCTGCTGGTTCTGGGTAAAGTCCTGATCGTTGGCCTGTGCGGGGGTGATGGGGTTGGTGTAGGAAGCCAGCTTTGCCACGATATCAAAGCAGGTCTTTGCCTCGGGGGTGTCCCAGATGCCTTCTTCGTAGTGGGTAGCCTTGTTGAAGAAGTCGGGGCCGCCTGCGGCGTACATCAGCGCATAGAAGAAGGCGTCGAAGTAGCCGGTGGTGGGGTAGGTGAACAGGTAGGTGCCCTCAGCGGCAGCCTTGTCGCCCAGTGCCCACATCTCGTCCCAGGTCTTGGGCACGTCCCAGCCCTTTTCCTTCAGGAAACCGGCGTTGTAGAACAGGCCGCAGGGGCTGTAGAACATGGGAGCCAGATAGGTTTTGCCGTCGCCGTAGGGGTTGGTCAGGGAGGTGTCGGTAAAGCCGCCGGCGATCTTCTCGCTCACCTTCTTGCTCTCGCCGGGCACGGTCATGCTCAGCACGTCGGTGATGTCGGCGATCAGGTTGCCCTTGATGAACTGCTCGGTCAGGGCAGCCTCACGGCCGGTGGCCAGATGGACCACGTCGGGGTAGTCGCCGCCCTGCATGGACGGGCCGATGACGTCCTCCAGCTTCTTGTCGGTGGTCAGCTCCACCTTGATGCCGGTCTGGGCGGTAAAGGCCTCGGTGACCTTCTTCCACATCTCAGCGCCATAGCCGGTCTCGATGGCAGCGACCTTGATGGTCACGTTCTCTGCTGCGGCAGAAGTAGCAGCAGAAGATGCCGCGCTGGATGCGGTGGAGCTGGAAGAACCGCCGCAGGCGGCCAGGCCCAGTGCAGCGGCACCCACGCCAGCCACTTTCAGAAAATTGCGACGAGAAATGCGTTTCATAGTGTATCCTCCATCATAAAGTTCCGTTCAAAACACAGCCGGGGCAAACAGGCTTCGTCCGAAGGGGCTGTGGTTTTTTCTGGTTCCAATATAGAGGTTTTTACGGTTCGCAACAAGGTCTTTGTTGTTTCATTTTTTAGAAATATTGCTTTTTTGGAAATTCTTTCAGCAAAAGCACTAAAATTGGTCGGATTGTTTTGGAACATTTCCCCATCTGTAACCAATTCGACATATTTTTGCACGCTATAAAAGGTAAAAGTATTGATCCTATCCAAAAATCAGGGCTTGCATTTTTTCTTCATTGCCTCTATAATAAGAAAAAACGTACGAAGCAACGCATCGTTTTTAGGCTCATATTTTTAGTATCTTGCTTTTATTTTTATGTTTTTTGTTCTTTGCCTCAAAAGGAGCCATTTATGAGTACCGAGCGATTTGATATCCGCCATGCTCCCGCTCCACGGGAATCCTTCCGGCTGCTGTACATCAGCAAAAGTAAATTTGGCGGCGATTGGAACAGCACTGCCCACACCCATTCCTGCACAGAGCTGTTCTACTGTCTGAGCGGAGAAGGTCAGTTTTATTTGAGCGGTCAGCTTTATCCGGTCAAACCGGATGATATGATTATCGTCAATCCGCAGGTAGAGCATACCGAGTTGAGCCTGAATGCTTCACCTCTGGAATACATTGTATTGGGCGTTGCTGGCATCGAGATCTTATTTGGAAAATCAGATTCTTCCTACGCCATATTCAACTGCCGGGAAAATCGGGAGCGGATGGTGACGCTGCTCCATATGCTGCTGGCCGAAGCAGACCGCAGTCTGGACGGCTGCGAAACGGTCTGTCAGGATCTGCTGGAAGTGCTGCTCATCTGGCTGGTGCGGTGTACCACGCTTTCTTTGCAGGTAGAGGAAACGCCCCGCTCCGACAGCCGGGAGTGTGTGGAGATCAAGCGGTATCTGGACAGCAACTACCGGGAAGATATCTCGCTGGATGCCCTTGCCGAAATCGCCCACATCAACAAATACTATCTGGCCCATACCTTCCAAAAAGAGTATGGCATCTCTCCCATCACCTATCTGAACCGCCGCCGCATTGAGGAAAGCAAGTATATGCTGGGCAACACCGGTTACAGTCTGGCGCAGATCAGCGAGTTGATGGGTTTTTCCTCTCCCAGCTATTTTTCGCAATGCTTCCGCAAGGCGGAAGGCTTGACCCCCAATGAATACCGCCGTCAGGTGCGGCAGGGACAACGCCCTGCCCCGTCAAAACGGCATGAAGTATAACGAAAACGAGGAATTTATGATGAAATCCGTTACCCTTTCTCTGCTCCAGTCTGCTGCAAATGCCTTTGATTTTGGCGGGCCTGTGCTCTGCGATGCTCACCACTATGGTGAGGGGCATATCAACGACACCTTTGTGGTCTGGCGGGAAGATCATTCCAAACGCTTTATTTTGCAGCGCATCAACACAGATACCTTTACTAACCCGGTGGGCCTGATGGAGAATGTCTGCGGCGTGACCCGGCATCTGCGGGCGAAAATTCTTGCCGAGGGCGGCGACCCAGCACGGGAAACGCTGAATGTCATTCCAACTTTGTCGGGGTCGACTTGCTATCTGGATGCAGACGGCGGCGCATGGCGTGCCTACGACTTTGTAGAAGATACCATCTGTTTGCAGCAGGTCGGCAGCGAAGCCGACTTCCGCACCGTGGCCGAGACACTGGGCAAATTCCAGAACCAGCTGGAGGATTACCCGGCCTCCACCCTCCACGAGACCATCGCCCGCTTCCACGACACTCCCAACCGCTATGCCAATTTTGAAAAAGCCCTCGCCGCCGATGCACTGGGCCGGGCAAAAAATATCACATCGGAAATCGAATTTATCCATGCGAGGGAGCAGGACTGCCATGTCCTGCTGGATCAGCTGGCAGCTGGCGAAATTCCTCTGCGCGTCACCCACAATGACACCAAGATCAACAATGTCCTCATCGATGCCGCTACCGGAAAAGGCATCTGTGTCATTGACCTCGACACCGTGATGCCGGGACTTTCGGCCTACGACTTCGGCGATTCCATCCGCACCGGTGCCAACGACTGCGCTGAGGACGAACCTGACCAGAGCAAAGTCCATTTTGACCTGCATCTGTACGAAGTGTTCGCCAAAGGGTATCTCTCCACTGCCGGGGCATCCATGAGCATGGCAGAAAAAAAGAGCCTTGCATGGGGTGCAAGGCTCATGACGCTGGAATGCGGCATCCGTTTTCTGACTGACTATCTGGAGGGCGACCATTATTTCCATATTGCTCGCCCGGATCACAACCTCGACCGCGCCCGCACCCAGTTCACACTGGTGCGGCAGATGGAAGAGGTTTTCGATCGGATGCTGGAAATCGTCTGCCCGGACAATCACTGATTTCGCAATCTCCTCCATTCGGATACAGCAAGAAGCATGGACGCTCTCCTTTTCGGGGGCGTCCATTTACATTGGTTTGATTGTTTGTTGCATAGATTATCGCGTTTCTAACATTAAGGTCATTTGTTATGATAATCTTAATCAGTACAGACCTTTTGTCATCTTTCTGCCCCACATCGCTAAAATGGTTGAATATAGATTCGGATGTTTGTAGTCCGTTGACAATTTGGGCATTTTCAATCGAAATAGCATTTCCAACAATATGTGCTTGCGTTCCAATTATTGTAATACCGTTATTAAACCACCAAAATTCTGGATTGTCGGAATCAGCAAGAGATTTCATAATATCTGCATTAACTGGATTCAATCCCAAATAATCTCTCACATTTGAATCGAAGATTCTACGATTGAGGTTTTCATCTGAATCTATTATAAAATCATAATAATCTATTAGTTTTGCCAAAACCACGTACTGGCCATTCTAATTTATACAGTTTTCATATCTAAGGTCTAGTGTAGTCCTACTGTTTTCTCTATATCTTGTCAAAAAGCGGTGATTTCCCCAAAACTCAAACTTTGCAGTGCACTCACTAAAAGATTCCTGACAAATTTATTCAGCTTGGTCAGCTTTTTCTTGAATATTACTCTCAATGCTCTCATCGCCACGACATGCATAAATCAAGTTTATATTAAATTTTGTTAATGTTGTTGCCAAACGTTTATATGTCGCTATCAACAGATTTCTTTTTTAAGGACATCTGCGTTATATTTTCCTTCTAACTCCGATGTAGCAATTGAAAAATCAAACAGCTGGAGTAAACTTGGAATCATCGTTGTTATTGGTGATCGTTTAAAGGAATCATCATGCTTACAAGTAATTATGTAAACTTCCAATTCCGAATTTGACTTTGGCCAAAATTCTTCAGGTATACCTTCAGCAAGGTGTCCATTAACTAGTACAAAAAATTCGTCAATGCCGCCATCGTTGCGCCCATCAACAGACCCGCTAAGTATTTGCTGCTCTGAAAAAGCATAATTCTTCAAAATCTGTTCCGTTGCAAAAAATTCAAACACTTCACCGCAATTTTCAGACGGCCTTTTATTCTGTATATACTCATCTATAATGCTATCAAGTAGAACCAAATCATTTTTTGCCATATTTCCTCCTTGCAAATTTTTGTCACATTTTCGTACAATCGTCTGTATATTTTAGTATATCATGCCACTTTGAGATAATCAACTTGCTGATTGGAATCTGTCGCGTTACCATACAAGTTATCTCCAGCAGATGTTCCGCAACTCTAACTTTGTTTCATCCTTAATCTTCCAACTTATGTCTTCCGGCCACATCCTTCAAATACCCCTCCGGGTCACCATTCAGAATCAAATCGGCATAGCCCAGTGGGTCATTGTAGATGAGATAATCCAACTCCGACCTCTGCGCCATGGTCACATCCAACGCATCTCCAACCAGAAGCGCATACTGGAGGACTACGCCGAACAGCACGGTTTTACCAGCTGCATCCACTTTACGGATGATGGTATCTCTGGTACGCAATTCGACCGACCGGCCTTTCAGAAGATGATTGCTGAAGTCAAAGCTGACCGAATATCTGTCGTTATCATAAAGGACATGAGCCGCTTCGGTCGTGATTATCTGCAAGTCGGCACCTATATGGAAGTGCTGCGGAAGCACGATACCCGGCTGATTGCTCTGAACGACAGCGTGGACACTCTCAAAGGGGACGATGAGTTTACTCCGTTCCGAAATATCATGAACGAGTGGTACGCCCGTGACACCAGCAAGAAAATCCGTTCGGCGTTTCAGGCAAAGAACCTTGCCGGGAAGCATACCAGCAGTTCTGTGCCCTACGGATGCCTGCAAGCGTCTGGCTGCTCTGCTGCCGGACAACGTGAGCGTGACCCGCATTCCCGATGGTGGAGTTGTACAGGTGGATTACCCGGATGGGCGTAGCTTTACGGCACGGCTGGAACATCTGGATGATTATCACTTTGACATGGGCGGTCTGGGCAATGTGTTCCACATCTGCCAGTTTGCCGAGGTCATGGAACGGAACCATGCCGACTTCTACCCGGAAATTCAGACACAAGACGAGCAGGCTGCATGCCTTCTTTGAAAATCTGTTCTGCTTATACTCTCCATAGGTAAAATAGAGAGTGAGTGCAGAGAATATCATAACAATCAAATATAACCAAGTCATACAATCGCACTCCTTTGTCAAACTGGAATTGATTGTTTTTAGGCCTCTATATTCTTTCCCAGACGTTGCTTTAGCTCCATGATTCGCACTCGAATCAAGGCGGTGCTGGAGGGCAAGGCAAAACACCAGCCGTACCAGAAGCAGCCACCGAAAGAGCTGCCCTTCCAGTTGCTGGTGGATATTCAGGTAAAAATGGCACAGGGCAAAAGTGTTGGCTACAGAAAGTGGGCAACGAAGTTCAATCTGAAGGAAATGTCCAAGACGCTGCTGTTTTTACAGGAGCAGAAAATCGGCAGCGCCGAGGAACTGCGGGAACGTGCAGCGGCGGCAACGGAACGCTATCATGTCATGGGCGATTCCATCAAGGCGGCAGAAGCGAGGTTGACGGAGATTGCTGTCCTGAAAACCCACATCATCAACTATGCTAAGACCCGTGAGGTGTACGCCACTTATCGGAAAGCCGGGTACAGCAAAGCGTTTTTGGAAGCTCACCGGGAAGAGATCGCTCTGCACAAGGCGGCGAAGGCTGCCTTTGATGAAGCCGGGCTGAAAAAGCTGCCAAAGGTCAAGGCGTTGGATGCGGAGTTTGCAGAGCTGCTGACCAAGAAGAAAGCCGCTTACCCGGACTACCGCAAGGCACGGAACGAGATGCAGGAACTGGTTCGGGCACAGAAAAACGTAGAACGATTTTTTGCGGAGGAAAAGCC
>OIWU01003614.1_pt1 | contig 11722 bp, 15 predicted proteins | sample 1587711 | NCBI WGS metagenome assembly OIWU01 (sample SAMEA3888909, study PRJEB22519) | human gut metagenome | biome: human gut; feature: human-associated habitat; material: faeces | place: Denmark | collected 2010 | reverse complement strand
GCAGCAGGCTGCCCGTATCAGCGACCGCACCGCCTTCTTCCTGCTGGGCGAGCTGGTGGAAGCCGGCCCCACGGCACAGATCTTCAGCACCCCGCAGGATAAGCGCACCGAGGATTACATTTCGGGCCGGTTCGGCTAAGGAGAAAAACGCAATGAGCAACCGCACACAATACGAAAACGACCTTGCTGCCCTGAAAACGGCCCTGACCGAGATGGGTCAGAGCGCTGCCGATGCCGTGGAAGCTGCAATGGAAGCCCTCTGCACCGCCGATGCCGAGGCTGCCGCCGCCGTGGCGCAGGGCGATGGGGAAGCGGCGCGGAGTGATGACGATCTCCTCGCCGTAGGAAAACTCATAGTCGAGCGTGCGGCCCATGTAAAAGTCTCTGGTTTGGTACGTTGCTGCGGTACACATGGGAAACCTCCTGAAAGTATTTTTGATTAGTATGCCGCGCGGAGGAGAAAATCAACCGCCGCAGCGTGTCTTTCAAAACGGACAGAGGAAAGCTCGCGGAGCTCTCCTCTGTTTCGCGTTATTCCGGCGGACGGCAGCTGGCGTGCCAGCCGCAGCCCTTCAGATGGTCGTCCACCAGCCCCGCCGACTGGAGCAGGGAGTAGACGATGGTGGTGCCGACGAAGGTAAAGCCGCGCTTTTTCAGGTCGCGGCTGATGCGGTCGGAGAGCGGGGTGGAGGCGGGCACGTCGGCATCCGTCTCGGGGCTGTTGACGATGGGCTTGCCGTCAACGTAGGCCCAGAGAAAGCGGTCGAAGCTGTCGAACTCCCGCTGCACCTCTAAAAAATGCCGGGCGTTTTCAATGACGGAGACGATCTTGCGGCGGTTGCGGACGATGCCGGCGTTCTGCATCAGCTCCGCGACCTTTGCTTCATCGAAGCGGGCGACCGCAGCAGGCTCGAAGTCCGCAAAGGCCGCACGGAAAGCCTCGCGCTTTTTGAGAATGGTGATCCACGAAAGCCCCGCCTGCATCCCCTCGAGGGACAGCAGCTCGAAGAGCGCGCGATCGTCGTGCGTGGGGCGGCCCCACTCGTGGTCGTGGTAATCGAGGTAGATCGGCTCCGGTCCGGCCCAGCCGCAGCGTGTCGGCTGCGCCATGTTATTTCTTGACGGCGATGGCTTCGATCTCGACCAGCGCGCCCTTGGGCAGCGCGCCGACCTGCACCGCGCTGCGCGCGGGGCAATCGCCCTCAAAATATTTGGCGTACACGGCGTTCACCGCGGCGAACGCGCCCATGTCGGTGAGGAAAACGGTGGTCTTGACCACATCGCCGAGCGTGCAGCCCGCGCCGGCGAGAACGGCCTTGAGGTTTCGGAGCGACTGCTCGGCCTGCTCCTCTACGCCGCCGGGGACGAACGCGCCGGTCGCGGGATCGAGCGGGATCTGGCCGGAGACGAATACGAAGCCGTTGGCCTCAATGGCCTGCGAATAGGGACCGATGGCGCCGGGCGCCGCAGTGGTGGCAATGACAGTTTTCATCGGAAAAGCCTCCTGAATGAGATTCGGTGAGCCTATGATAGCACCGGCGCGGCGTCCGCGTCAAGGCGGCGCGGGATTTTTTGCCGTGCCGCGCGGGGGGACTTGCACCGCGCCGCGCTTTGTGGTATGCTTGTCCCGACAAAAGCCAAATGGCAAAGGAGAGATGATTTATGATCATTCGTGCAGAGGACCGAAAGCAGATCCTGACGCCCAACGCCCGCGGCGGCGACGGTACGCTCGACAAGCGCGACTATGTGCTGGAGAATATGCCGGAGAACGCGAAGATGTTCGCTGAGATCAAGCTCGAGCCGGGCTGCTCGCTGGGCACGCACACCCACACCGGCGAGTACGAGGTGTTCTTCTTCCATGAGGGCGAGGTCACGCTCAACGACAACGGCACCGAGCGCAAAATGCACCCCGGCGACTTCGCCATCTGCTATGACGGCGAGAGCCACGGCATCGCCAACCGCACGGACAAGCCCGCGTCGCTGTTCGCGGCCATCATCAAGACCAAGTAAGGAGACCCCATGACGACCTATACCTATTATCCCAAGGGCACCTGCTCGAAGCAGATGGAAGTTGATCTGGAGGACGGCGTCATCAAGGATGTGCGCGTGCTCGGCGGCTGCAACGGCAACCTGCAGGGCATTTCCAAGCTCGTCGAGGGCATGGACATCGACACCGTGATCGAACGCCTCGACGGCATCCACTGCGGCATGAAAGAAACCTCCTGTCCCGACCAGCTCGCGAACGCGCTGAAAAAGGCCAGGGAAAAGCTGGCAGAGGAAGCCTGAAAAACACGGACACGCTGCCGCTATCCCCGGACCTGAAAATACCGGACGCAGGAGTCTCCAGCGTCCGGTATTTTTGCTATGCAAAAGCATAGCAAATTAAGAAATGTGCCATTTCTGCGCCCCTGCGGGGCAGCCGGAAAGGATGCGCAAACGCTTCATGCATCAGCAGCTGCGGATTTTCGTGGTGTGATACGCATACATGAAGTCTTATGCCTCCGGGCGGCTGCGCTTCCGGAAGAGCATCGTGATGCACCAGAGCCCCGCAATGCCTACAATCGCGTAGATCACGCGGCTGACGCCTGCGGTCTGCCCGCCGAAGATCCACGCGACCAGATCGAACCGCGCAAAGCCCACAAGCCCCCAGTTGACAGCGCCGATAATGGCGAGGATCAGACAAAGTGTGTCCATACGTCCATCTCCTTGATTTTAGAATCAAAGATAGTATGACACGGATCGGCCGCTTCATACGTCCTCGGCAAAAAACTTGAAATACCTGTTGCTTTTACGGCAGGATTTTGTATAATGAACATAGAGCCTTTTATTTTTTTAGGCTTCCAAAAATTTTTTCAGCAGAGGGACATACCGATGTATATTACCTGCCTGGATCTTGAGGGCGTTCTGGTGCCCGAGATATGGATCGCATTCTCCGAGGTCAGCGGCATCCCGGAGCTGCGCCGCACCACGCGCGACGAGCCGGATTATGACAAGCTCATGCGCTGGCGCATGGACATCCTGCGCGAGCACGGGCTGGGCCTGAAGCAGATTCAGGACGTGATCGCGCAGATCGACCCGCTGCCCGGCGCAAAGGACTTTCTGGACGAGCTGCGCGCGCAGACGCAGGCCATCATCGTCAGCGACACATTTGAAGAATTTGCGCAGCCGCTCATGAAAAAGCTCGGCTGGCCGACGATCTTCTGCAATTCGCTCGAGGTCGACAGGGACGGGATGCTCTGCGGCATCAAAATGCGCTGCGCGCATTCCAAGCTTACGACCGTCCGGGCGCTGCAGTCCATGGGATTTGAGACCATCGCTTCCGGCGACAGCTACAACGATCTGGAAATGATCCTGGCCAGCAAGGCCGGCTTCCTCTTCCGCTCAACGGACAGGATCAAGGCCGATTATCCCCAGCTGCCCGCGTTTGAGACTTACAACGAACTTCTCAATGGAATCAAGGCCGCTATGGCCTGATCGATATGAAAATTTAATGTGAAAGGTGATTCAAGATGAACGCATTTTTACCCGCTGATATCCTGATGCCCAAAACAGACCATATGGAAAAATGGGCGGTCATTGCCTGCGATCAGTTTACGTCTGATCAGGCGTACTGGGACCGTGTGCGCAAAAATGCCGAGGGTGCTGTGTCCACCATCAACCTGATCCTCCCCGAAGCCGAACTCGGCACCGAGAAAGAAGCGAAACACACTGCCGAGATCAACGCCACCATGAAAAAATACATGGAAGACGGCGTGTTCACAGTCTACCCCAACAGCTTTGTCTATGTCGAGCGCACGCTGGAGAACGGCTCCGTCCGTGAGGGCCTTGTCGGTATGGTCGATCTCGATGCCTATGACTATACCCCCGGCGCGACCAGCGCCATCCGCGCCACCGAGCGCACCGTACCCGAACGCATCCCGCCTCGTCAGCGTGTCCGCCGCGACGCTCCGATTGAACTGCCGCATGTGCTGATGCTCTGCGACGACCACGACAAGAAGCTGATCGAGCCGATTGCCGCGAAAAAGGACTCGCTCAAAAAGCTTTACGACTTCGATCTCATGGAAGACGGCGGTCATATTACCGGCTGGCTTGTTGAGGGCAAGGATGTAGAAGACTTCAACAAAGCGCTGACCGAATATACCGCTGCGGTCGGTGAGAAGTACACCGGCCTCAAGGGTACGCCCATGATTTTTGCTGTCGGCGACGGCAACCATTCCCTCGCAACCGCAAAGTCCTGCTACGAAGAACTTAAGCAGAACAATCCCGGTGTTGACCTCTCCAACCATCCGGCGCGCTATGCACTCGTGGAACTTGAGAATATCCACGACCCGGCACAGGTCTTCGAGCCCATCCACCGTGTGATCTTCAAAACCGAACCGAAGAAGCTGCTCAAAGCGCTTGAAGAGGCCTGCGCAGGTGCCGAAGGCTTCCCGGTTAAATGGTACGCGGGCGAAGAGTCTGGCACCATCGTGCTCGACAAGAGCAAGGGTGAACTGGCTGTCGGCATTCTGCAGCACTTCCTTGATGATTATCTGAAGGAAAACGCGGGTGAGATCGACTATATCCATGACGACGATGCGCTCATCGGCTTTGCCAAGCAGGAAAACGCCATCGGCTTCCTGCTGCCCGCCATGGAAAAGAGCCAGCTGTTCAGAGGCGTTATCGCCGACGGCGTTCTGCCCAGAAAGACTTTTTCTATGGGCCACAGCCGCGAGAAACGCTACTATCTGGAAGGCAGAAAGATCAAGGCGTAATGAAGGAATTCACCGAGGGCGCATTTGCCAAGGTCAATTTGACGCTGGATGTTCTGGACAAGCGCGAAGACGGGTATCACAATCTGCGATCCATTATGCAGACCGTCTCCCTGCACGACGATGTGCATGTCACGGTCGGCTGCGAGGGCTGGCAGGTTCACTGCTACCGCGAGATCCTGCCGCCGGACGCGGCGGAAACGACCGAACCGGAACTTGTCACCTGCGGACTGCCGCAGGACAGGGACAATCTGGTGTGGAAGGCCGCGGAAGCGTTTTATGCCCGCACCGGCAAGACCCCGGAGGGGCTGGAAATCTTTATCAACAAGCGCATTCCGCTCGAGGCCGGTCTTGGCGGCGGCAGCGCCGACGCGGCGGCAGTTTTGCGCGCGCTGAACCGCGCGTATGACAGCCCGCTGTCCATTCCTGCGCTCTGCGAACTTGGCGCGCAGGTCGGCTCCGATGTGCCGTTCTGCGTCATGGGCGGCACTGCACTGGTCGAAGGGCGGGGCGAACTTCTGACAAGACTTTCGCCCGCACCGGAGTTTTTCCTTGTGGTCTGCAAGCCGGATTTCTCCGTTTCCACGCCGGAGTTATATCAGGCACTTGACGAGACGTTCATCGAAAAGCGGCCTGATCAGAAGGCGATGCAGCTGAATCTGCAAAAGGGCGATCTGCTCGGTATCGGCGGCAGCCTGTGCAACGTGTTTGAGCCCGTCGTTATGCAGAAGCATTTCGATATCAATTATATCCGCTCCATGATGTACACCTACGGCGCATATGGCGCGCAGATGACCGGTTCCGGCTCCGCCGTGTTCGGTATTTACGATTCGTTTGAATATGCGACCGTCGCCTGCACGATGCTCAAGGACAAGTACAGCCAGATTTTCCTGGCAAAGACCGTATAAACTAGCAAAACACCGTCTAAACTGTCTGTAAAAAGCAGTTTGGGCGGTGTTTTTATGAAAAAGCGGATCATATCTCTTGTGCTGCTGGGAATCAGCGTACTTACCGTAACGGCCTGCGCCGTTTTGCAGGCGCAGAGCCAGCGAATGGCGGAAAAGATCATCCGCCTGCACGTCGTAGCGAATTCCGATTCCAACGTAGATCAGGCGGTGAAGCTTTGCGTGCGCGACGCTGTTCTGCGTGAAGCGCAGCGCGCACTTTCCAGCGCGGCCGATGCGAAGCAGGCGATCCTGACGGACCTTCCCGCGCTTGAAGCAGCGGCAAACGCAGAGCTGCAGCGGCAGGGGAGCGGGGATACCGCCCGCGTCAGCTTCCGCCGCGAGTTGTTCCCGACGCGCGACTATGATACGTTTTCTCTGCCGTCGGGTGTGTACCAGTCGCTGCGCGTGACCATCGGGAAGGGTGAGGGGCACAACTGGTGGTGCGTGATCTTCCCCTCGCTCTGCGTTCCGGCCACAACGGACGGCTTCGCTGACGCAGCGGCTGCCGGCGGCTTTACAGATGCCGAAATTAGCCTTATGACACGGGCAAACGGTGCGTATGTGGTTAAATTTCGCTCACTGGAACTGCTTCAGGCGCTGAAAAAATACCTGTTCGGGGAATGAACGCCCAAAGGGGGAGGGACGCTGGCTCGCAGGGCCTGAGGGAATTCGAGTGTTGCAAATTTTGGAGCACGCTGAAATTTGCAATATATCCCCTCCGTTATTTGCCCCGCAAATGCCGCCTCATCTTATCGTGCAGGACAGGACAAGGGGGAGGCTTTCGCATGTGCTATTTCTGTTTGCTTTTGCGTAGAATCAGCGTCAAAGCATCCGCTCCATGACAATCTCGTCCTCCTCGACCTCGCCGGTGGGACGGAAGCCAAGCGCCTCATAGAGCCGCTGTGCGGCCTCGTCGCCATCGACATAGCAGAGTACGACCTTCTCAAATTTTCCGTCTGTCTTCAGTCTTTGCAGAAGCAGCCTGACGGCCTCGGTACCGTAGCCCCGGCCCTGGTAGCGTGCATCGATGAAAAGCTGTGAAAGATTATATGCGTGCAATTCATCCAAATCGTAATACAGCGCCATGCCGACCGGCGTATTGTCTGCATAAATGACCAGCGCCTCGCTGCGCTGCGCGCGGTAGGCGTAGGCTCTGGCAAGAAGTCCGGCGCTGTCCGCCGCGAAGCAGTGTTGATCCTCGCGCACACACAGCCCGCACCGCCAGTTTTCCGGCGTTACCGGTTCCAGATGGATCATGGTCATTCCTCCTGTGTGTGTATTTTTACGGATTTCAGACCTTCTTCGGCGGCAGGCGGCGCAGGAGCAGATATCCGGCAACTCCGAGTACCAGCACGACCCCTGCGGCGATCACGTCTGCCCAATCAAAAATTTGCGGTCCGGCAATGAAAATTGCTGTCGGCCCGTCCGCGCCGCCGATGACACCGATGGACGCAAAACCGCGCAAATTCGTGACGGTTTTCAAAAGCCCAACCAGCAGAGCAAGCACCGCTGCGCCGAGGCAGATGAAGCGCAATGGACTCTTGCGGAACGCGTAGCCCGGCAGCTGCGCGGTAAGTTCCGACGCAGCCTGTTTCGCAGAGCCAAGCGCAGCGAGAATTTCCGCGTCTGTCTGCCCAGCTTCACGCCGTTCGTTGATCGAACTGCGCAGATTATCCATCACCCGGTCCTTCATCTTCTTCGGCAACGGCAGCCGACGCCGGACGGCGCGCAGATAGCGCGCAAACTGTTTTTCATTCATGCTCTGCATCCTCCCCGCAAAAGCGGTCCACTGCCGTTCGGAATTCAGCCCAGAGGCCAAGACGGCGTTCGTTTTCTTCTCTGCCTTTTTCCGTTGCGGAATAAATCTTCCGCGGAGCCGCACGGCCCGATTCCTGCTGCCAGACCGCTTCGATCAGTCCGTCGTCCTCCAGCCGGTATAAGATCGGGTAAAGCGTTCCCTCTCGGAGCGTAAACAGCCCGCCGGAGCGGCTGCCAAGCTGCGCGATCAGCTCATAGCCATAGGTCGGTCCCCGGCAGATCGTCTGCAGAACCAGAAGTTCCAGCACGCCCTTTTTCAGCTGCTGCAAAAACCGTTCGTCCATTTGCTTTATCCCTGCATTTCTAAGTATTTTGCATTACTAAATATAAAATAACATATTCTCTGCGGTCTGTCAAGCAAAACTACACCCGTGCCAGTGCAGCATTGAAAAGAAACACAATGTACTACAAGGATACTGCGAGTCTTGCACTGCTTTGATATGCTTGAACGCCCCGCCTGTCCGAATGAACAGGCGGGGCGCTGTTTTACTTGTGCGAGGCAGGGATGCTTATGCAGCTTCCTTGGTCATGTTCATGAGGACTTTTGCACCCATTGCGCGGGTTGCAGTGCCCGTCGGGTTGAACGCGCCGTTGGAGCCGGCCAGATAACCGGCGGCGGTGCAGTAGGTGACGGATTCAATCGCCCATTCGCCGATCGCATCAACGTCGGTGTAGGTAAGTTTTTCTGTGATGCCCTCGGCGTTCTTGCCGCCAACCTTGTCGTAGCCGTAGAGAACCTTGGCCATTTCCTGACGGTTGATGGCCTTGGTGGGCTTATAGGTTCCGTCCTCATAGCCGTTGACGATGCCATTTGCACTTGCCCACAGAACGGCGTCGGCATACCAGCTGCCGTCTGTGCAGTCGGAGAACTTTTCGCTGACCTTGCCAGTCACAGCGGGAGAGCCTGCCATGCGGTACAGAACGGTTACGAGCATGCCGCGCGTCAGCGCACCGTTCGGGCCGAAGGTCGTCTCGCTCAGACCCTTCATGAAGTTCTTGTCCGTGACGTAGTTGACAGCTTCAACTGCCCAGTTGCCGTCGAGCACGTCGGTGTACGGGGTGGCAATGACCGTGATACGGCCCTGCGGAGCGGCATATGTAGCGGGAACGACGCCGCCCAGACTGTCCTTGATGTAGTTGATCAGAACTTGATTGTCCAGCATGACGGAATCCTGCAGCAGCTTGTTGTCGGCGAACATATTGATGCCGTCGCCGGAATCCTTGAGCATGTAGTTGTGGGACGCGACTGTGTAAGTAGCCTTCGGGTCAATATCGACATACTTGCCGTTCTTCAGAACCTTGACGTTTTTGACGCGGTAAGCGCCGTCAACAGAGACGAACATGGACTTGTCGTCACCCTTGGCAGAAGACTTGACCGTGGTGTCGATGGTGTACTTCAGACCGGAAACCTGCAGGAAGCCGCCCATTTCGCCAATAGCGTTCTCGCCGTCGGAGAAAGTCGCCATGGTGTTGCGGGCTGTCCATTCCAGCGCGTCAATGATCTCCTGTCCGGTTGCTTCGACGACGCAGAGTGCGTTGCCATACGGATGAACCTTGATGATCTGGCCGTAAGTAATATCGCCCGCGGGGATATCGGCGCGGATGCCGCCGCCGTTGACGAGCGCGATATCAGCGCCAGAGACTGCACGGTAAGCGTCGGCGCAGAGGTCGCCGAGGTTGGTTTCGCGGTTGCGGATTGCGCGGGTTCCGTCTGAATGCTTGGTGGTCAGGTCAACGGAGGTTCTGGCAACGACCGTGTTGACAAGGGCCTCATTCTTCTCCTGAATGGACTTGACAAATACGTCGGTCGTGTCGTCCTTGGCCGCGTAGTCAGAGACCAGTTCCGTGGTGAACACGCCGTCGGAGATGGTCAGCTTGCCGATGTTGACAAGCTTCGTGCCTGTGGAGGACAGGGGGATTTCCTTGCCGTCCTTGTTCTTGACCAGTTCCATTGCAATGGTGGAATGGGAGTGACCGTCAAGCACAGCGTCGATGCCGGTCGTGTTGGCAATCAAATCGGTCGAACGCCACGGCTCGGAGGATTCGTCGATACCCAGATGCGCAATGGCGACGACATAGGTCGCACCGTCCTTCTTGGCAGCGTCAACGGTTTCCTGCACCTTGTTGTAAAGGTCAGCGCCGTTATTGCCCTCCGCGAAGGAATAGACGAATTTGCCGTTGGCGTCCTGGAAGTAGGTCGGGGTAGACTTGGTAAAAGATTCGGGCGTGTCGATGCCGACGAAAGCGACCTTCGTGTCGCCGTAGGTCTTGATCTCATACGCCTTGTAGCCGGTCAGCCCCTTGCCGTCCTTGGCCGTATAGGTCAGGTTGCAGCAAAGATACTGATACTTGGCCTTGTCGATGAGCTTCTGGAGCTGCGGCAGGGTGTAGTCAAATTCGTGGTTGCCGAAGGAAGCAAAATCATAGCCGACTTCATTCATAATATCGACCAGATATTCACCCTTGGACAGCGTGCCGATGACGTCGCCCTGCACGGAGTCGCCGCAATCAACGAGCGCAACGTAGTTATACGCGGCCTGCATCTCCTTTTTGTAAGCAGCCAGACCGGCATAGCCGATGTTGTCGTCAACGGCGCAGTGCACATCGTTGGTGTACAGAATCACAATGTCGTTGGATTTCTCGTCTGCTGCGAACGCTGTGGTCATAAGGCCCAGCATCAGGCATGCCGCCAGCAGAAGTGCAATCAGTTTCTTCATAGTATCCTCCCTTTACATGTTATCTGTCCTTGGGTAATCCGGACAGATGGTATGTCTGTATTATACTACAAAGAAGCGTTGTCAGCTATTCACAAATGGTTGAAATCCGATGGGCAAATTTCGTTATAATGCACAAAATATACAGAACATTAGCGCGTAAAATCGGATATGAGTTCTGCGCTCAGGGCGCGAGAGACTCTTCTGCAAACGATTTTCCCTTCAGAACGACTTCGCGCATAAAGCGGAACGTCTCCTCTTCGCCGTGTTCGGCGAGCATCACGAGCAGAAAGCGCAGCCGCTTCATGGTCTGCGGGTGCACGAGCCGCGATTCGTTCGCCCGGTCCAGATACTGCAGCGGGGATGCGTCGGTATAGGCCGCGCCCTGATATGTCTTGCAGGCCGCAATGCGGTCAGCGACCATTTCGCACAGGTATCTGACCGGCATATCGACCGGCTCGTACGTTCTCGTTTTGGGGCTCAGATCCGTCCAGTATTCAAAATGGTGACGGTTGCGGCCCTTGTGGTGCATCCAGGCAAGAGAATAGCCGTTCGCCTCACGCTCGGCGGTGTTCGGGCTGCGGTCGCCCTGATAGTATTTCACGCCGCGCCAGAACTCCTGCGGACTGTACTTGCTCAGATCATGCGTAAGCCCCTGGCGGTAAAGCCCCAGACGAAAACAGTATCTGCACACCAGATGGCGGTGGTGCGTGATGGTCTTGAAGTGCGCCAAGGCGCGCATGGTCGTCCCTCCCCGTGTTCATGCAGATGCGCCCGCCGCTTTGCAGCGCGGGCGCGCATATATCAATAGATTATATCGCAATAATACAAAAAATCAATCATGTATTTTAAAGCAATTTCTGCGCAAACTGCCCGCAAGGGCGGCATTTCCCCTGCCCTTTTGTCTCCTGCGCGCGGCGGGGAGCTGCCGCGCCGCGCGCAGCGAGCGTGCCCGTTCTTTCCTCCGTGCAGGCTGCTTTTTTGAGGCGGCCTGCTTTTTTCTCGCGCGGGCGGCTCCCGCTGCGCAGAGGGAGCCGGGACATTCATCCCGGCTCCCATCGTATTTCTGACCGTTTTCCCCGTTAGATGCCGACCGCGTTCGGCGCGTCGAGGCCAGCCATGGCGGCCTCGTAGCCCGCGTCCACCTGCCGGATGGTCTCGGCAATGATGCTGCGCGCCGTCTCCGTCAGGTCGATATGCACGACATGGTCGATGATCGGCTCATAGCGTTCCTTCGGCACGTCCAAGATCTTGTAGCAGCAGGAAAGATAGTCGCGCAGCTTCTGCTCCATCGGGTAATCCGCCGTGCAGGGCACGACCGTATAGCTGCGCGTGATGCCGCCGGTCGCCAGCTCGCGCGCGAGCCAGTCCTGCCGCTCCGCGCCGGGCAGAAACTCGCCGAAGATCCCCGCGAGCTTTTCCACCATTCCCTCGTTGATGTAGTCCAAGGTCGTTGGCAGTGTGTAGGCCGTAACGTACAGCTCGCGCAGCG
>OIWU01003610.1_pt1 | contig 11740 bp, 8 predicted proteins | sample 1587711 | NCBI WGS metagenome assembly OIWU01 (sample SAMEA3888909, study PRJEB22519) | human gut metagenome | biome: human gut; feature: human-associated habitat; material: faeces | place: Denmark | collected 2010 | reverse complement strand
CGTATAACCCATCTGCAGCAAATATTCCTGCATCGGCTTAGAAACACTCTGTCCATAAGCAAGTTTGACCTGTTCCGGTGCGATCACATTAATCTCGATCGTATCTTTATATGATGTATCATCGTCATTTTTGCGCTCCGCCTCAACCGTCACCGTTCCCTCTTTCAAACAAGTCAAGATTCCGGTTTCTGTCACTGACGCCGTTTCCGTTGATGGTTCTGTCAAGTGAAATGTTGTTCCTGCTTTCATATCCGGTTCTACCAGATTCATCAGATCAAATTGATCTCCCACATAAACACTTTGCTCATTTTCGATAAAAATACGTTCTAAAGCAGCCGCATCTCTGCTGATTCCAAAAATCATTCCTGCAAGCAGCAGTACCAGACACATGATCTGCCATTTCCCTTGTGTTTTCTTTGTTGCCTCCATGTTTCCTCCTTACATTTAATTCACCTTGTAAATAATCCGTCTGCCCTAAATTATCACTGGTATCAGACATCGATTCCCCTATTGTGATCGCTCTGCCTGAAATCCTTCATACATCATATCAATGTATTCCCAGATCTCATCCCGTCCGCTTTTATTCAACGCAGAAAACGGAATAACCGGCGTTCCATCTACTACCTGCAGCGCATCTTTGATCTGCTTGATCTGTTTTTGCAATTGTGAACGCTTGATCTTATCCGATTTAGTTGCAATAATGATCGGATTAAATCCATAATTGACACACCATTCATACATCTGTATATCATTTTGATTAGGTTTGTGCCGTATATCCACCAGCAAAAAGACCAGACGCAGCACCTTTGACTGGTGCAGATATCCGTCAATCATCTTCCCCCACTTTTTGACTGTATCCTGTGACACTTTCGCATAACCATATCCCGGAAGATCAACAAAATACAACAATTCATTAATATTATAAAAGTTGATCGTCTGTGTTTTACCCGGCTGCTGCGAAGTACGTGCATAAGATTTACGATTCATCAGTGCATTGATCAAGGAAGACTTTCCTACATTGGAACGCCCGGCAAAAGCGACTTCCAATTTGTCATTTTCCGGCAATTTACTTGTAATACCACAAACTGTCTCTAAATTAACACTCGTTACTTTCATTCTATTATTCCATGCCTTTCCATGTTCTTATGCTTCGCCGGAGGCAGTTTCTATACTCTGCTTCCATATTTCCTTTACCGAGGACACCGTAGTAACCGTGATCCCTTCTAAAATGTCCTCCGAAAATTCCGCAAGATCACTCTCATTATCCTTCGGAATGAAGACCTGAGCGATCCCGGCTGCTTTCGCCGCAAGCATTTTCTCCTTAAGGCCACCAATAGCAAGCACTGATCCACGTAAGCTGATTTCTCCCGTCATGGCAATATCTGCTCTGACTTTCCATCCTGTCACTGCAGAATATAAGGCCGTTGCCATTGTAACACCTGCAGATGGTCCATCCTTCGGCACGGCGCCTTCCGGTACATGAATATGAATATCATGTTCTGCATAATAAGAGTCTTTCACCAGCTTTGCGGTCTGGCTTCGCACATACGTTAATGCAATCTGCGCTGATTCCTTCATGACATCCCCTAACTTGCCGGTAAGCAGCAGCTTACCGTTTCCGGGCATAATTCCAACTTCGACCTCTAACGTCTCTCCACCAACAGCCGTCCATGCCAATCCGCGAACAATACCGACTTGCGCTCTCTTATTCGCCATCCGGATGGTATGCACTTCTTTGCCAAGATACTCTTTCAGATTGCGTTCCGATATACGAACCTTATCTTTCTCACCTGTTGCAATGCTTTTCGCTGCCTTCTGGCACAACAATATAAGTTTGCGCTCCAGATCACGCACTCCTGCCTCTCTGGTGTAACGAGCAATAATCATACGAATTGCCTTATCCGTTATTGTAATCTGTGAATTTGTCAAACCATTGGCATTTTTCTGTTTTTTCCACAAAAATTCTTTGGCGATATGAAATTTTTCATTGTCCGTATATCCGGACAGTTGAATGATCTCCATACGGTCACGAAGCGGCAGCGGAATTGACTCCAATGAATTAGCAGTACACCAAAACATCGCATGAGACAAATTGATCGGTATTTCCATATAATGATCCGAAAAATGCTTATTTTGTTCAGGATCTAACACCTCTAACAACGCTGCGGACGGATCCCCTTTATAATCTTTTCCGATCTTATCGATCTCGTCCAGCAAAACCAATGGATTATTGGTTTTTGCCTGACAAAACGCCTTTACGATCCGTCCCGGCATAGATGCGACATACGTTCTTCTGTGTCCACGTATCTCCGCCTCGTCATTGACACCGCCAAGACAAATGCGAACATAACTGCGTCCCAACGCCCTTGCTACTGAACGGGCGATCGATGTTTTACCGGTTCCCGGAGGACCGACCAGACAAAGGATCGGACTCACTGCATCTTTCTTCATTGCCTTTACCGCCAAACATTCCAAAATACGTTCTTTTACTTTAGTAAGACCATAATGATCCTCATCCAACACCTGTGCTGCATACGCAATATCTAAGCTCTCCTCAGACTTTTTCTTCCATGGAAACGCAAACAGATTATCCAGATAATCACGGATCATTTCACTTTCCGATGGATTTTTGGCAAAACGCTGATAACGCATAATTTCTTCACGAATCGCCTTTTTAACACGCTTAGGAGCCTTTAGTTTCTCTAATTTATGAAGATATTTAGCTGCCTGAGAGCCTACGTCATCATCACCAAGTTCCTCATGAATAGCATCGATCTGCTCTCGCAGATACATCTCCATCTGCTTCTTATCTATATTTTCTCTGATCTTTTTTTGAATCTTCTCCTGTTCAATAAACAGATTGATCTCCTGCGTCATGTAGACAGCAAGCCGCTTTTCGCGTTCGTCAATGGATGGCTCCTCCAAAAGCTTTTGTTTTTGTGTATAATCACTTTCTAACAATCCGCTAAGTTGATCGACATAAGCCCCGCGGTCCTTCTCATCAGCGATAGCATCCCATACTGTAGCAGGAACATCTTCTCTAAATTCCGCATATTTTCTTTGCAGGGCATTGAGAATGCTGCCCATCGCAAGGATCGTCTGGGAATCTTCCTCTGACTCTATTTCTTGAAATTCACTATATTCACAATAATAACAATCCGATTCCCGATGGACTTCTTCAATCATAACACGACAAACGCCACGCACAACAGCCTGTGGATGTCCTTTTCTCGGCGTATTCATCTGTTTGACTTCCAATAACGTTCCCACCGAATATAATTTTGAATGATCATCGTCTGCCGTTTCTGCCGGCATCCTTGTGACTCCAACCAGTTTTCCGCCCGGTCCAATAGCTTGTGATACCGCATTTTCGGAGCGACTGTCATACAAATTCAAATACACAGAACTTCCCGGAAATACAACACACTCTGACAGGATGATCATTGGAACTTTTTGATTATTCATTCCATTCTCTCCTTGTATCTTATCCACAAAAGGGGCAACGCATCTTACGTTACCCCTGCAACATTCGTAAAAAGTACAAAGTTTGTTTATGCAGTTGCATCTTTATCCACTGTCAACTGCTTAACTTCGTCCTCTTTTGTGATCAACTTTGGTTCTTCCTCACCTAAAACTGACTGCTCTGTAATAACACATTCTTTAATGTCATCCACGGATGGAACCTCATACATCACATTCTGCATTACATTTTCCATGATCGCACGCAGTCCTCTTGCGCCGGTCTTACGTTCTGACGACTGTTTTGCAACAGCCTGGATCGCTTCCGGTTCAAACGACAATTTCACGCCATCCAGTTCAAACAGTTTTTGATACTGTTTTGTGATCGCATTTTTAGGCTCTACCAAAATCTTTTCCAGTGCTTTCTCATCCAAAAGATCTAATGCTACCGTAACCGGAAGACGACCAATGATCTCAGGGATCAAACCAAACTTCACAAAATCTTCCGGCAATACCTGTCGGAACAGATCTCCAATTGTCTCATCACGCTTATCTGCGATCTCAGCATTAAATCCAATGGATTTCTGACCGATACGTCCCTCTATGATCTTCTCCAAACCATCGAACGCTCCACCACAAATAAATAAAATATTGGATGTGTCTAACTGGAAGAACTCCTGATGAGGATGTTTTCTTCCGCCCTGCGGTGGTACACTGGCTACCGTTCCCTCTAAAATCTTGAGCAGTGCCTGCTGTACACCTTCACCGGAAACATCACGAGTGATCGAAACATTCTCGCCCTTACGGGTGATCTTGTCAATCTCATCGATATAAATAATACCATGCTCCGCACGATCCATATCATAATCTGCTGCCTGAATGATCTTTAACAGAATGTTTTCAACATCTTCTCCGACATATCCTGCCTCCGTCAGTGCAGTTGCATCTGCAATGGCAAACGGAACGTTTAATATCTTTGCTAATGTCTGTGCCAAAAAAGTCTTACCGGAACCTGTAGGTCCCACCATGATAATATTACTCTTTTGAATCTCAACATCCATATCTTTTGCAGACAACACACGTTTATAATGGTTATAAACTGCTACCGAAAGAGCTCTCTTTGCGTCATCCTGTCCAACTACATACTCATCCAAAAAATCCTTGATCTCTTTTGGCTTAAGCAAATTGATCTCAGTATCATTGTCGACCTGCTCTGCCTTCTGTGTCATCTCATCTTCCATGATCTCCGAGCAAAGTTCTACACACTGGTCACAAATATACACACCCGGTCCTGCGATCAGACGCGTCACCTGATCCTGTGTCTTTCCACAAAAAGAACATTTTAATTTATCATCTTTTTTTCCTGACATGACTACCTCCCTGCCTGATATTCCCCCACTCTTACAATAACTTTATACAGATCTCTATTTCACGATCGTAACAGTGAATACAGTCTGTTATTTACGGTTAGTCACGATCTCATCGATCAAACCATACTCTTTTGCTTCTGCAGCCGTCATATAGTTATCACGCTCGGTGTCCTTCTGGATAGTCTCCAGCGGCTGGCCGGTGTATTGGCTGAGCAGGGTGTTCATCTTGTTGCGGATGTGCACTTCTTGTCTTTAAGATCTGTTCTGCGACGATACGGATCTCTGTTTCCTGACCTTTGGCGCCGCCGGAAGGCTGATGGATCATAATCTCCGCATTTGGAAGGGCAAGTCGTTTTCCTTTAGCTCCTCCTGCTAACAAAAATGCACCCATGCTTGCCGCAAGGCCCATACAAATTGTAGAAACATCACATTTTACATAATTCATTGTATCATAGATGGCAAATCCTGCACTAACAGATCCTCCCGGACTGTTGATATAAAGGCTGATATCTTTGTTTGGATCCTGAGATTCCAAAAACAACAGCTGAGATACTACCAAACTCGCAATATCATCATTTACCTCGTTGGATAAAATAATAATGCGGTCCTGCAACAATCTGGAATAAATATCATACGAACGCTCTCCGCCACTCGTTTTTTCAATAACATAAGGAATACTATAACTCATTGTGCTCACCATGCCTTTCCATGTACCTGCAAATACTAAGCTGCAGGACATACTCTCTTAGACTTAACAAAAACGCCAGCCCATCAGGCAGCTGAAACAGCTTCCTGATGCGGATGGCGTTAACTTCTGTTTGTATTATTTCTCAACAGCTTCCTTTACAACAAATTCCACTGCTTTCTGCACTGCCAGATCCATTCCGATCTGTTTCTTCTCATCATCGCCGATTAACTCTTTTAACTTGTCGATCTCCATCTGATACATAGAAGCCATATTCTCTAACTCTTTATCGATCTCTTCATCAGAAGCCTCGATGTTCTCTGCAGCAACAACTGCCTCTAATACCAAACGACTCTGGATACGCTTCAAAGCCTGTGGCTCTAAATCTTCCATCATCTTCTGTGGAGTAAGACCTGTAAACTGCATGTACTGCTCCAAAGACAATCCCTGAGACTGAAGACGCTGTGCGAACTCCTGTGTCATCTGACGTGTCTGTGCAGCGATCATCTGCTGTGGAATCTCCATCTGTGCATTCTCAATGATCTTCTCAATGATCTGATCTTCCTGCTCACGTTTGATCTGATTCTCTTTGTTCTCTAAGATTTTCTTCTCAACGTCAGCCTTGTACTCATCCAATGTATCAAAATCAGATACATCCTGTGCAAAATCATCATCCAGTTCAGGAAGCTCTTTCTTCTGGATTTCTTTGATCTTTACCTTGAACAATGCAGGCTTACCCTTAAGCTCGTCTACATGATACTCTTCTGGGAATGTTACGTTTACTTCAACATCCTCACCGAGATTCTTGCCAACCAACTGATCCTCGAAATTATCAATGAAAGAATGTGATCCAAGAACTAACGTATAATCCTCTGCATAACCGCCTTCAAACTGCTTGCCATCTACATAACCATCAAAGTCGATGATAACAGTATCTCCGTCCTCTGTAGCACGATCCTCGATCGTGATCAGTCTGGAGTTAGCTTCTCTTGCCTTATCGATCTCTGCTGTGATCTCTTCCTCACTTACTTCTGCCTCTTTCTTCTCTACCTCAATGCCCTTGTAGTCACCCAAAGTAACTTCCGGCTTTATTGCTACGGTAGCTGTAAAGATGAAATCCGTTCCCTTATCCATCTGTGTTACTTCAATTTCAGGCTGTGCAACGATCTCAAGCTCACTTTCCTTAGCTGCTGTCTCATATGCTTCCGGGATCAACTCATTGGCTGCATCCTCAAAAAATACTCCCGTACCGTACATTTTCTCGATCATTGCTCTTGGAGCCTTTCCTTTACGGAATCCCGGCAGAGCAATCTTACCTTTATTTTTCTGATAAGCTGAATCAACTGCTGCATCAAACTTTGCAGCCTCAACTGTAATTGTCAGCTTAGCCATGCTCTTCTCCAACTTTTCTACCTGTACACTCATTCTTGTAAATTCCTCCTTATAAAAATATCACATTGCTATACTATAGCATGAACTTTCTCCGAAAATCAAGGCTTTTTCAAAATTAATTATTTTGCCTCATGTCCTTTGGCTTTCAGTACTGCGATCACATCATCAACATACCGCTCACAAAGCTCCTGTGTCTCTGCTTCCACCATAACACGGATAACCGGTTCAGTGCCGCTCTCGCGCAGCAAAATACGACCATTCTCGCCTAGCGCCTGCTCGACTTTTTTCACGGCTTCGATCACATCTTCATCAGCTCTTGCTGCCGGCTTATCATTAACGCGAATATTTTTCAATACCTGCGGATAGATCACAAGTCCCTTTCGCAATTCGGATAATTTTTCTTTCTTTTCCAACATAACTTCCATCAGCATCAAAGAAGTAAGCACACCGTCTCCGGTAACCGCATATTTACTAAATATAATATGTCCGGACTGCTCACCGCCCAGGGAATGACCAAACTGCATCATATTGGCATTGACATATTTATCGCCAACGGATGTCTTTTCATAGGAAATACCAACTTTGTCAAACGCCTTGTAAAGTCCCATATTAGACATGATCGTCGTAACAACCGTATTGTTATTTAATTCTCCCTTATCCTTCAGGTAACAGCCACACAGATATAAGATCGCATCTCCATCGATCACCTGACCCTTGTCATCTACCGCAAGGCAACGGTCTGCATCTCCATCATACGCAAATCCAACATCAAGATTGTTCTCGACCACAAACTTCTGCAGATTATCAATATGCGTCGATCCACAGTTATCATTGATGTTTGTTCCATCCGGATTCATGCCGATCGCAAATGTCTGCGCTCCCAATGCATCAAAAACACCTTTTGCCACGGAATAAGAAGAACCGTTAGCACAATCTAATCCAACTTTTATATTCTTAAAAGAACGAGTTGCCAAAGACATTAAATAACCGATGTAACGATGTCTTCCGATCGCATAATCGATCGTGCATCCGATATTTTCTCTGGTTGCCATAGGAATGTCATCTACTTCGCTGTCAATATATGCCTCAATCTTTTCTTCAACCTCAGCCTCCATCTTATGTCCCTTACCATTGATCACCTTTAATCCGTTATCATAATACGGATTATGGCTGGCAGATATCATAATACCGCAGTCAAACTTTTCTGTTCGCACAACATAAGACACACTTGGGGTTGGCGTTACATGCAGAAGATACACATCCGCACCACTCGCTGTAAGACCTGCACAAAGAGCATCTTCAAACATATAACTGGAACGTCTGGTATCTTTACCGATCACCACACGCGCCTTGTGCTCTTTTCCATAATACCATCCTAAAAAACGACCTACTTTATATGCATGCATTACATTTAAATTAACATTTGCTTCTCCACGAAATCCATCGGTTCCAAAATATTTCACGTTACTCCTCCATTCTGACTCTTCACTCTTTCAACTCTACCCGCTGCCTTATGCTGTCTCTTCTATGTCCTATTCTCCTAATAAGCAACCGGTGCTTTACACAACATTACAATTCTACCATATGTGCTTTTCAAAATCAATGTTCTGTTTCCAATGCGGCCTATATTTCTCAATTACTCCTTTTTGATGCCACTTTCATTATGGCATATATCCCTAAACGCCAGTTTCTACATGGCGTTTTCCAAAATAAAACCTGTTATGATGATATCAAATATTTTATCTAATAGGAAGGGGCACGTATGAATATTTATAAAGCTACAAGTGATATTTGTGATACAACATTATTTTCTTTAAAGTGGAACAAACACAGTTTTGGACTGCGTCTTGCAAAACTTCGCGAAGCGGCCGGAATCAGCGCACGCCAAATGAGCTTGGATCTTGGATTAAACAAAAACTACATTAATTCCATTGAATCCGGTAAAAATTATCCGGCATTGGAAGGCTTCTTTAACATCTGCGATTATCTTCACGTCGATCCCTTTACCTTTTTCTATACTGATGATAATACGTATCAATCCTTCGCCTATTTTATTCCACTATTGCAAAAGTTAAATTCCGAAGAGATCCAGCATGTCTATCAGATGGTCAAGAATGTCACCGAATATCCATCCCGGCAGACGAAAACCAAAGCGAATCGATTTATTCCAACAAAATAATAGCCGCAGAACGCAACGTTTTTACGTGACTTCGAGTTCTCCGAAGGGCAGGTAAATCATTCATCAGAGACAACAAAATCTGGAAATCACTGTAAAAACGAAATGCGATCAGTTATAAGGCATGGGAAATTTGTGTAAATTATTTGTAAAAAAAGTATAATTCGACAGTTATATATGGTTTTTTTATACAAAATGATTTAAACTATTATCATTACATGAACAGGAGGTATATTCTCATGGCAATAACTGTTTTTGCGGCAATTGATGTCGGTAGTCATGAAACCGCAATGCGTATTTACGAGATTTCCAAAAAACACGGTGTACATGAATTGGAATATCTGCATCACACAGCGCGTCTTGGATATGAGACATTTTCCACAAGACATATCAGCTATCACACGATTGATAAGCTCTGTAATATTTTACTCGGCTTTAAGGAAAAGATGATGGAGTACCGCATCAAAGATTATATGATCATTGCAACCAGTGCTCTCCGGGAAGCCGATAATAATCTGATCGTATTAGATCAGGTGAAACAGCGCACAGGCTTTCAGATCAAGATCCTCAGCAACTCCGAACAGCGCTATCTATGCTATAAAGCCATCGCATTGCAGCCCAACTCATTCCACAAGCTGATCCAAAAGGGTACGCTTTTGGTCGATGTCGGCGGTGGCAGTATCCAATTATCATTATTCGACAAAAACAACCTGATCACGACCCATAATATTTTGTTAGGTTCTCTGCGGATCCAAGAGTTTTTACAAACAATGCAGGGCGATGTGATCAATTATCAGAATCTGGTTCATGAATATATTTCTAACAGTCTGCATACGTTTTCTAAACTGTATTTGCAAGATTGTAATGTCCGAAACATTATTGCTGTCGGCAACCAACTGCAAACGTTTGTAAAATATCTGGTCACGCACCATTTTGGCAATTTGCAGCCGGTCGATTCAAAGGGTAACAAAAAAGATTCCGTCAACCGTCAGGAATACGAAGAACTGTATCATGCCATTTCCACGCAGGCACCGGATGATCTTGCCCGCGAACTGTCAATTTCTGAAGACAAGGCAGAGCTGCTTTTGCCGACTGCCATGATCTATCACAATATTTTTGAAGAGACAGACGCCGAGTTTATGTGGTTGTCCGGCATAACGATCTGCGATGGCATGGCAGCTGATTTTGCCGAATGCAAAGAACATATTGTTCCGGCTCATCCTTTCTCGGATGATATCATCTCCGTATCACGCAAACTGGCAGAACGCTTTTGCTGCGATACAGAACACATTCATCAGGTAGAGATTGCTGCCTTAAAGCTGTTTGATGCTCTGCGCAAAGCTAATCACCTGACCAAGAAGGATCGTTTACTTCTTCAGATAGCAGCGATACTTCACAATTGTGGCAGTTTTCTCAACTTAAATGACATCGGTGAAAACTCCTATAAAATTGTTACTTCCACAGAGATCATCGGATTATCCCATCAGGAACGTATGACCGTTGCTTATGTAATCCGATATACAACCGGCGACTTTCCGGAATACAGCGAGATCAAAAATGAATTCAGCCGTGAAGAATATATCAAGATTGCAAAACTAAATGCAATACTCTGTCTTGCCGATGCTATGGATCGAAGCCATCAACAGAAATTCACCAATTTTACGGTCCGCAAACGCGGATATGATCTTACCATCACCGGTCAGACATTGTATGACATCACATTGGAACATGGTATGTTTATACAGAAATCACCATTTTTTGAAGAGGCCTTCGGTATTCGCCCTGTCCTCCGCCAAAAAAAGTGTCTATAGAAAGGAGACTCTATCATGAGTACAAAATCACCTTATTCCAAACCGGAATATTTTTATAACCGTGAATTAAGCTGGCTGTTATTTAACCGCCGCGTACTGGAAGAGGCCAAAGATTCCTCTCTTCCCTTATTTGATCGTCTTAAATTTTTGAGCATTACGTCATCCAACTTAGATGAGTTTTTCATGATACGTGTTGCCTCTCTCAAAGACATGGTACAGGTAAAATACAACAAAAAAGACATCTCCGGCATGACCCCTGCAGAACAATTAGCTGCGATCAACGAACGTACACATTTGTTCGTTAAAGATCAGTATGATATTTTTAATCGTTCTCTGATCCCGGCCCTCGAAAAAGAAGGCGTACACGTCTTATCCCACTATGAAAATCTTAGTGATAAACAGTCCAAATATGTAGACCGTTATTTTACCGATGAAGTATACCCGGTACTTACTCCTATGGCAGTGGATTCATCCAGACCATTTCCGCTGATCCGTAACAAAACATTAAATATCGGCGCTATTCTCCGCATGAAAAAAGACAAAGCTGCAGGCGGACAATTCCGCGATCTTTATCTGTCACATGGCAACAAAAAGAAAGGAGCTGATTCCAATGATACCGATTTTGCAACGGTTCAGGTTCCTTCTGTATTGCCTCGTTTTGTCGAGATCCCATCCGAGCAAAAAGGTGAAAAAACCTTTATTTTGTTAGAGCAGATCATTGAAAAAAATATCGGAAAACTGTTTGTCAATTATGAGATTGAATCGGTATTTCCATATCGTATCATGCGTAATGCGGACCTTAGCATTGAAGAAGATGAAGCTGCTGATCTTCTGATCGAGATCGAAC
>OIWU01003606.1_pt1 | contig 11745 bp, 9 predicted proteins | sample 1587711 | NCBI WGS metagenome assembly OIWU01 (sample SAMEA3888909, study PRJEB22519) | human gut metagenome | biome: human gut; feature: human-associated habitat; material: faeces | place: Denmark | collected 2010 | reverse complement strand
CGCTCCTTGGCTCGCAGGCCGTACTCCATAAAATACCCGAAATGGCAGCTTTTCAGCCGGTCGACACGGGACGCGGACATGGCAATGCGCCGCCCATACAGCGTCTGCACCGCCTGAGGCGACAGCCTGCCGCGGCCCATGGATCGCGCCTGTTCCATCCGCGCCAGCAGCGGGAGTACCTCTTCGTCGAAATCCGCCGTCAGGGCGCCGGACGGCATCACGCACCGGCGAATCGGGATGCCCTCATCCAGCAGTTCCCGCACGCCGCCCGCGTGGTCGCTGTGCAAATGCGTCAGCACGAGCAAATCCACCGGCAGATGCTCCGCGCGCAGGTATGATGCCAAGTCGCCGCCGTATTCGCCCGCATCCACCACCAGCACATGTTTCTCCTGCCGCAGCACGGCGGCATCAGCGTCGCCCATGTCAAGCTGAATATATTCCGTCCCGGAAAACGGCGCAGGCAGCAAAATCGTCGCCATCAGCACCGCCCCTGCCGCAAGCATCGGCAGCCGCTTTTTGCGGTTCTGCCAGCGGTTCCGGCTCTTTCCGAACGGCAGCAGCGCTGCAAACACCAGCAGCCAGCCGAGTACCACCCACGCATCCGGCTGACGTGTCCACAGCGTCGGCGCGAACCGCCCCAGCGCGTTCACCAGGCGCAGAAATCCCTCGCTGACTGCGCGCGTCGCCGCCCCCGGAAGCGCCGCCAGCCACGGAATCGGCGTCAGCAGCAGTGTCACCCAATCCAGCAGGAGCAGCACGTTCATCCCCGCCACCAGCAGCACATTCACCGCAATGCCCAGCAGCGGCACGCGCCCGAACCAGTACAGCTCCGGCAGCAGCACGCCGAACTGCGCCGCCGCGGAGACGGACAGCAGGGACAGTATCTTCCCCTTCCAGCCGCGCTTTTTCTGTGCGTTCGGGGCGGTCTGCGCCGTTATCCCGCAAATCGCCGCCATCACGCCGTACGTCATTTGGAACGACGCGCTGAACAGCTGTGCGGGCGCAAACATCAGCTGAATCATTGCCGATGCGCACAGCACATGCGGCATCAGCACCCGCTTGTGACGAATCCGACCCCAGCAGACGAGCGCCCAGAGCAGCACGGCGCGGACGGCGGGCGCATTTCCACCTGTCAGGAACGTGTACGCCAGCAGCATCGGCAATGTCAGCGCCATCCGAAGCCGCCGATGTTTCACCGGCATCATCAGCAGCGCCAGCAAAGCGACCAGCACACCCACATGGAAGCCCGAAACGGACAGAATATGCGCAATACCGAGCCGCCGGAACTGTTCCTGTTCCTCGTCCGGCACTTCGTCGCGCATTCCCAGCAGCACCGCGCTCGCCAGCTGTCCGGCTTCCTCGCCGCAAACGTCTCTCAGCGTCTGCGCCATGCGGTGATTGAACCGTGCCGCCAGCCCATAAAGAGAAAGCCCGTCCGGCAGCGCTTGCAGTTTCGCCGCACCATACAGGCCTATCAGGATGTTCTTCTGCCGCAAAGCCTGCCGGAAGTCGTACCCATGCGGATTCCGCTGTCCCTGCGGATGATAGACTTCGGCGGTCATGCTGATTCTTGCCCCCGGCGTCAGGAAGTCCGGGATATTTTCATCCGCTTTGAGGTAGTACGTCCAGTACGCGCCAGATGCAATGCGCTCGCCGTTCAGCGTCACGTCCCGCAGGATAACGCGTACCTGCCCCTTCTCCGCGCGGAAGTCCACCTCGCCCGCAACGACGCCTGTCACCTGCGCGTCTCCTTCCGGCGGAAGCGTCGGATTCGCCGTGCGGATGCCCAGCGCCGCGCCAAGCAGGAACGTCAGCAGCAAGCAGCCCGCCGCGCGCGTTCTTCGCCGCCCCAGCAGGAGCAATCCCGCCAGCGCCGCCGACACGCAGAGCATCGGCATTGCACTCGTCGGCGCTTGGAAGCCGAGGGCGATGCCCGCCATCATCAGCAGTGCCGCGCAGGGCATGAGAGCAGTTTGCAGCAATGCGTGCCGTGTTCGCGCGTCAGACACGATACGTTGCGCCGATGTGCGCCAGCTCCGCGTCCGTGCGAATCGCCCGCGCCTGTTTGAGCAGCGTTTCCGGGTCGATGTTCGGGTTCAGGTGGGTGATAACAAGCTTCTTCACGCGAGCATCGCGCGCCAGTTCCGCCGTCTGCGCCGCGGACAGATGCGGCAGCCCCTCCTGCCACATTTCCGTCGGGAACAGCCCATCCGCCAGCAGCAGCTCCGCGTCCTGCGCGAAGTCCGTCAGCCCCTCCACGGTATTGGTGTCGCCGGTGTAGCACAGCGTCTTTTCGCCGTCCGTCACGCGGTACATAACCCCCGGCACAGGGTGGCGCGCGGCAAAAACGCGCACGGAAAATTCGCCAATCTGCACCTTGTCGTCCTTTTGCACGTCATGCAGGCAGAAAGCGCTGTTTTGCTGCACCATCTTGCGCACCATCGACGATTCATCCACCGGCGCGTAGACATCCAGCGGTTTTGCCGCGCACGCCTGCAAGCGGAACAAGAGCGGCAGCACGTCGCTGCAATGATCGAAGTGCCAGTGCGAGAGCAGCAGCGCATCCAGCTTCTCCGGCGGCATCAGCGCCGTCAGCCTTCCGAGCGTCCCGCTGCCCATATCCATCGCCACGCGCGTCTTTTCCCCGCGCATCAAATATCCCGACGTTGCGCCATTCGCCGCCGGAAACGGCCCATTCATCCCCAGCACAGTCAATTCCATTCGTATTCTCCTTACCTTCGGGGAGGCGCAAGGGAGTTCCTCCCTTGCCCCTTCCGCGCGATTGAGTTGGCGACTTTTTCATACAGTGCCCGCGTGTTGATTAAGGAAACGCAAGGGGCTTTGCCCCTTGACCCTTCCGCGCGATTGAGTTGGTGACTTCTTCATGCAGTGCCCGCGTGTTGATTAAGGAAACGCAAGGGGCTTTGCCCCTTGACCCCAGCAGGGCGCTGCCCTGCACCTGCGAAGGGTCTTCGACCCTCTCGACACCCTTTTTGCGATTCAGTTGGGCGCGCTTTCATGCTATGCCCGCGTGTTTATCCGTGGGAAAGTTAGTCAGCCGACCGCCTCGTTGACCGTTTCTTCCTGCATCGCGTCCCACAGCTCCGTCTGTTCCTGCACGAAGTCCTCATCCGGCATCAGCGGCGTCGCGGTGTCCTGATCGTAGGAAACCGTCATCTGCACCAGCACGGCAGCATAACCCAGCCCATCGACATTGACTTTCTTGTTCAGCCCGACCTTCTTGCCGTCAAAGCGCCGCGTACCCAGCGTCTGCGCGGAGAGGGCGGATTTCGCCACATACACCGCCGCGCGGTCAATCGTGCCATCCACCGTCAATTCCGCCGATACGCTCAATTGACCGTTGCGCACCGTGAACGTCACGCAGCCAAGCTGCACATCGCCGGAGACCATCGGCACGACCAGCGGCAGTTGATTATTCAGCGCGCTCAAATCCAGCAAAATCGCCTTTTTAGGCGACGAAACGCCGCTAATATCCGACAGCGGCAGTCCCGCCGTGGTGACGTTGGAATCCGTCAATCTTGGCGCAACACGAACGACCGTGAAGCTGTTTTCACCGCTGTCCGTGGACAGGGTGACGCGATACGTCGTCTGTGCGCCAATCTGCGGCAGATACACTTCCTCTGACGCGAACATTCCGCTGCACACGCCGTAATCGCGCTGATAGACCGTCGATCCCCACTCGTCGCGGATGGTCATTGTAACGCGGCTGTCCGTATCCAGCGGACATGACACGGACAGATACCCCTTGTCGCTCGTCACACTGCCGCCCTGCGACGCATCCGCATAGTACACATCTTCCGCCAGCGCCGGAAAAGCCGCCAGCAGCATGAGCAGCAGCGCCAGAAATACACCCTTTTTCATCAAGGGATTCACCTCTATGAGATATTACGCAGACCTTCCCGCCTGCACTGATTCAACGATTTTCCGATGGTTTTTCATCCCACGCAAAAGGGCTTTTCTCAGTCCACCATCAATGTAACCACCGCCGGCACAATCACCTCGCGGAAGCGCAAATCTGCGCGCTCCGCCAGCACGCCGGGGGTAATGCACTGGTCGATTTTCGCAAATTCCGGCACATTGATTGTCTCGGAGGACGTTGTCGTCAGCGTATGCACGTCGTTTTGGAAGGTATCGCCGCGCTGTGGGCGGATGACCACCAGCCCCAAGCGTTTCATGGCGTATTCCAGCCGGGTCAGCTGACTGAGCATTACCGCGCGCAGTTCCAACAGGGGCTTGGCTTCCTCGGCGCTCATTTCCGGCTTCATCAGCTTGGCAATCGCCTGATCCACCGCGTCGCCGAGCTTCGTCGCCATGCCGACGTAACACTGCCCCAGCATCCGCGTATCCGCCTGATAAATCGCCGTCTGCCACTGCTGCATCCGGGCGTTCTGCTCCTCCTGCATCCGCGCGAAATCCTGCCGCAGTTTGTCGTACTGCATACCCGCGTCGTCAAACAGCTGCGCCGCCCAGCGCGCTTCATCCTCCATCCGCTCGCGAACCGCCTTCTGCTGCTGTCCAAACGCCTCTTGGAATTTGGCGCGCCCTGCCTGTGCAAACTGGGCTTCCTGCGCCTTCAGTTTTTCTTCAAATTCCGCCAGCAGCTTTTCCTTTATCGGCTTGATTTCTTCCTCTGCCCTGCCGGTACGGGCTTCCTCTGCTTTCCTATTCGCTTCCTCCACCTGCCGGGCAGCGTTCTCCAGCGATTCATCCTGCATCTTCGCCATCAGCTGATACTCCTGCAGGCGCGCACGAAGCGCATCTTCCTCCGGCGCGGCGCTCCGCCCGTCCCGGCGCGCCTGATAAAGCAGGCGGCTGACCGACCGCAGCACACGCACGCGGGTTGTAAACGATGCGCGCACAGGCAGTTCCGGGTCTGCCGAATAAGACGCCAGCAGCTCCCACGTCATCGGCTCACGCTCGGCAGTGAACACATCCGGCACAGCGTTCGCGGCATCCGCCATCGGCGCATCCAGTACCAGCATCTGATAGCACTGCGTCACCGCGCTGTACACCAGCATGGCGCATTTGCCCTGATGCTTCTGCGTCAGCTGTGCATCCAGCTGATCCAGCAGCATGGACGCCCCCAAGTCGCGCAGCTCAATATACAGCCGGGAAAGCAGCTTCTGATAATAATCCCGGCGATTCTGCCGGCTGCCGCCCGCCAGCTGCTCCACCGAATCCTGCTGGAACAACGCCAGCGCGGACAGCGTTTCACGGCGGCTTTCGTACTCATCATCATACGCCGCCTGCTGCTGTTCCGCCCGCTGATAGCGGTCATCCTCCGCCTTTTCGCGCGCTTTTTCCTGCTGCTGGTCCACCGTCTGCTCCTGCTCCGCCATGGTATTGCTCCTTCCGCGCGTTGTGCGCTTGCTGTCGCTTTTTGCTGTTTCTTAGTATACCATCACCTTGCGCGAATTGCAACCCTGCTTGACCGCGGCGGATTTCCGTTGTATAATTCCCACCAGAACTCTATATTTTACGGGGAGGTCATTTCCCATGCAGCCTGTTTCTTCCGATGCGTCTGCATATCCAGGCGAATCATCGGCAAAAATACCCAAGACGCCGTGCGGCACGGTCAAGCGCGCGTTTCGGGTGGCTTTTCCCCCACACGCTGCCGATTCTGGCGGGCTTTCTCTTCCTTGGCTTCGCGTATGGTCTGCTGATGCGCACCAAGGGCTTTTCGTTCCTCTACCCGATGTGCATGGCGATGACAATTTTCGGCGGTTCGCTGGAATATGTCACCGTGTCAATGCTGCTTTCAGCCTTCGCGCCGCTGGAGACGTTTCTGATGGCACTGCTGATTCAGGCGCGCCACCTGTTCTATGGGCTGTCTCTGCTGGGCAAGTATGCCGGGGCTGGCTGGAAGAAGCCGCTGCTCATCTTTGGCCTGTGCGACGAAACCTTCTCCATCACCTGCTCCGCTGATGTGCCGCCGGAGGTTGACCGCGGCTGGTTCTACCTGTGGGTGACGGTGCTGGACTGGTGCTACTGGGTTGCGGGCGCGGCGGTGCTGCTGCACATCTGGCGTCGGCAGATGCTCTTGTCCATTGCCGGCGGCACGATTGTGTATATGCTGCTGGTGCAGATGATGTAATCGCTGTCACAAGCAAAGCACACTATTTTCTTTACCGAATCCACTAATTGCATTGGTCAAAACTCATATCAACCCCACCGGAGGACATGCTCATGAAACAGCTTCCGCTCCCTGCGCATCCCACATTCCCTTCCCGGCTGGACAGCTTGGCAGCGCTGCCGGAACTCCTGCGCAGCCGCCAAATCGGCTGCGTTCTCGTCATCGGCGATGCCCATGCCGTCGATTGCGAATCGCTCCTGCTCCCCGTGCTGGAGGACAGCCAAATCATGTACGCAGTCCACGCCGCCGTGTCTCTGTCGGACAGCAAGGACGGCGCGCTGACCCGCACGGACGTTGATACTGCCCTGCAGACCTTCACCGACAAACAGGCGCAGGCAATTCTTGCCGTCGGCGGCAACGACGCAATGGCGCTGGGTCAGGCGCTGCTGGCGCGTCTGCACACAAAAGGACATGCAGAAACATTCGAGCAGTGGCGCGCGATTCCGTTGATTCTCCTGCCAGCAGCGGCGGATGCATCCGCTGTATTCGCAGAAACAGGTGACGTGTTCGACCCGGTGCGCGGAAAATCACGCCGCTTTTCGCTTCGAGCGCATACCAGCCGCTATGTGCTGATGGATGACGCGATGCTGGCGCTTCAATCGCGCGAATCGCTGCTCCGCACAGGGATTTGGACAATTGCGCACGCCATCTGTGCGGGCATGAGCCGCCTTCTGCCGCGCGAAGAGCGTCAAAAGGCAGAAAACGCCCTTCGTTCGCTGACCGGACAGCTGATTGCCGTCAGCGACGATGCTGCCGTGCCGGAAAGCGAACGCTTCTCCTCCGATTTGGCGAGCCGCCGCGCGCTGCACACCGCGTCGCTGGATGCCGCGGAAGCCTTCGCTGTTTCACATGATGCGGTGCTGCCCGCACTGCTGAATGCCCTGACCACTGTAAAGCAGCTTTCGCCGGACGAGACGCTCCCGCTGCTGCTTGCGCCGATGATTGCGCAGTCCGAAGGTGCGCGGCGAAAGGCGTTGTCCGACATGGCAATCGGCGCGGGGCTGTGCGGCATGAATGCGGACGGCGCGGCTGCGCTGGCGGCATGGATGCGCGACCTCGTGTTCCATGCGGGATACGGCTTGACCCTCCCGACGCTGTATCATCGGGATATTCCCGCCGTCGCACGGATTGCCGCGCAGGACACGCTGCTGAACCGCTTCGCCTTGGAGGACATCCTCCGCGCCATCATGACGCCCGATGCGCCCCACGCGGATATTGCCGCGCTGTTCGCCGCGCAAAAAGCCTGCTTTGCGTCCGGCATAACGCGCCCCGTGCCGCATCGGCTTGACCAGCTTCGCCGCCTGCGCCGCGCGATTCTGGCACACGAGCAGGATATTGAAGCTGCCCTGCAAAGCGACCTCGGCAAGTGCAGGACAGAAGCGTACATGTGTGAAATCGGCATGGTGCTGTCGGAATTGGGCTACCTGCTCCGCCGGACGCGCCGCTACTGCCGCGATACGCACGTTCTCACGCCGCTGGCGCAGTTCCCGGCGCGCAGCTTCATCCGCCACGACCCAATGGGCGTCGTACTCATCATGTCCCCGTGGAATTACCCATTTCTACTGACCATCGAACCGCTGCTTGGCGCGCTGGCGGGCGGCAATTGCTGCATCCTGAAGCCGTCGAAGGATGCGCCCGCGACTTCCGCCATCATCCGGCAAATCTGTGCCGAATGCTTCCCACTGGAGGAAGTTGCCGTTGTCGAGGGCGGGCGCACGGAAAATCAAGCGCTGCTTGACCAGCCGTTCGATAAGATTTTCTTCACCGGAAGCAGTCACGTCGGGCAGGAGGTGCTTCGCCGCGCAGCGGAGCATTTGACCCCCGCAACGCTGGAACTGGGCGGCAAAAGCCCGGTGATTATCGCGAAGGATGCTGACCTGACGCTCGCCGCGCGGCGGATTGCGTTCGGCAAGCTGCTCAACGCCGGGCAGACGTGCGTCGCGCCGGATTATGTGCTGGTGGCGCGCGAAGTCGAAGACGCTTTCGTTGCGGCGCTGCAAAAGCAGTTCGACCAGCTCTGCCCTGACCCGCTGCACAGCGCGGAGTACGTCCACATCGTCAACCAGAAGCATTTCGACCGTCTGACCGGGCTGATGGCATCGGGTCAAATCGTCTACGGCGGCAGTATCGACCCCGCCGCCCTGCGCATTGCGCCGACCATCCTCCGCAATGTTTCGCCGGACAGTCCGGTCATGCAGGAGGAAATTTTCGGCCCGATTCTGCCAATTCTGCCCGTCAGCAGCATCGACGAAGCAATTGCCTTCGCCGCCGCACGGCCGCATCCGCTGGCGTGCTACCTGTTCACGAAAGACCGTGCCGTGCAGCGCCGCGTGCTGGACACGCTGCCTTTCGGCGGCGGGTGCATCAACGACACCATCATCCACTTGGCGACGAGCCGGATGCCCTTCGGCGGCGTTGGACACAGCGGCATGGGCGGCTACCACGGGCGTGACAGCTTCCGCTGCTTCACGCATGACAAGAGCATCGTCAAAAAGGCGCTGTGGCTGGATTTGCCGATGCGCTACACGCCGTACAGCAAGAAGAAAGAAACGCTGATTCGCTTCTTCCTGAAATAATACGATTCCCAGACGAAAACGTGCCGCATAATGAATCCCAAAATAGGATAGTCCGAATGGCAAGCCGCTGTATGGATGCAATCGCGAAAGGGATACCCGCTGCAAAAGTGGGCATCCCTTTTTCGTATTTTCTCTGTTTCGGGAAAAGACCGGATTGATTTATGCCCCAAAACGTGATAGAATTAGTTTGTCATAACAAACCGGTTGGGAGGAACCCCACATGCTGCTGCCGAAAGGTAGTTTTTTCAGCACGGTATGTTAGTGAAAACTAACAAACATCAAGGAGTGCAGCGTATGGAAAGTGAGCAGCGGAAAAACGCCATCCGCGGGGCGTATCATCTGACCGGATCGAACAATTTTTACGACGGCATGATTACCTGTTCGACCTTCTCCGGGAAGGCGGTCTGCCGCATGGTGTGGGCGATGAACCGGCAGGAGTGCGAGGACTACCTCTCCAAGGTGCTGTCCGGCATCCCGGAGGATTTCGCGGGCACGATGCTGGAAGTCCCCGTCGGTACGGGCATCCTGACCATGCCCGTCTACCAGACGCTGCCGAAAGCAGACGTGACGTGTCTGGACTACTCGCCGGACATGATGGGTCAGGCAAAGGAAAGGGCGGAAAAGCTGAACCTGACGAACGTAAAGTTCCAGCAGGGGGATGTCGGCGCGCTGCCATTCGCGGACGGCGAATTTGATTTGGTGCTGTCGCTCAACGGCTTCCATGCGTTCCCGGATAAGGAAGCGGCGTACCGCGAGACATTCCGCGTGCTGAAACCCGGCGGAACATTCTGCGGCTGCTTCTATGTATCGGGCGAACACAAGCGCACGGACTGGATGATTCGCCACGTTTACGAGCCGACAAAGTTCTTCACGCCGCCCTACGAGACAGTGGACAGCCTGCGGAAGCGCTTGCAGGGCATGTACGCGCAGGTGGACGTCGGCAGCTTGAAGAGCATTGCGTGGTTTATCTGCCGCAAGGCGGATTGATAGGGACAGGAGATGCAGGAAGAATGCGTGGAACCAGCAGCAAAGTCACCCTTTCCGGGGTTCCGGAAACCATGCTGCAAACCGTCTACGCCCGCGCGAAGGAAACCCAAAACCGCGGGGCAGTTCGCGACGAGAAAGCCGTCGAAATCATCCGCCGGCTCGACTACGATTTCTCCTTGGCGGATAAGGACAGCGCCATGTCCAGCGGCGTCATTGCCCGCACCATCGTGCTGGATAAGCTCGTAAAGACCTATCTGTCGGCACATCCGGGCGCGGCGGCGGTCAATATCGCCTGCGGGCTGGATACGCGCTGCTATCGGATGCAGGGCTATCAGCACTGGTATAACCTCGATTTGCCGGAAACCATCGCCGTGCGTGAAAAGCTGCTGCCGGAAAACGGCAAAATCTCGCAAATCGCCATGTCCGCGATGGACGACTGGGGCGGTATGATTCGCGAATCAGGCGACGCACTGGTCATCATCGAGGGTCTGACGATGTACCTGAGCGAAGCGGACGTGCAGCGCATTTTCGACGTAATCGCTCGGCGCTTTCCGCGCGTCACCGTGCTGGTGGAAGTGATGAACCCGCTGGTCGTGCGCAACTTCAAGGAAAAATCAATTGAGGGCAGCCACGCGAAGTTCACATGGGGCGTTCGCGATGGGCAGGCACTGGCGGCGCTGCTGCCGAGCTTCCAGCTGGTGGAAGAGCACAGCCTGATCGAAGGCATGGCGGAGTTCCTGCCGATTTACAAGGTGCTGGGCAAGATTCCTCTGGTGCGCAATATCTCAAACCGCATCGTCGTGCTGCAAAAGTAAGGGGGATGCAATCATGGTCTGGTCGATTGTCGCGCTGGCAGCCGTCAGCTTTACGGCGCTGCTGACGCTCGGCGCAATCTGGGCGGGTGCTGACACAGGGCTGATTGTGTCGCTGGTGAAATAAGGAGGAATCCATATGGCGTTTTTCGAGAACACCCGCAAGCCGACAGGCTTCGGCGGCCGCCTCATGGTCACTATGATGAACATTGGTCATCGGGCGCTTGCGGACTGGGGGCTTCGCTTCCTGCCGCTGGCGGAAAATGCGAATGTGCTGGACTGTGGGTGCGGCGGCGGCGCGAATCTGCGTCTGATGCTGAAAAAGTGCCCGACGGGAAAAGTGTGCGGTATCGACTATTCTCCCGTCAGCGTAGAGAAGTCGCGAAAGCTCAACCAAACCGCCGTAAGCGCTGGCCGCTGCGAAGTGCTGCAGGCAAGCGTGCAGGCATTGCCGTTTGATGACGCGCAGTTTGACGTGGCAACAGCATTCGAGACGGTGTATTTCTGGGTGGATTTGCCCGCGTGCTTCCGTGAAGTTGGGCGCGTGCTGAAGCCCGGCGGGACGTTCTTCCTCTGCAACGAGTCCGATGGCGATCATGCGCAGGACGAGAAGTGGACGGAGAAGATTCCCGGCATGACGATTTACAAGGACACACAGCTCAAAACCATGCTGGAACAGGTGGGTTTCCGCCAAGTGGAGACGCACAAGAACGGCAAAGGCTGGCTGTGCGTAACGGCACGAAAATAATGGAAAGGAGGAGCACCATGTTCTGGGACAACATCGCATGGGTCTACGACATTTTCGCGGATGGCATCAACCGCAAAGCGAATCGCAAGCTGTGCAAGGTGGTTGCGGGGATGATTTCGCCGACGGACAACGTGCTGGAATGCGCGTGCGGCACAGGGCTGCTCAGCGGTGTGATCGCAAAACGCTGCAAATCCCTGACGGCAACGGACTTCTCCGCGAAGATGCTTGCGCGCACCCGGAAGAAGTACGGGCAATATCCGCATGTGCGGTTTGAGCAGGCGGATATCCTGCATCTTCCCTACTCCGATGCGCGCTTTGATGCCGTTGTCGCCGCGAACGTGATTCACCTGCTGGATAATCCGCATCAGGCGCTGCGGGAGCTTGACCGCGTGTGCAAGCCGGGGGGAAAACTTATCATCCCCACCTACATGAACCGGACGGACAAGGGCAGAACCAACCGCGTCTCCG